>Ga0114925_10001085_pt1 | contig 13041 bp, 11 predicted proteins | sample SumtaG_2_FD_87287 | JGI IMG/M metagenome (GOLD analysis project Ga0114925, IMG submission 87287) | Deep subsurface microbial communities from Indian Ocean to uncover new lineages of life (NeLLi) - Sumatra_00607 metaG | ecosystem: Environmental > Aquatic > Marine > Oceanic > Sediment | place... | reverse complement strand
TGAGATCACAGTAAAATCTGATTCGAAATCTTTTATTAGAATTTTCAAGATTTCCCCTTTTGATTCATTTCTCCCATCATAAAAAATCTTAAACCCTTGTTTCTCAGGATAATACTTTATAGGAATCTTTGAGATCAGTGGATCTAAGTTCTGATCTAGATAGGAATTAAGCTTTTCAGATAATCGATTTAACAATGGTTCTAATTCACTAGGGTTAAGAGGATCAAGTAATACGCAATTTAGTTCACTAGTTTTTAAGACACGTGCTAAATTCTCTACAGTATCAAACCCAATTATTGAACCATAGTTGATTAAAGCAATTTTATCACATACTTCAGAAATTTCATATAACATATGAGAAGCTATAAATATTGTTTTTCCTTGAGACTGGAGCTTTCGAATGTATCTCCGTATTTCAACACGAGCTAATGGGTCTAAACCTGTCTGTGGCTCATCTAATATAACAATCTCTGGATCATGGATTAATGCTTGAATAATTCCTAACTTCTGTACCATACCTTTAGAAAAAGTTTTAACTTTTTCATGCTTCCATTCAGTAAGCTTAAACAACCTTATTAATTCATTGATTCTTTCATCTATTTGATCTTTGGGATAATTTTGAAGATTAGCGAAATATCTAAGAAGTTGATAAGCTGTCATATTGTAAAAAGATGGTATATCAATTAAAAATCCTATTTGGGTAATTGTGCTTGAAACTTTTTGTAAATCTTCTAATTCACTATGATTTGTTCGAATTAAGATTCTTCCTGAATTTGGTCTTAAAATTTTCGCAATCATTTTTATGGTTGTTGTTTTTCCAGCGCCGTTAGGACCAACTAGTCCAATAATTTCACCTCTGTGTACTTCTAGATTAATTTCATTTACCGCTGTAAAGTTTCCATACTTTTTAGTTAAATTCTCTAATTTAATTACTACTTCTGACATTTTTTCATCAATTTTTTAGGTAAATTTTTAAAGTTTATTTTCGTTTGGTGTTTCTTTTTCCAATTTTGAAATCTTACTTTCAATTTTTTGAATCATTTTGTTTAATACTTCTACTCGTTTTTTCATAAATACTCTCTGGAAATTTAAAACTTGAAGCGTCTCATTTTCAGATTTTCCAAACATTTTACTAAAAAATGAACCAGGATTTAAGAAATTTTTAGTGTCTGTATCCATTAACTCATCTTTAAAGCCAAATGTAGTAGTAATAATTGATCTTATAGATTTTCTTATTTCTTGCTCTTTTTTCATCATTAATTCAAGAGTATTTTTTCCATCATCAGTTATTTCATAGACTATAACTTTTTCATCCACATTCTGTTGGTGAATTAGCCCTTTCTCTCGTAAATTTTTTAGAATCGTGTACATTGTTGAATCAGTTGGTGTCCAAACACCAAATGAGCGTTCTTCAATTGCACTTTTAATTTGACGTCCATGCATCGGCTCTCTTTCTAAAACCAATAAAATAAATGTGCTTACGAATCCTTTTTTCATTGCTTTTTCAAATTTCTCCGCAATTTCTTCAACCATTGACATTCACAGTTTTCAAAATTGTAACGATAATTGATATATCGATTATCGTTATATTAAGTTTTGTGTTCTAGAATATTCGAATGTCTCTAATTAAATAATAAAGACATGCCCAAGTTAGCTATATAGAAAAATTTAAAGATCAGAAAATACCTTAATGTATTTTTAGTTGAATTATAACTCAAAACTCTGAATGAACAGATGAGAAACTCATATTTGATTATCAAAATAAAGAAAATCCCAAATTTTCAAATTTCGATGATAAAGTATCTAGTTTTAATTCATTAAAAGAAATTAATAAACAAAATTTTACTTAAATTCCTTCTTTTTTATTCTTTTATATCATCTGGACAAATTTCCTTTCTAAGCATTGAGGATTTTAATGTTGCCAATGCAAATTGTGTAGTATATTTTCCTTGTTCTCCTGATAATATGGGTTCTTTATCATTTTTTACTGCATCAATGAAGTGATGAGTAGAATTAATAAAACCATATTTCCAATCTCTCTCAATATCTTTAATTGTCTCAATTTTTCCATCTTTAAATATCACAATCGGAGGAAATACTTCAGATTTCGACATAATATTATCTCCTGCTGTTGCTTGATTAATCCACATATTTCCTTCTGATCCTGTAATCGATATAAACTCATCTCCAGGATAATAGGGGCTTGGCAAAACCATATTTGGAGCATAATTATACTCCATTGTTCCATATTTAGGCACAGAAATCTCGGAATCCTTTGAAAGAGCATATTTCCACATTATATATGCAGGAACATCCATCTTATTATACCTGTCAATCCATGCATAAACCTTTTCAATTTTTGCTTCAATTAAGTGTAATGCAAGCCAAAATTTATGAAATCCATCATCAAATATAAAAGGAGATCCACAATCCAATCCCCCACCACAAGTTTCTGGGTCTAATCTCCATGACCATGTAGAAGTAGGAATATCCCAACCTCCTTTTGTCCCTTCAAGAGTTTTAATATGAATTGAATTTACCTCACCTATTATGCCTTCTTTTAATAACTGTTTTGCTTTTATGATTGGAGGATAAAAACAGAAATTTTCAAAAACCTTTAATTTGATATTGTTCTTTTTACAGGCATTTATCATAGAATCACATTCTTTAATACTGTTTGCCATTGGTTTTTGAACACTTATTCCTAATATATCTTTTTGAGCAGCATAAAGAGTTGCTTCACAATGCAAATGGTGAGGAATTAAAATTTCTAAGATATCAATTCTTTCAATATCAAACATTTCTTTGTAATCACTATATATTTTAACATCAGCGTTTAAATTGAATTTCTTAATTTTATTCTTAACATATCTTTGTTTCCTATCACATAAACAACTGATTTCCACATCCTCATGATTTAAATATCCAAGTATATTAAGATCAAAAATTACACCACATCCTATAATTCCTACTTTTAACTTTTCCATGATATTCTACATCTTAGTTATTTCTATTCATTTTTCAACAATAAAAAAAGCAACCTAAAATACAAGCTTTAAAATATATTAAAAAAAAAAAGATTTTTTAAAAAATTATTCTAATAGAGATGTGTCAGGATTCTCCGTATCTTTTGGAGTTTCTCTTTTTGAAGATTCATATCCTGAGGGGTAAAGATTTGTAATCTCACGAGGTGTAATATCATATCCATTATTTTCCATAATCCCATAAAGCTTTTTGATGTTTTCTTCAGCACATGCCCCCATAATTTCTCCTGATAGAAGGATATACGAAAAGCTTGTAAAAAAGGGAATACCCCCAAACATAATTATTATTATAAGTATTCCAAACACAAAGCCAAAAGCATCACCCTCCCCAATTTCAAAAAACCCTGAAAAATCAACCTGGCGAAGAAAATTACCAAAAGTGAGTAGAGCAGAAAGACCCGCTATTCCTTGACTTCATTGTAAAAATATCCTGTTTTATTTATGATTTATATTTAATTAATTTAACAATCGACTATACTATATTAAACTTTAGGTTGAAATAATTAGAAATAAAAACAGAAATATTGATGTATACATTAAAAAGTAAAAAAAAATATTATTAAATGGGGTGCTTTAGATTTGTTAATTACATGTCACTCCCGTGAAACGTTATTATCTTAATTCTAAAGCGCTCCGCCTTGAATTTCAAGTATTTTTATTAACTATCACTAATATCAATTTTTTTTGCTGGTTTTTTTCTCATTGTTATCTTTAAAAGCCCATTTGCCATCTTAGAAGTAAGTGTATCAGCATCCGCATCAGTAGGCAAAGGAATATCTATATTTACATCAATAAATGTAAATCCTTTCCAGAAAAATGGCATACACCACTCTTGTGCAGATTTATCTTCTTCTGGCTTGTCTTTCAGGCTCTCCCTTTCAGGAATTTTAGGTTTTTCTGCTTCAATGTTAATATGTTTGTTGATTAGTGACACCTTAACATCCTCTTTGCTACGACCTGCTAATGGAACTGTAATCAAATAAGAATCTCCAAGATCTTCAACATTATATGGGATATGACTTCTCATAAAACCCCCCATAAAATGTCTAGTCATTCTTTTCATCTTCGCTATATCATGAGGACCGAATTGAAAGCAACCAGCAAACCCTTTAGGGCTATGATGTCTTTCTTGGCACATATTTTTTTCCTCCATATTTGTTATTTATTTTTCTTAATCAAATTGGTAAAAGTTAAAAATTCTCGTACTCATCATCATCTACAATCGGAATTGTTTTAGTATTTGCATTCCTTTTCTTTTTTAAATCCTCTAAAATATCCTTATATTTTTTGATTTCCTTCTCTATTTCATATAATCTCATTGAAATCCTTTCTTTACTAAATTGTAAGTCGTTTAGTATTCTCTCAATTCTTTCAATATTTTTCAATGAATAATCTTCTTCATCAATTTTCTTTTCAATTGGAGCACAATGAAACGGAAAACATGACATAACACCTTTAATTCGTTTTTCATGAGGTAACCATGCATTTACAACTGTACGAATATAATCTCCTAACGTATTCATGCTAGTTTCAAAGTTATCTTTTAAAACTTCTTTTAATCTCTCTATTCCTTGAATTGTTATTGTGTAAATCTTTTTCTGACGATTATTTTCATCAACAAATTCTTCTATTTCAACAAATCCTTTTTTATCCAACCTATTCAATAAAGGATATATTGTTCCAGGAGACGCTCTCCACATTGGTTTAAATTTTTTATTGATTTCTTGACTTATTTCATATCCAGAACTCCCTTCTCGATTCCTAATTATTGAAAGTACCAAGATATCTAACCCAGAAAAAAGGTCACCTCGATAACCACTAAATCGTTTACCAAAAAACATTTTTTAACTTCACCAATATATACTTGATTTCCGATATATCAAAGATAAAATAAGAGAAAAGATGTTCTAATATCAATCTATAATATATCCAAAATCGAATATCATGTAGAATAAATAAAAACAGTTATATAAATGTTTTGGGTGACAATTCAATCTATCATCCTAGAATTTATTAATCACATTCTCTATTAGTTTATGCAATAATTATGACTCAAGATAAAGAAAAATAACATTAATATCCTGAAATAGGAAAAACATAATATTGAGGTATTACTGAGGAATTATTAGATTATGTTACCTAATACGTGAAAGAAGCTTTTCGAACAAAACTAACGTCATAGTGATGGTAGTATATTTTGTATTTTTCCAACTTATTTGCATAACTTGGAAAAAATATTTAGATGTCTCGAAATTAACGACATAAAAAGTTCAATCTTCTCATATACTCTAGATGATTAAGGAGTACTCTTCTTTTTAATAAAGTCGATTTTTTCCTCATTTACTTCATTTGTTCCAACTATTTTTTGAAAAAATATCCATACAATCAACAAAACCTAAAAAAAAGAATTAAGTTAGTATGGATAATTATCCATACAATCAATCATAAAAAAGATAAACTTATAAGTATGTATGGATAATTATCAATTATGGTATCAATAGAAGTAAAAAAAGTTAGTGGAAAAGATTATTACTACTTAAGATATTCATATAGAGAGGAAGGTAAAGTTAAATTAATAGAAAAGGGAATTGGAACAGAAATTCCTGAGAACTTAGAAGAAATTAAATTAGATTTCATTAAAGAAATAACTCAGAAAAGATGGATTGACTCAATTGAAGTATTTGCTAAGAAATATCGAAAAAGATTCGATTCTTTATCAAAAACCTTTCAAATAAAAGACTTAAGAGCTTTTGGAATTCGATTCACTTATGATTCGAATAGAATTGAAGGATCAACATTAACTTTAAGAGAAGTAGCGTTAGTTGTAGAAGAACCTAACGTTCCAATTAATAAACCTACACATGATATAATAGAAGCTAAATTACACATGGAAATATATGAAAAGATTATAAATTCTAATTCTCATAAAGAATTAACAATGGAAATGGTTAAAGAATGGCATAAAACGTTATTTAGTCTACATCCAGAGAAAGATAATTTTGCAGGGATAATACGAGAAGAAAGAATCTTTATTGGAGGAAGTGATTATGTTCCTCCTCTTGATCCAAAACCATACTTAATTAAACTGCTTAAATGGTATAATGAAAATAAAGATTCCATACATCCAGTATTACTTGCATGTTTGATGCATTTCAGATTTGTAGATATACATCCTTTTAGAGATGGAAATGGAAGAATGACTAGATTAATTATGAACTATATTTTATACAAAAATAATTATCCTATGTATGCTCTTCCTTATGGAATTCGGAAATCTTATTATAAAGCAATAGAAAATAGTGTTCTAAAAGAAGATGAAATGGCTTTTGTTGGTTGGTTTTTTAGGAATTATCTCAAATACCTTAATAGTTTGAAACTCTAATTTTAATTTTTTTAAAATAGATTTTATATCATTTTCTTTTCAGTAAAATTCTGATTCCGTTAGAGGATTGATCTTCTTTCTAATATCCTCTAGTAGAATATTTTGGTTATGAATCTTTATCAAATTAAACTCAAGATAAATATTTTTAATTATTCCAAGTTATGCAAATAACTTGGAAAAAATAATTTTTAATTAACGTTATTATAACGTTATTTTTTATCTAAAATGAAGATTTCACGATCATTTTAAAAAATTCCAAGTTAACAACTTTTAATTGATATAAAGTCTATATACCAATCAATAAATTTGAAAGAATTTAATCTAATTATCTTTAATAATTAAATCTAAAGATAGAAATGAGTAAAACTAAATCATTTCATAAAATTAAAGGATTGTTAATAGATATTGATGGAACACTTTATTTTAAAGGAGCTGCGATTCCCGGGGCAATTGAAACAATTTCTTATCTTCGAGCTACAAGTATAAAGCTTCTTTTTTTTACAAACACAGACAGCAAAACACCAAAGACTATTCTAAAAATCTTACAAAAATATGGATTTATCATAAACGAAGATGAGATTTTTACACCAATTATAGCCTTAAAAGAATTTTTATCAAAATACACAGATAAAAAATCTTATTTAGTCACAACAGAAGAGGTTGCAGAAGAATTTCAAGAATTTCCTCAGGTTTTAGGTTCTGAAATACCAGATTTTGTGATTATAGGCGATTTTCATGATAATTGGGATGTCAATCGGTTAAATATAGCTTTTAAATATGTGCTTAAAGGTGCTAAACTTCTTGGAACACAAGGTAATAAATATTATCTTGACTATAATGGTGAACCTGTTATAGATACTGGTTCATTTGTTCAAATGATTGCTACTGCTGCTAATGTAACTCCAAAAATATTTGGAAAACCTTCAAAAGAATATTTTTTACAAGCTGTAAATAAACTTGATCTTACTCCTAATGAAGTGATGGTTGTAGGCGATGATCTTGAATCTGATATTCAAGGAGCTATTAATGCTGGCATTAAAGGAATTCTAGTAAAAACAGGAAAAGGGGAACATTTTGACTCTTCCAAAACCAAGATTATCCCAGATGCAATTCTAAATTCATTTAGCTCTATAATAGAATTAATTTAAATTTGGTTTTAAAATAAGACGAAATAAGAGAATAAAATAATTTTTGGACAATTTAATTTCTCCTTTATTATTATTAATTGGATTAAAGAATGTATCAATTACATAATATTAAACAAAAAGAGACCAGTTTTTACTTTTCTTTTTTATAATAGGGAATTATGAGTGAATAAAAAGATTTATATATTCCATTCTTTTGTTATTTCATAAAAAATAATTTAACAGAAAATAAGATGTATTATCCATGGCTTTAAAAGAATATTTTGTTCGAGATTTAGTTATTAACGATGAATACGGGATAATTGACTCAAATGCGACGATTCAAGATGCAGCTAAAAAGATGAAAGAATTAGGAGTTCCAGATTTAGTAGTTATTAAAGGAGAAAAAGAAAAAGTCGTTGGAGTTATTGCTGATTTTGATATTGTACAAAATGTTGTTGCAGAAGGTACTGATTCGAAAACTGAAAAAGTTATATCAACCATGTACAAAATTTCTCCAGTTTCATTAGACACACCTGTCACTGAAGCATTTACACGGATGCGCAATTTAAACGTAAATGTGGTACCTGTTGTTGAAAATGAAAAACTTATAGGCGTATGTACAATTCACGATTGCTGGAGTTACATTCCTGATCAAAATGTTGATGAAATCGGGCTTATTCCCGTGAAAAATACTAGAGTTGCTGAATTCTGGTTTGCGAGTGCATGTGCAATAGTAGGGTTTGTCCTAGGGATAATATTGCCCCTTGTTGGGATTTATGGATATTTTTCCGGAAATCAAGCAGATCTTCTTAGTTTATTAGGAATGGCAGAAATTAGGGGAGGAAAAGTTATATTCCAACTTTTTGAGGCACGTGGTACCGATTTCTTTGTGTCTTTCATCGATTTATTTACAAGGGCTGGACCAATATGGATGGTAATTGAAGTATTTAGTATATTACTGATAATATTTGGAATAATAGGGTTGTTTTCAATAATTTATGTAAGCTTTTCTGATACACGAAATTTAGAAACAGGTTATATTACCCGAATAGTGATTCCAGGATTAGTTGTTTTCTTTATGGTTCTTCAATGGATTCTTTTTGGAATTGCTTTTACCATTGCAACTCCACCACCTACAATAGCAATAGATACAAGGGGATTAATAATGTCAATAATTTCCATGGTTCTATTTCTATTAGCTATCAATAGAGACTATATTTTCCGTGAAAAAAGTACCCCTTCATCTACATCAAGTGAGGTGTCAGCTTAAGAGTGCCACGTGGTGGAGGCGGTGGATTTCGAGGTGGAGGGTTCAGTGGAGGCGGATTTCGAGGCGGTGGATTTAGTGGCGGATCCCGTGGAGGCGGCTTTAGTGGTGGTTATCGGGGTGGAGGATCTCGGAGTGGTACACCATTTGGGAGAACAGGTGCTACAAGAATAACATCAAGATCTCCAAGTGGTCCTTATTCACATAGATATTACAGACCTCATCGTAGATATTATAGACCATATTGGTGGTATCATCGACCATGGTATTATCGATGGTGGTATTCACCTTGGTGGGCGGGACATTATTATCGTCCTTGGTATTATAGTCCTGTCTATATTGGTGGTGGAATAATCTTTATGATAATTATAGCATTGTTAATACTACCTATTGTAGGTGTAGCATTCATTTATCCATTTAGTAATGCTGATGTAGATGGATCTGTGAATTACCGTTCTACTGAAACTCTATATTTCAACGAATTTTGGTATGAATATGAACATGTTGATGATGGAAGTATAGAATACTCTGTTCAATCACTATCAAGTGATTTAACATTTGCAATCTGGAATCAACCTTTTGAAAACCTTCCTACAACTACAGTACATATAGATGTTGTAGATTCAATACCCCTATCAAATAATGAATATAGGTATGAAGGAAACTATTTAAGATCAGATTCATTAATTCAATATGACTTTAATGCAAGTGGTTCAGTGGATTTTTTCATTGCCAATGGTTATGACCTTTATTTGTGGGACCAAGGAAGTTCTCCATCGTTCTATGTAGATGTTGAAAATACCGATCAATATAGTGGATCCTTAATAATTCATGAAGCTCAAGATTATTATATCGTGTGGTATAATGATGGAGTATCTTCTGTTGATGTCGATTATACTATAAATTATACAGCTACGAATGTAATAGATTTCAGTGAAACACATACACAGGAGATCCAAGAAGGGGTTACTCTCGTGGATTCATATTCTGTGCCCTCTTCAGGAAATTGGTATTTTTTTATTTATTTTGATCCTATGCAATCTGCGGAGGAATCTACTACTATTACATTTGATGTAACTTATAATACTGGAGTAAGTTCTCAAGAAAGGTGGTTCGGTGTTCAATGGATCTTAATTATTGTTCTTGTAATTATTGTTGTTGTGCTTTTAGCAGCAATAGTAGCAAGAAAAGGTCAAAAAAAGTTGAAACTTAAAACACCTGAACAAACATCAACTAAACCTTCACCATACAAAGAAACACCCGCAAAAACTCCTGAAAAAGTCCAAAAGTGTAAACGATGTAAAGCCCCAATAAAACCTGATTCTAAATTTTGTCCTAATTGTGGAGGTAAAATTGAAGGAAGACAAATTGGAGCTCCTAATATTACGACTCCTGCGGAAGCAAAAACATGTTCTCTATGTGGAAGTAAACTTACTGGTACAGAAAAATTCTGTAAATGGTGTGGTACTAAGATAGAACAATAGTCTAATTTAATACTAAAATCTTTTTTTTCTTTATTTTAAAATTTAAAATACTTAGTACTTTTAAAAATAAGTATAGAAATTATTCGGCTTCTTGAGCAACTTTTTTATTTGTATGATTTTTAAATGAAGAATAAGCACCTTTTACCTCATTAAAGTCAACAGTCATTATAGTGTGACTTAAATGTACTTTTTCAAATTTCTTTATTTCTACCTGATTAATAGGATTATCTGGATGAATCACAATATATTCCTTACAACGAATACAAGCGCGAACGCGAACACTCATAATTATAATCCCTAATTTAGTAATTTACTATTTAACAAAATTATTGGACCATATTTCAAAGTTTTGGTTTTAAACAAAAATGTGATATAACCACGAACAAATTTTATCTTAAAAATATGGAAAATTTTTACATTATTAATTCCATTTCTTCTTCTTTCTTTTCGTCTAATTTTATAGAATCATCCTTTAAACAATTAAAACAAATCTCATTTTTATCTAAACTAATGGATTTTATAAGATTTTCATTCGTTTGAAATTTTAAAGAATCAGCTTGAATATATTTACGAATTTCTTCAATATAATCTTTTCGATTCAATTTTTTCTTCTGATAAGCAATTAGTAATTCCCTATTTGAAAAACTGTTATTAATTTGACATTCATTTACAATTGGTGGGCAAGCGATTCTAACATGTATCGCAACTGCTCCTGCTTTTCTTAGCATTAAGATTATTTTCTTCATAGTCACTCCAGAAAGCATGGAATCATCCACTAATATCACATTTTTTCCTACAACAATGGGTTTTACCGGGTTTAATTTTTCGTTTGGGTCACTTTTAAGTTGCCATAAATATCTATTTTTCATTAATCCTTCTTGGTAAGGGATTTTAGATTCCCAAGCATAACCCATCGCAGCACTCCTTCCTGAATCTGGTACAGGAACCACAATAGTATTATCAAGATTAAATTTCAAATCAGATTGAGCTAAATTTATTCCCAGCCTGTATCTTACATCTGCAACTGATGTACCATTTATGATTGAATCAGGTCTAGCAAAATACACAAATTCGTACTGACAGATTCCATGACTTTTTCTTGATATTATTTTGTATTTTTTTAAACCTTTTAAGGGATCTATATGTAATATTTCTCCCGGGTTTATATCTCCTTTTAATTTACCTTCCATAGCATCTATAGCGCACGATTCTGAGGATATAATAAAGAATTTTCGATTTTCATCCTCACGTATCCCATAACATAATGGTTTATATCCTATAGGATCTCTCGTTACAAATAATTCTCCTTCATTGGTTAAAAGAACTAAACAAAAAGCACCTTTTAAAACATTCATTAATAATTTCAGAGCATCCAGCATTGATTCTGAAGATCTTGAAAAAGTTTCAATTACTGTAGCAATTAATTCCACATCGCTGTTATTAACTAAAACTTTTCCCAAATTTATTAAATATTCCTTGATCTCATCATAGTTAGTAATTGTTCCATTTAATGCTAGAGAGAATTCCAACAGATCAGATTTATGATGATAAGGTTGTGCATATTCAATATTTCTATCTTCAAGGGCGCCATATGCAACATGACCAATTCCAACATTCCCAGAAAATGTTTTTATCCTTTTAGGCTTAAAAACATTTGAAACTAATCCAATATCTTTATATGTGCTTATCTTTCCATCACAACTAGTCGTAGAAATGCCCGAAAACAGTTGACCGCGATGCTGAATAGACATGAGCCCAGTATATATAGAATTCGCTACTGTAAATGAAAAATCATTACAAGAAATTCCGATTATGCCGCAATATTCTTCAATTTTGTTATGCTCAACCAATATTTTCATATTTCCATTAAATTTGGAATTGTAGAATCAAATTTTTTTTTTAACTTTTGAACATCCAGCTTAATATCTTTGTTTCTTAATCCTCTAACTTTTATTTCAGGATTAGAAATTAAAACTCCTAGTTTTTTAACATTAATTTCATATTTTTTAGCCAATTTTAGGATAGCATCATGATCATTTGGATCTGTCTCAATAATAAATCTTCCGTAGGATTCACTAAAAAGAAACTCATCTTCTCGCATTTTTTCAGCAAAACAATTTTTTAAATCTAATTCTGCTCCCAAATTATTCTTAAAACACATTTCTGCTATAGTAATTATGAATCCTCCCTTATTTACATCATGGTTGGCTTTAACCATGCCGTTTTTATAAAGTTCGAATATAAAATCCCAAGTAGCTCTAATTCTTTCCTCATCGACTTTTGGAGGGATACCACCCTCAAGATCATAAATAACTGAATGATATTCTGAACCACCTAATTCTGCTTTAGTTTCCCCTATTAAAAAGAGATTATCTCCTGCCTTTTTAAATGGAAGAGTTATTATATTCTTTTCCCCTTCTATAAGGCCAACGATCATCATCGTGGGTGTAGCTTTAATCGCAGTTTTTTTAACTTCATCTTCATTATAGAAGGACACATTTCCTCCCACTATAGGAATTCTCATAGTTCTACAGAAATCATTCATACCTTCAACAGCTTTCGAAAAATACCAAAAAGATTCGGGTATTTCGGGATTTCCAAAATTACAACAGTTCACCATCGCCATTGGTTTTGCTCCATTTGCAATAACATTTCCACATTCTTCAACTAATCCTCCTCTGGCTCCTTCATATGGATCTAAAAAGCAATGTTTTGAATTGACACCGACACTAGCAGA
>Ga0114925_10001084_pt1 | contig 13042 bp, 10 predicted proteins | sample SumtaG_2_FD_87287 | JGI IMG/M metagenome (GOLD analysis project Ga0114925, IMG submission 87287) | Deep subsurface microbial communities from Indian Ocean to uncover new lineages of life (NeLLi) - Sumatra_00607 metaG | ecosystem: Environmental > Aquatic > Marine > Oceanic > Sediment | place... | reverse complement strand
TCCCTTTGTTTCGAGCAGAGGATATGAATATGGATAGAAAACAGATAGGAACCTGCGGAGTCGACGCAGGATGTTTAATAATCATCGACCCTTGCTACCTCAAGCACCTGCCTGACACCGACAAGGACTGGGAGAAACGGTGGTGCGAGGACATCCTCACCCCGACCCATACCTCCGCGCAGGGTGGACAGGTCAACTATGGCGGAGGGGGCGTGGTCGTCTCCACAGGTAGTGATGGGGCCTTTCCGGTCTACGCTCACTACGATGAAGATGGCTGCATAACGAAGGTGGAGATCGTCTTCAATCGGGACGAGTGAGGGACGGAATATGTCCGAACGCGCGCAGTGGCGATGTGCGCCAGCGCCACATATGCGTAACCCTTAAGCGACGCCCATAAACATTAAATGGGGAAATAACTCATCAATTGGATAGGAGGGCCGAGTGCAAATGGAAAAAGTGCAAGAAAAATTTGATGAATTTGAACGTAAAAAGTTAGGTATTGTCTTAACTAGACTCGCTGAAAGAAGTGGAGAGCTCGAATATGAAGGGCCAAATTTGGTTATTAAAGGGGGTTATGTCAGCGACTTCAAATATTTTGGGACAGATCCAATTCATCATAGAAGGTTCGTGATAGTTAACGTAATTAATGAGGGAAGTCGTAGCGCGACGAATTGCTGTGCACAAATTACTATTCCATCGTTAGGATTGGATAAGACTCCATTACATTGGGCAGATGAGTCATATGAAATAAGACGAAATTCAATGGATAGGATCACCATCCCCCCCGGAGTCCCAAGGGATCTTGACGTCGCATTCTCTGTATATGGTGAAGAATACGATGGAGGAAAAATGGCTCGGACAAGTGGTGAACCTGAAATCATAACAAAGACTACAAGCACTAGCTTGGGTACGATTACAGGTATGATTACAATTCCTTCAACTGAGACTCCAATAACTAGCCACGGTTTAACTATTCCAAAAGGTACATACGATCCGAGGCCAAGGGGTACATTTAATCCAGAAGTTGCCTCAACAGGCGCACGTCTATCTGAAGAAATTCCTAAGACGTTTGACCCTAAGCTTAAAGGAAGCTGGCTAGCATCTCATCTAGTATTGGCTAACCCCATAGAAAATTCAGAGCACTACCTACCTCCAGATAGTCCTCAAAAAAGATATGATTGCGAAATTGAGGTAATATGCGGAAATGGTGGAGGCGAGTCCCGCTCGATGATGCTAATTAGTTCAATCAATCCATCTGAACTGGATTTTCAATGGTGAAGGCCTCCAAGATGAGTTGATCAAATTTGGATAAAGAGGAAAGAAAAAAATGCATACAAGATAGGTTTCTAGAAAAAGCAAAACACATACAAGATAAGTTTCGATCGGCTATTTCGATAGCGAAATGGTATGATGCTCTCATTATCATTTTCATGTCTGTAGTCGCTTACATCGTTATCAATGATACTAAATCATCTGGAATCGATACGAGTACCATTCATGGAACAATTGTTAGGGGATCATCAGCATTTCTAGCTCTATCCTTGGCTTCCACAGTCTTTTATGTCAATTTATTTCATCTATGGAGGAGAAGGATCACGAATGGTATTGAATCATCTTTTAGAGATGTAGATTATTTCATTAAGGCTCAGGATAGAAAGGGAATAGATGTGATTAGAGAATTTATGAAAGAAATGCTTAGTATTCAAAAAATGTCTACGGAATGGGAACGAAAAACTAAACCGAAGATCAAAAATTATTTCATAACGAGTTTCTCAATATTAGCTTCATGCATCATATGTAGTCTTATTTTAATGCTTTTAAAACATATTTGCCCTTTTCCAATTCATATAATATTTATATGTATTGAAATAATTTTTATATATATCGCTTTTAGACTTATTGCGTTAATTATCAATATAATATTTGTTACGCTGATATAGTACGCGCGCCAGCGCCACATATGCGTAGCCCGACAGCGACGCTCATAAACGTTAAAAGGGAAAAAAAAGAATCAATCAATGGTGACGGATATGAGCAAGAAAGAGATTAATGATGTTATAAAGGGTGTAAGGGGCTTACTTAAGGAGCTTGAAATTAAACCTGGAGAATTCAAAGAGAAGATTAGGGGAAAATACGCACCTCATGAGAATATTATAGAAGCTTTTCGCAATGTATGGATTGAAACCGAAGGTTTTGGAATGGCTAGGGCACCATTCGCTCCTAGGGGGAATACCTATGGTCTTGACTTCCTTGGAAGAGACTTTGAGAGAGGGAGGGTAATCCTAGCCATGGAAGTTGATTCATGGTTTGCGACGATAGGCAGTTGGCAGAAGCTAGCTGATATACGCGCACCTTATAAAATATGGATATATTTGGCTCGGGATGAAAAAGCTAGACAGAATTTTGGAGAGGCTATAAAAGAAATTAGAACTTTTATCAAAAGCCGTGATGAAAAGAGAGAGGACTTCGGAAATTTCACAGTTTTCATGAAAGGACCAAAAGATATTTTTGTAGAGGAAAAAATCATGTGATGCCCCGCTAGAGGATGTAATGATAAGGTGTTCTTATGGATGTATGACATAAAAAGCCAGTTAAAAACGAAGGATGTAAACAATTTCAAGAAGATGATGAAACAGGCCTCAATTACCAATTTAGAGATTATCCAAAAGAGATAATGCGCACTGCGCGCGCGCAGTGGAACAAGGAGAGGTGAGGAAAAACTGCACAATGTATTCAAGGGGATAGTTGTTGGCTTCATCGGTTTCGTCATCTGGTTTGGTGTCAGCGTAATCTATGGCATCGGCCTAGGCCTCGGGGCGGTGGAGGATCCTACCCTCAATGCGTTCGTGTTCTTGGGTTTTTTCATCATGATCGGTGGCCCCTTAGTCTACATCGTGATCCTACCAATCTGGGGATGGTGGAAGAGAAAAAAAAGATCTGCACGCGCGTAAACTTTTAGGCGGTGATGCGCCCCGCGCGCGCATATGCTAAAATTATTAGCGACTAGGATATTAAAGCTTTTATAAACTCTTCTTTTGCCTTTTTAAGATTATATATATACGCTTTTCTAGAATTTAGCGCTTTTACTTCGTGGTTGATAGCTTTTTTTATGATTTTATCTTGATCAGTTACGTTCTCAAATGGATAAATGATTTTGATTAGATTAATATCGCAATCATTTAATTCCGTTTGGCCAGTGCAACCTACAGTATATCTCTCAATCTGCATCTGGCCGAAAACTGAACGTAAATAATGGACTAGATAATTGGGTGAGATTTTATTTTTATCAAGTATTCTTATAGTTGATATATGCCCATCGGTCATGCATTCTAAATCTTTATCCATAATTGATACTCGTCCTATTGAGCCAACGCCCGTTGAAGCTATGAGAACATCATTCTTTCTTAAATGACTTTTTTGATTTTCGTCGAAGAAACTTCTTAAAATGTGATCAGTACTCCAATTAATTCCTTCATTAGTAACATTTCTTACTTTTATAATTGGAATTCCTTGGCTTACATTCATATACCTTTTAGCGGTCTTACCTTTTATTATTTTGCAAATATCCCGGGAGACAAGGTCTCCAATAGTATCCACTCCATAGCCCTTCTTCTTTCTTATTTTTTTCAATCGTTTATCCATCTCTTCGTGACGGGGATCAAGCCATTCAAAATTTATTCTTCTTGTTCTATTAGAGATAGTTTTTACGAAAAAACTTGATTTGCTACTCCAGTCTTTTTTATTACCTTGAGGCACCGTCCCAGTCTTTTTAAATTTATTATAAGTGGTATGTATATTAGTTAAATCGTTTTTAGATAAATCTTGAAGCGTCTTATCATAGCCAATATTTTCGCTCCTAGCATAGAAAGTATATGGCTGGTCTATCGTAGGTTCTGCTTTCTTTACCAAGAACAGAATAGATGTTTTAACGCTAGATCCAGTCTCTAAAAAAGCCGAGCGAGGAAGAGAAATAACTGCTTTAATATAATAATTCATGAACATCCAATCTCTAAAGGGCTTGTTAGAATCTGTATTAAGGACACTCTCATCGATGACCGTGATTAAAATTCCATTATTTTTTAAGATATCATAATACCTTTCTAAAAACATAACATTTGATTTTAATGCATTTTTAACTTTTGTTTTCCCGTTTTTATCTATATATTTACGAATTTCGTAGTCTTGTAATATTTTCCTTTGATCAGGTTCTGAAGCTCGTTTTACCATCGAGAATGGTGGATTAGTTAAACATATATCGAAAAGCATTTTATCCTTTATTAGGATTCTTCGCAATTCCTCTTTTTCTGCTCTTAATTCAGGGTCAAGGGTTTCCTCAACACGGACCTTTTTATCAAGGGCATCTGTAGACCATATTCTACTTCCTCCATCTCCATGTAAATACATATTTATTCGAGCAATTCGGGCTATTGGGGGATCCTTACCTGCATCTATACCGAATAGATAGTCATCTTTTAATTTCTTCTCGATTTTTGCTAGTTCATTTGGAGCCAAAATTTTAGATAGGGGACCCTCTTTGAGTTGATTGGTCATCTTTGCCATCGCTTCTATTAAAAATCCTCCTGTTCCACAGCAAATATCCGCTATATATGGCCCATAGGGAGGCTTGTCTGTAATCTTTATTTCTGCCAAATCCGACATAAACTCAGTAATTGTTCGTGGTGTAAAAAATTGTCCAAGCTCTTTTCCTCTCATAGTTGCGCTTAGAAAGGTTTGGAAGAGTCTACCATTAAGGTCTTCATCTATTTTAATTAAATCGTAATGTTCAAGTAATGCAACTATCTGTTTAATGGTAATGGGAGAAAGATCGATCTCCTCTTTTGAGTCAAATATTCTCTTCTTTTCGCCTCTTAGTATCTGAATCTCGAAATTATCTCTGAATTTTTTAAAGAGGCTAGCAATTGGATTAGGGTCGCCATGTTCGTGAATCGCTATGTAATAAGTGCTAAAAATGACACGTTTTCTCGGTAATGGCTTACCTAATTCGATTAATTTTCTTATTTTCGGATCTTCCCGAAGTTTCTTATCCTCATTTAATTTAATGAACATGAGTTTACAGAACTCCCAGAAAGCAGGCACAGGACTTTCAAACTCCCTCTGCCAAATTATCTTATGGCAAGCTTCAAAAATCCCACGTATTTCATTCGTATCAGGCATCTTAAATTCAAAGAGTTGGCTAATTATCTCCAAAGATTTAGCTAAGACAGTTCTATTCATATCTGTCTTTAACGACTCGAATTTCGTATTTCCATCCTTAAAATCTATAAAGAGAAGATTATATTCTTCAATATCTTGATCGTAATGTTTGACTATCGTTTTTAACCCATTACTTCCAATACAGTATTGAACTGGCTTAGGTTCATCCAGTCTTCTCCTTATTACTGATGTATAGAGTTGTGCATCATCAACCCCTTCTTCGGCGCTCTTAGATGGATGTTTAGCATCTATCACTAAGACAGGGCGGAGGTGAGCTTTATCTGCATAGCATATAAAATCAGGTCGATAATCCTTTCTTCTTTTCCCTTTATCTATTTTTTCTTTTACCACAGTACTTTTAGACTCTCTGTAATCTTCATTAAAACCTAACTCATCAAGAAGGGGGATAAGAAAATTTTGCTCTACATCACTCTCATTCCTGAGATTCTGAATCTTGCAATATTTATTGTATCTATTTTCTTCAGTCTGTGAATCTGAGGTCATTAGTTAAATTGGATAAGTAGATATATTTCAGTCTTTCTGTGTCCCGCGCGCACGCGCCATTGTGCGTCAGCGCGCGCGTCAACGTTTTTTTCTGCGTGCACGTTTTTCTTTTCTGCGTGCACGTTCTTCTTGGATTTTCGGTAGAGAAATGTTGACGTAATTATATTCGTCAATTGCTTTAGCCAATGTTTTATTAGGATTATTCCAAATCAACTCTGAAATTTTAGTCTGCATCTTTTTTTGGAATTTTAAAAAATCCTCAGCACTATTGGAAAATTCATAAGCATCTCTGATATATGTGTCCCACATAACCAGTAATTCCGGTTTTAGTATGTGCATTACTTTTGAAGAGCCGGTATATTCTACCCCTTTTACGCTTGACAAAATGGAATAAATCTTTTTTATGGTTTCGCTCATTTCATCAAAATCTGCATCAGAGATCGTTCCATCTATTTCCTTAAAGAGAGATTGTACTTTTGGTATTGCACTAGTCAGATTTAGTAAATTTCGGGGATCCGAAGTCATGAATCTGAAACGTTGTGAATTCCAAGTCGCTAACATAATAATTGACGCTTGTAAAGGATGGTCAAGGACAATTTCCATGGAGAGATCATAGAAGCTTGCTCGCCCTTCATTCTTTTCATAAATTTCGCATTTTTCTATCAACATTTCAATGTTTAATTTTCCATGTCCTGCCATTTTCTTTCACGTATCCATAAAGAGGCGCATAACCGTTTAATATTTGCGGTGCGCCAGCGCTGCATATACGTAACCCAACAGCGACGTTCATAAACGTTAAAAGGGGATAAGCTCCAGTAAGTTGAGGAAGAATGTCTGAAGACAGAGACTTTGATTTACGTAAGATTGTAGAGGATTCTTTTTCTGGGTTTGACGTTTCACAGGAGATTTCATCTAGGTTATTGGAATTGTGCGATGAATCCCTTTGTAGGTATTTAACTGATTCAAAGGTTCGGGGTATTGCCGATGATTTACTAGGATTATTATTTAGAGAGGATGAAGCTCTTGAGGATTAAAAGTTTAGAGCTTTCTTGGTTCCGGGGTGCTGCTGAAAAAACTGAGTTGGACCTAAAGGGAAAAAGTATTGTTGTTTATGGCGAAAATGGTTCTGGTAAATCGAGTTTTGTAGACGCAATCGAATACATACTACAAAAGGGAAAAGTTGAGCATTTGAGGGGTGAGTACGCGGATCGAAGTGGCCAACGTAATTGTGTTAGGAATACGGCAACTCCTGATGATGTGGATGCTAAATCTGTAATTAATTTCGTAGGGGGAGGTTATGTTTCTGTAAATATTCCCAAAGAGGGCTCAATTGGTTATAATAGTTCTCATGATGATATGTTAGAAGATTTTCAGAAATGGAAGAAAATGAGCCATATACTACGTCAGTTTGAGGTTGCAGAGTTTATTACTCAGTCAAAGGGACAGAAATACACTGCGTTAACCCCGTTGATCGGTTTAAAAGATTATGAGGACACTCATGGAAATTTTGAGAAACTTGAGAAACAGATACGGGAAATATCAGAACTCAATGTTTTGAAAAGTAGATATCAAGGGATAAAAGATGAACTTTTGAAAAAAACTGGGTTACTGGATAAAGACAAGTTAATACAGGAGATGCGCCAGAGAGGAGAAAAATACGGAATAGTTTATGAGGAATTATCTAGAACATCCCAGAACGCGTGCGAGGTTATTCAAAAAAGGATTGAAGAAATTGAACCTAATATTCTCCGCATTAACACAATTCGTAATATATCAAAAACACTACTTCCTAAATCACTAGAAGAGTACCATAAAGCTGTTCATGAGTCAGCTGAAGAATTAAATCATTTAACAGAGCAAAGACTCCGAGTACTGGAACAAGCCCAAACGTATCTAGAGACAGATATTCAAGATGAAATTATTATATGTCCGGTTTGCGGGTCCTTAATTAACAAAGCAGAACTAAATGAGCACATTCAAACTGAATTAGACAGTCTAGAAAAAATTAGAGAAATCTCAGATTCTCTTCAAAAAACAAAGAAGGATATCATCAGGAACGTAGATGAACTCAAAAGTATTAACAGGGAAATCAGTTTCCAAGAATGGCTTGAAGGCCCAGAAAACTCCAAGATAAAGAACCAAGTCGATATACTAAATTCCACTACTCTCCCAAACGAGAATACAAAATGGGAAGAAGCTACTACAAACACAATTGAAGAATCAGTTACTAGATTACTAGAATTGTTGACCCCTTTCGTCAAAGAAGAAAGTCCCTCCACAAAAGAGCTGCAACTAGACTACAACTTTTTTGAAACCGCCCCTAGAGTAAGTAAATACCAAAATCTTGAGAGAAAAATAAGCACGATTGAAATACTTGAAAAAGCTATACAAAGAATTCAGGAGAACATTCGTACTAGGATTGTAGAAATTACAGAGGAAACATTAGGGAATATCACAAAGGATGTTCAGCACTTGTGGGAAATACTTCATGAAGATGAACCAATAGAAGAAATAAAACTCATAAAATCTGAAGGATTTGATACTGGAATAGATATCACGTTAAAATTCTATGGAACTGAACAACAATCTCCTATTCTTCATCTATCCGAAGGCCATAGTAACAGCCTTGGATTATGCGTCTTCTTGGCTTTGGCAAAACAGGAACCAGTAGATCACCCGCTAATTCTAGATGACATAGTGTCGAGTTTTGACCGGGATCACCGTGCCTTCATTGTTGATATCTTGAATACAGAATTATCCGATAGACAAGTACTCCTATTTACGCATGATGCCGAATGGTTTAGAGAATTAAATAGAAGATTAGATTCAAGTCAATGGGAATTTTTTAGCTTAAAAAAATGGGAATTACCAGGACTCGGTATAAATGTCGAGCGAAGTAGATTCACTTTTGATGAAGCACGAATATTTCTTCCAGATAATCCAAAGGCAGCCGCAACCGCGGTAAGAACGATCATGGATTGGGAGCTGGGACGAATATCCCAGAGACTTCAGGTTCCTTTTCCGTATATAGATGGCCAAAAAAACCAACAAAGAGGTCCAGTGTTACATATGGAAGGAATAATAGCAAGATCTAAGGAAAAATTTAAAGAAAAAAATGGCAAGTCTTGGAAAATCTACGAAACGCCACATGCTTGTTGGCAAGAAACCCATGGATTACTTGTCGAATGGGCAAACCGAAGTTCGCATAGAGGAACGCTTACAGTTAGAGAAGCACGACGTATGATTAGCAAGTGTGAAGAGTCACTTGAATATTTCAAATGCTCAGACTGTGGAAAGGCGATTTGGATGCTAGATAAAGGAACAGACTATAAAAGATGTCATTGCGGAAAACTTAGATGGAATTTATGACTTTATTGCGCACGCGTAGCGGTGATGTGCGCCAGCGCCACGTATGCGTAACTTTTAAGCAGCGTCCATAGACATTAAATGGGGAAGCTCCGATGACGATGGATGTCGTTCTGACCGACGTCGGGAAGGCCTGGCTCCAGGACCACTACCCCCAGGGCATCGTCTGGGAGTACGACGTCGACAAGCCCTTCAGACTCCACGCCTGGGCCGCCGAGTTCATAGAACTCACCTACCTGGGCATACCCTACCGGATACCCCCCGACGTAGACGGAAAACCAACAGTGAGGAAGGCTGAATCATGAGCAAAGTTAGTTATTGGCTGAACGTTGACATTCCAACTCGGAAGTGTACCGTACATACAACAAATTGTTTATACAAGCCAAGAAGATCCAAATTCAAAGGTGTTCGATTCTTAGATAGAGATGGTGGCTGGATGCCTTTTTCTGATCACCCATCATTATTTAGATATAGGCTTAATCATTGTAAAGATTATGAACTTCATTATTGTTTAATCTGTAAGCCACGCGTGTAGCGGTGATATGCCCAGCCCATGTTATCTATGAAATATATGCGACCGCATAAAAGTGATGGAATAAATATTTTTAATTTTAAACATCTCATTTTAATTTCCATTTTTATCGCGTCTTTGACATTTTTCCGATCTTATGCAATAGCTGATAATGCTAATATAAATTCAATGAATTTTACAAATGAACTGAACAACTCAATATTATTCCCAACATATTTGGGAGATATTACCTTCAATGTTTTTATTCATGATATAAATACGATGGGAAATATAGTGAATATTGCGATCACTGCAGAACTCAGTTCTTTTCCTATCAATGCATCTTCAATAGAATTTGAGATTATAGGAGGTCCTGAAAGTACTTTCGGAGTATATGGTAGTTCTGCACGGATTAAATTATTGAGACTATTTGATGGCTGGTATTATGGAGGATGCGGAGGAACAGAATGGTGTACGTTAGGCACAGGAGATTCTTATCCATTTGACTCTTATGAATTAGAATTCAACATTCGGTCCCCTATAAAGTATGATATAGATAACGAAACAAAAATGATTTGGAGATCTATGGACGAGCCAAAAGGTTCGATTAATGCATTTTTTAATATCTCAGTAAGTTATGACGCCGCAATAATCATTGAAAATATAGAAGTTATTTCTCGTACATGGAAAATCTATGATAGCGAAATCTTTTATGGCAAGATACCGGTATCCCATTATCTAGAAGAAGGATTTGTAATTGAAATAAAACGAAAATCATTAATCCCATTTTTAGAATTTATACTCCCTATTGAGGTGTGTTATTATCTTTTAGGTACTTCCTTGTTTATAGATCGCCGAAAACCAGCTGATAGATTAAGAATATATGTTTCATTATTTATTTTCTCATCAACATTTATTTTTTCGATTCGTGATTTTTTACCACCTCGAAATATTTTATCTTTACCAGAATTACTATTGATAAATCTTATAACTAGTAGTGCTATCATTGCCATTTTTAGTCTGATTTCTATAAGATTTGATCGTCATGGGGAATGGTTAGATAATATCTCAATTTTGATATCCTCAATAATTTTTTTCTACATCTATTATTTAGTACATTGGGATATTAGAGAAGAGACATTTTTACTTTTTATATTCTCTTTAATAGGTTTATCCTTCTCGAAATTAATTAATATTCTTTTTTATGCATATCCATTAATACGTTCACGCGCACGAAGCATCCTGACTAGACTCCTAATATTTTTGAATGATGTGCGCCAGCGCCACATACGCGTAACCCTTATAGAGAAAGAGGAGATGGTCTGAGGCATGTCCGGATATCCGATGATGGAGCTAGAACGACGCGAATCCATCCATCTTGGGGAGATACAATACTGGAGAGTGTACTGGAAGTACCCAGACGGAAGGAAGATACCGTTCAAGACTGACACCTGGGATGGAATACAGCCCGTGGAGGTCAAAAATGTCAGGAGAGAAGAACCGGATGTGATGTGCGCCAGCGCTACATATGCGTAACCCGTGAGTAGCGCTCATAAACGTTAAATGGGAAAAAGCACCACTCAGGGTAAAGAAGGAATTGATGTAATGGAGACCAATAAGACAATATGTATAGCTCTATTATGCGATGGTGGTAAAAAGGCTGTAGTAGCGATAGATAGAATGCTCACGAGCGAAGGGCTCAGACTTCAATTTGAGCAACAATTATGTAAAATCGCACAAATATCTCGTAACTGCGTAGTAGTTGGAGCTGGAAATGCGTTATCTCCCACCGACGTCCTTCGAGATGCAGAATTAAAAATAATGCAATTAACGACACCTTCCATTCGAAATATAGCCAACATAATTAAGGCTGAATATGTAAAGCATCGAAAAGTTGCTGTTGTAGATCAATTATTAAAACCTAGAGGATATGACTCTTTGAGAGATTTTTATGATCAAATTCGCAATCTTCCTCCCGACATCTATAGTATCTTAGATGACAAAATAGCGCGTTTTCACATTCATGAAGGCGATGTATCACAATTAATGGTTGTTGGAATAGATGGAACCGGAGCACACATTTACTTAATATTCGATCCGGGGCGAAATGTCTGTTTTGATTCCGTCGGCTTTAATGCTATAGGTTCAGGAGAACCTCATGCGGTTTCAACAATTACTTCCTACGATTACACATCGAAATTTTCTTTGGATCAAGCGATTTGGATTGCCTATGAAGCAAAAAAGAGAGCCGAAAAAGCGCCGGGAGTCGGGGAAGATGTTGATCTCTGCGTCATTAGTCCAGAAGAGGGAGTGTGCCTCGTAGATGATAAATTTGAAAAAAGATTACAAGAAAAGTTTGAGGCTAAAATTAAACAAGAAAGGGAATTCCTAGAGGGCATTCCTAGTTACTCGAAACGAGCAACAGCTAAGGAAGGCGACGTCCCTTCTCCTTAACTTCAGAAACAGAAGGCCGTATAGTTTCAGCTTTCCGTATGTAAGCCGCTCTCCTCGACTTATAGTATTCCACCATAGGTCGTGAAGATGGGTTCTCACGTTTCCTCTTGGGAATCATGGCTCATAAAAGGATAACACTATGGAATATAAGGTTTTATCGATTGTTGGTCGGGAGACGAACAAGTGTATTAGAATATCTTATACTGACACACATTTTTGATCGGTAATCCAGGCGGATTTTTGGGCAAAATCCCGAAAATAGAAAATAACTCTGCCACTGAGTGGCGCGTATTCATTATGAATCCTTTTCTTCCGCACATTATAGCGTTGGTCGTGGGGTGGGCCTGAAAGGACTCACCATGTGCGCCGGTGCCGCATGGGCGCGCGGCCTAAGACATGGTTTTGGGCCAAAAAGTGGGGTACTTACCCCTTAAATCGGGTGGGCCGGGCCGGACTCACCGCGCGCGTATATCCCTGTACTAAGGATACTAAGAGTACTAAGCACGCTACGGACGTCAACCATCTAGCCCGAAGGGCTCACGTTTTTGTGAGAACATTTATCCGAATGTTTCTATAAATCTATTGCCCCTTCGACTACATGGTCTTCGGATATGTATAAATATGGGGAGAAAGTAGGGTTAAACCATGAGGGTTAAGGAGTTTACCTTCTCGGGGGATCCCTTTGTGGCGGAGTGGCTGGGGTCGGTGGGGGAGTCGACGGCGGAGAATTACGTCTCCATGATGCAGGCGTTTCTGGAGTGGGTTGAGGAGAACAACCCCCTGGAGCTGGACGGGTACGAGGGGAGCGTGCCCCGGCGGCTGCTGCTGCTGCAGAAGGACCTGAACAGGGACGGCGAGGGGCGCAAGGCGATCCTGCGGGCGACGTACTCGTACGTGAAGACGGTGGGGACCGAGAGGGACTGGAGGGCCGGGTACAGGAGGAACATCCTGACGGCGATCCGGAGCTTCTTCGTCTACCACCTGGACGAATAT
>Ga0114925_10001083_pt1 | contig 13051 bp, 13 predicted proteins | sample SumtaG_2_FD_87287 | JGI IMG/M metagenome (GOLD analysis project Ga0114925, IMG submission 87287) | Deep subsurface microbial communities from Indian Ocean to uncover new lineages of life (NeLLi) - Sumatra_00607 metaG | ecosystem: Environmental > Aquatic > Marine > Oceanic > Sediment | place... | reverse complement strand
TTCACTGCCAAAAGGAAGCCACCTCCTTTGGAGGTGGTCTATAATATTTCTAAAAAGATTAATTAAAAGGCTATGCCTTTAAAAGCCTTTTGGCTTGGAAACCACCACCTGCTTTGCAGGTGGTCTTTTACTTATACGCGAGTGAAAAAAAACGTATGATTTTTACCAAAGATATCAAATAGAAAGGCAGCTAACTATAGTGACAAAGGTATTGTTGTGAACAGAGCCTAACAAGATGCTGAACTCGGACGGCAATTCCGCTGCGCTACATTGCCGCCGGTGAGCTTTGTCGTTAGGCCGCAGCCAGGCGTTGAAAGGGTAACGTTCTATTACAAAAGGACCGGTAATTTCACTGATATGGAAAAACAGAAAAACTCGGAAATCAGAAGACTGGTGTTAGCTAAAATGCTCTACCTTCACGGCCGCATCCACTCCTCTCGTAAAGATAATGTGAGCAGGATGCTTGCTATTCATCATTTTGACAATGCCATTGAAATAGCACTGAGATGTGTGGTCTGCATAGGGTAAGAAATGCTGTGCAGCATCAGGGAGAAATCCCCTCGATGGAGTCTGTCATCAAATACAGAGGCTATACGCAAGACTTTTTCAAAGCAGTCTGTAGAGACAAATTTAGCGTGCCTTACGAGAAACTCTTCCTTTCAGCGTTGATTGAAAATGCGAATCTAAGAAAGCAGGTGCTGAAGGCTGAAGCTGAAGAAGCTTTTGGAAGGGAAGAGTTTAAGCTTTGTATAAAGCTATGTAATGATGCACTTATATCAGCAACATTCGAGGAAGCGGATATTTTTCAGACCGCAGGAATGCTGACAGGGTATTGGGGAGCCTCTGAAGAGCTTAAAATGGTTCTGGGTCCAGATTATCTGCAAAAGTATAGGGAGGAGGATTATTTTGAGCTTGCGAGAGAACTGCACGGACTAATTCTGCAATGGGGACAGGCGGCGACAGGTATGCAATTCCTCAACGAGTATAGGATGGACTTCCTGAAGCATAGGTAAATCGTCGAGAGCTTGGAAGATTTTTCTGACGAGGAACTCAATGATAATGCTCAGTTTTCCTTGAACTTCGTAACGAACATCATCCTAAAATGGCAGGAAGAGGGAATGTTGGATTAGAAGGCTGCGCCTAACGTACTCTTCAGCGGGCGCGGCTTTTTGCGTTCCGCTGGAAGAGATTGTTATGTGATTATATCATTTAATGATTTCAGGATCATTGAACGCCATAAGATAACGAGTTTCTTTCTCTGCAAGTTCAGGGAAAAGCTCATAAAATGGTATATAAGGCATATTTGTTATTCTCCTGTAAGATTCTGCTATACTAGTTCAAGTTGAATAATGAATAACAAGAGTTATGGAGTCTAAAGGCCGATGATTGCTTCTGCGAGGCCGATTATAAATCCTAATGCAGCGCCGCTGAAGATGATAAAATTTAGCTCCGGTCCGGATACTTTTTTAATAAGGGATTCAAGAGCTGAAATATCAAATTCTTTAATCTTTTGTTCAACTATTTCTGCTACCATGCCTTCATCAATGAAAGACTCAATCACCCTTTTATTGAAATAGCCGTCTTTATCAATTAATAGAGATACAATGATGTTTTTTATTACCCCTTTCAGAAGTGGAAATTCCCATAACTTGTTTTTATTTTTTTCTATAAATTTCTCAATAGTTTCATGTAATTTATCTTTGTCTATCTGCTTCCGTATCTCCTCACTGTTGATAAGATAGCTGTTTACTATCTCTCCCGCGCGTTCAGCTATTTCGGATTTTCGTTTTGGGAGCAGTCCTTGAATACCGAGCAGCTTTTTTTTAGGGTGGAAAAGCAGTTTTATTGCAATGAAATTTGTAATAAATCCTAATAAAGAACCAACAACTGGATATATAAGAAATCTTAGGTAGTACATGTTTGCAGGTAATATAACATTACAGCGTAAGCTTTCAAAGAGACTTTACGCTTAATGTATGGTACATTCAGTACCTGTATTGTTATATTCAATATCAGTGATTTCTACTTTTATATAAGAAAAGTCTCCCGAATCCAGGTTCCATATTGCTTCGCCTCTGGTTGGTATTCTAAAACCATTTATCCCTTTATATTCACTGCCAAAAGGAAGCCACCTCATTTGGAGGTGGTCTATAATATTTATAAAAAGATTAATTAAAAGGCTATGCCTTTAAAAGCCTTTTGGCTTGGAAAAAGTCACCTGCTTTGCAGTTGGTCTTTTACTGCCAAAAGGAAGCCACCTGCTTTGCAGGTGGTCTTTTACTTGCAATCTCTTTCGGGAGTTCATTGGCCATTTATTATATTAGTATCATAATGATACAACTTATATGCATCAAAATAACCCAATGTATAAATATTATTTCAGATATTTTTCTTGTTATTTTATAACTGTTTTATATTAAAGAATTAAGGCCGTATCTTTAATTACACTGTTGGTATAAAATTTGCTATCATATATGTAAAGCACATTTATACAGGAGCTACTATGGATATAAATCGATTCACTGAAATGGCACAAGCCGCTTTGAGCACTTCTCAACTTCTGGCAGGTGAGTTTGAGCATCAGCAGATAGAAAGCGAACACTTCCTTCTTGCTCTATTAAGGCAGAAAAATGGAGTTGTTCCTCAGATACTGACAAAGCTAAATATTGATGTTTCAGTTGTTTTAGAGGAAACTGAGAGGGCTCTGTACCGAATACCAAAGGTGAAGGGTTCTGGTGCAGGGGGTGCAGTATACATTTCCACGCGTTTGAATACTCTCTTCTCCCGTGCTGAAGGGGAAGCCGGTCGATTAAAGGATGAGTATGTCAGCACAGAACACCTGTTTATGGCACTTTCAGATGATCGGGGGGATGCGGGGCGGATACTAAAAAAGCTTGGAATAACAAGGGCAAATATACTTAATGCATTGAAGCAAATACGGGGCAATCAGCGAGTTACCACACAGAATCCGGAGGCAACATATCAAGCGCTCGAGAGGTATGCAATGGATCTCACTGACAGAGCACGAAAGGGAAAACTCGACCCGGTCATTGGAAGAGATGAAGAAATCCGAAGGCTGATACAGGTGCTTTCAAGAAGAACAAAGAATAACCCGGTTCTCATCGGTGAACCCGGGGTTGGAAAGACAGCTATCGTTGAAGGACTTGCACAGAGGATTGTTAAAGGAGATGTTCCTGAAGGGTTAAAGGATAAGTATATCATCGCTCTTGATATGGGCTCACTCCTTGCAGGTGCCAGGTTCCGGGGGGAGTTTGAAGAGAGAATGAAAGCGGTCTTAAAAGAAGTTCAAGAATCAAACGGTCAGATCATTCTCTTTATTGATGAGCTGCATACGGTAGTGGGTGCAGGTGCAGCAGAGGGTGCAATTGATGCAGGTAATATGTTAAAACCACTGCTCGCACGGGGTGAGCTCCACTGTATTGGAGCAACAACTCTTAATGAGTATCGAAAATACATTGAAAAGGATGCAGCACTGGAAAGAAGGTTTCAGCCCACTCTTATTGCAGAACCAACTGTACATGATACGATATCGATCTTAAGAGGATTAAAAGAACGGTACGATATTTATCATGGAGTGAAAATTAAGGACAGCGCTCTTGTAGCTGCTGCTGTTTTGAGCGAGCGGTATATCTCTGATCGTTTTCTTCCGGATAAGGCAATTGACCTTGTTGATGAAGCTGCTGCTAAGCTTCGAACTGAGATCGACTCAATGCCCGCTGAGCTTGATGAAATTATGCGAAAGATAATGCAGCTCGAAATTGAGCGGGAGGCTTTGAAGAAGGAGAAAGATAAAGCCTCAAATGAGCGGCTTGAGAAGATTGAAAAAGAGCTTGCAGATTTAAAAGAGGAAGGCAACTCTCTGCGATCAAGGTGGGAAGGAGAGAAAAAACAACTCGGACATTTGCGTGATTTGAAAAGCAAAATTGAAGAGGTAAAGTTTGAGATTGAAAAGGCGGAGAGGAACTACGATCTGAATAAGGCTGCTGAACTGAAGTACGGGAGATTGATTAAGCTTGAAAATGAGCGTGAGGAATTGAGAAAAAAGATGGATGAAACCGGAGGTAATAAACTGCTGAAAGAAGAGGTTGATGAGGAGGATATTGCCGCTGTTGTTGCGCAATGGACCGGTATACCTGTATCAAAGCTCATACAGGGAGAGATGGAAAAATTGCTGGCTCTTGAGGATCATCTCCACAAACGTGTGATAGGACAGTACGAGGCTGTTAAAGCTGTCTCTGATGCAATACTCCGGGCACGGGCAGGGATCAAGGACCCAAACCGGCCGATAGGGAGTTTTATATTTCTTGGGCCGACTGGTGTTGGAAAAACTGAGCTTGCACGAACCCTGGCAGAGTTTCTTTTTGATAATGAAAAGAATATGATTCGCATTGATATGTCAGAGTATATGGAAAGGCATACAGTTGCAAAACTCATCGGTGCACCTCCCGGTTATGTAGGCTATGATGAAGGCGGCCAGTTGACAGAGGCGATACGGAGAAAACCTTACTCAGTTATACTGCTCGATGAAATAGAAAAGGCGCATCCCGATGTTTTTAACATCCTGCTGCAGATATTTGAGGATGGCAGACTTACAGATTCCCATGGAAGAACAGTTGACTTTAAGAACACTGCGGTTATTATGACATCCAATCTTGGCTCCGAATATATCCTTGATGATTATGAAAATAAGGGAAAAGATTATGAAGAAATGAAAAATGTTGTAATGGATGTGCTAAAAAAGAGTTTCCGGCCTGAGTTTTTAAATAGAATAGATGAGATCGTAGTATTTCACTCCCTTACAAAAGATCATATTATCAGTATTGCAAAACTTCAGCTTGGGTATCTTATAAATCGTATTGCGGATAAAGGCATTTCTCTTGAGGTCCGGGATAGTGCTATAAACTTTCTGGCAGAAAAAGGGTTTAATGTAAACTTCGGCGCACGCCCTTTAAAAAGGGTTTTGCAGAATTATGTTGAGACACCGCTTGCAAAAGATATTATACGGGGAACAGTTAAAGAAAACGATAATATCATAATTGAATATGCAGATGATGGAATAGTATTTCAGAAAAAGTAAAAAGCTATTTTCAAACCAAAAGGGAAAAATCAGTCTAGTGCAGGTTTCTCACAAATTGAAAAACAGAAAAGTTTATTAATGATTTAGCAATACATTACAGTATCAGACACAGAATGTAATTAGGAGCGAGAAAATCGCTAAAGCCAGCAGTTTTTAATATTTACAGGTATTTGTGATAAATGCGGGCTAGTACCTTTATACCGATTTTCTTGCCTTTTAGGCAAGTAAATATTTTTATAATCTTGAATGTGGCTTGTCCACATTAGTGATACCTTCTGTCAATAACCTTTTGCTTTTTCAAATACCTTTTAATTGTCTTTGGTTCTACGAGCTTAACTTCAGGAATAAAATCAAAACGCTTTTTTACCCCTTTAATTATTTGAAGTTCAATTTTGGTCAGCTTTTTCATTTCATCGAAGAAGAAGTCACCGGAAACTTCAATCTGGATTTCCAGTTTATCAAGATTGTCTTTTTTATCGATAATAAGTTGATAGTTTGGAGTCCTGCCGATTACTTCTGTCAATATCTGCTCAAACTGTAAAGGAAACATATTCTGTCCGTTCAAAATAATCATATCATCGTTCCGTTCAAAAACTCTTTTCATTTTGACAAAGGTTCTTCCGCAGCTGCACCCCTCATACGACAAATGGGTAATATCTCCGGTCCTGTACCGTATAAGCGGATAAGCCTCTTTTGTAATTGTTGTAATGACAAGCTCACCTTTTTCCCCCCAGCCAAGAACATCACCGGTATCCGGGTTTATTATTTCAGGAATAAAATGATCTTCTGAAATGTGGAGACCGCTTTTATTAGCACATTCAAATGATATTCCCGGACCTATAATCTCTGTGATACCGTAGTTATCGGTGGCTGAGATAGCCAGATTTTCTTCGATCTCTTTTCGAAGGGATTCACTCCATGGCTCTGCACCAAATAATCCTTTTCTCAATGAGAGCTCAGCCGGAGTAACCCCTTTTTCTTCCAAAACCTCACAGAGCCATGCTGCATGGCTTGGAGTACAGGTTAGGGCGGTTGTACGGTAATCTTTCATTATTATTATCTGGTTTTCAATATCTGCTTCGGAGCTTGGTATTACTGAGGCACCGATTCGCTCGGCACCATAATGAAACCCAAGTCCGCCGGTAAAAAGCCCGTAAGGGAAGCAGATCTGTATAATGTCATCCTCTGTTACACCACCTGCGGAAAGAACACGGGCAGTGAGTTCTGTCCAGTGACCTATATCATTCTTCGTATAGCCGACAATAAGCGGCTGTCCGGTAGTCCCATATGTAGACTGTATCCGTACTACCTCTCTTAATGGAACTGCAAACATATCGTACGGGTAAGCAAGACGAAGTGTGTCCTTTGTTGTGTAGGGAATCTTTTTTAAATCACTGAGAGTAGAAACATCAAGCGGGTCAAAATTGATTTTATTGAAAAGGGTGTGGTAGTATGAAACCCTCCGGTAAACACGGATCAGGGTCTCCTGAAGCCTCTCAAGCTGGAGCTGGGCAAGTTCTTCTCTTTTCATTGTTTCGTATTTTTCATTCCAAACCGGCATATATTACCCCTTTACAAAAATTCATTCTTTTCCAAGATACGCCCTTAAAATTTCTTTATTGTTCATGAGCTCTTCTTTCTCTCCTGAAAGAATGATCTGTCCTGTTTCAATAACATAACCTCTCTGGCAGATATCAAGTGCGAGATTTACATTCTGTTCTACGAGAAAAATAGTCAGATTAGTTTTTTCTTTCAGTTCGGTGAGGGTCCGAAAAATATTTTCAATGATTTTCGGTGCAAGACCGGTTGATGGCTCATCCAGAAGCAGGAGCCTTGGTTCGGACATGAGTGCGCGGGATATCGAGAGCATCTGCTGTTCACCACCTGAGAGTGTTCCGGCAAGCTGTTTTTTCCTTTTTCCGAGCAGAGGGAAGAGCTCAAAAATCCATTCAATTTTATCATTAAGTTTTTGTCTGTTTTTAAAACTGTAGTAATGATAGGTCCCCAGAATAAGGTTATCCAGCACACTCATGGGGGAAAAAAGCTGCCTGCCTTCAGGTGCCAGAGCTATTCCTAATTTTACAATAGTATATGACGAAAGGCCCTGTATCTCCTTGCCTTCAAAGAGTATTGTACCGGTTATCCTGGGCATTAACCCAATAATGGAATTGAGAAGGGTTGATTTTCCGGACCCGTTCGCGCCGATTAATGTAACAATCTCCCCTTTTTCAATATGCAGGGATACAGCTTTCAGGGCACATATCGATTCATAGTAGGATTTGAGTGATCTGACTGTTAACATTTCATCATTACCTTACACGTAACTATTTTGAAAACTCTTTCCCTAAATATACAGAGATAACTCTTTCATCTTTTTGAACATCCTTTGGCTGTCCATCTGCTATTTTATGACCAAAGTTGAGTACGATTATTTTGTCCGATATCTCCATAATAAGATCTATATCGTGTTCAACAATCAGAACAGTTTTGCCAAGTTCCCGTATTTTATTAATTGTATCTATAAGATTTTTCGTTTCCGTAATATTTAAACCTGCTGCCGGTTCATCTAAAAGGATGAGTTCAGGTTCGCTGACAACTGCGCGAGTGATTTCAACAATCCGTTGTTTTTCAAAAGGAATCTCCTTGATATTCTTGTTCCAGATGTGATCTATATTCATAAAATCAAGCCAGAAGAGTGCTTTCTCCCGTATATCTCTTTCTTCTTTTCTATATCGTTTTAAGTTGAATGCGCATGTGAAGAATCCTGAAGAAGAGAGTGAATACCTTCCCACCATTATGTTTTCAAGCACATTCATGTTGGGAAACACACTCAATTTTTGAAAGGTCCTGGCAATACCGAGATATGGAATTTTATGGGGCTTTAATGTATCAATACGTAAGTTTTTAAAGAAAATACTCCCGGAATCAGCCTTGTAAAGTCCGCTTATGAGATTAAAGAGAGTTGTTTTTCCTGCACCGTTCGGACCTATGATGGCAGTAATACTTCCTTCCTGTGTTTCAAAGAAAAGGTCTGTAATTGCCTTTAACCCTCCAAAAGATTTTGAGACGTTTTTTATTGTCAGTATATCAGCCATTATTTCCTGTTCTCTTTAAGGGTATTTTGATCCCATATAATCCCTCAGGCCTTGTTAACATGATTGCCATTAGAATTATACCATAGATCAGAATGTCAAAATCTTTAAAAAATCTGAGGTATTCGGGTAAAACAGTCAGCACAGATGTCCCGATTATTGCTCCCCATATGTTTTCCATTCCCCCTACAGCAACCATGGTGACAAGGAGTATTGAAAATCTAAGGCTGAAAGTTCCCGGACTCAAAAAGGTTATGTAATGTGCATAGAGAAATCCTGCAATGGAAGCGTATCCTGCACCAAGCACAAATATATAGAGTTTTAAACGGGCAGTATTTATTCCAATAATAGATGCAGTTATTTCTCCCTTATGGATCGCTTTGAGGGCCCTTCCAATGCGGGAATGAACAATATTTAATGATAGAAAAAGGATAAATGATACAATAGCCCAGACAAAAATATAGTATTTAAAGTCATTGTCTAATTCTATGCCAAAAATCTTTATGAGGGGGATATTACCAAACCCTGATGGGCCTCCTGTAAGAGATAGAAGTTCATTGAATACGATATGGACAATTTCTCCAAGACCGAGTGTTGCCATTGCGAGGTAATGCCCTTTTAACCTCAGGGTTGGTATCCCTACTATGAAAGCGATGATTACAGTCAGGATAAAGCTGAGTGGAAAAGATAAAATGATGGGCATGTGAAGTTTGGTCGTGAGGATTCCGGTAGTATAGGCACCGATTCCAAAAAAAGCTGCCTGCCCAAGGGATATCTGACCTGTATATCCCATTAACAGACTCAATCCTATCGTGATAATAATATATATACCCAGAAATACAAGAACACCTACGTAGTAAGGATTTCTCAGGGTGACCATAAGAATAATAGAAAAAATAAAAGTAAAACCTGCTTTTGCATAAGAAGTCTTTAATAGCGAGTTCATTTTCAGCTCATTTTTTTTATTTTGCATTATTGTTGAGTTAGTACCTTAATAACAATTTCCTTGCTTTTTTGGCACAAACTTTAGTTTGCAGGAAAATATCTTTAAAATCAAGAATGCGGCTTGTCCGCATTACGTCTTCACACTTTATTTATTTTTAATATGAAAATACGATTTATATAAAGATAAATAGAACATAAGTACCTTAATACTGATTTTCTTGCTTTTTGGGCAAGAAAATCTTTAAAATCAAGAATGTGGCTTGTCCACATAAGGATATTCTTAAATCAATCATCATGACGGTGCCAGTCGGATATACCAGATTCGACTGGATTAACGCCATATTTTCATCCATCTCCGGGTACTGCAAAGCAGCAAATTCGACTAATAGCTTTTAAGTGCCTGTTCTGCTTTTTTCGCAAAGATCCCACCGGGCCTGAAAAAGAGCACCATCAGGAGGGTAATGAGAGCAATGGCATCCTTATACCCGCTCGAGATAAGTCCGGCTGAATAGCACTCGAGGAGTCCTATAATGATTCCCGCAGCTATAGCGCCTTCCATATTACCAAGTCCCCCGAGTATTGCTGTTCCGAATCCTTTCAGTCCCAGCAGGGACCCTCTATCGTAATGTGCCAGTGTTATTGGTGTTACGATTACTCCTGCTATGCCTCCGATGAGTGCACTCAATGCAAATGAGAGGAGAATCATTCTATTTACGTTAATCCCGACAATACGGGCAGCTCTTTTATTAAATGAACAGGCTTTCATTGCCTTTCCAACAATAGTAAATCTAAAGAAAACCGTAAGGGCTGCCACAATAAGGAACAGGAAACCAAGTATCCATAATGTCTGGGGAAGGATCGTTGCACCAAACAGCATAAAAGGTGTATCGCCGCTGAATGAGGGAAGGATATACGCATCTTTTCCCCAGATAAACATTGCACCGCCTTTGAAAAGAATCGAAGCCGCAATAGTGATTATTATGAGAGTGATGATAGAAGAATTCTTAACAATTTGAATAGCAAAGCGTTCAAAAAGCATTCCAATACACATGACAATAGATACTGAACAGAGGCCTGACAGGAACAGGGGTACATGCAGCGATTTATAGAAATAGACCGCAATCATTCCACCAAGCATTACAAAATCGCCCTGAGCAAAGTTGATGATTCCTGTAGAATTATAAATTATATTAAATCCAATTGCCACCATTGCATATATACTTCCAATTGTTATACCTGAAAGTGTATATTGAAGAAGTTGGATACCGATATTCATCAATCCTCCAGTTACATGGTTGCTGATATATATGATATAACAAATGCAGGGGCAATTCATGAATTGCCCCTGCTTACGATTGGATTGATCTATTTTCAGAATAAAACAGGTTTAGTCTTCGAGAACTGTAAATTGCCCGTTCTTTACCGTGAGCATTTCAAATGCCTCTTTTGTTAAGCCATTATGGTCAGTTTTTGAATAATTAAATACACCGCCGGTTCCAGCAAATTTTTTCGTATTTTCTATCGCGTCACGGATGGCGGCTTTATCTGCACCTGCTTTTTCAAGTACATTTTTAAGAATCCACATTGCATCCCATGCATGGCCGCCAAAGGTGCTTACCGGTTCATTGTATTTCTCCTCATATAATTTTTTATATTCTGACAGTACCTTTTTTTGAGGATGTGAATCCGGCACTGTGTCAACAGCCAGCAGTCTTCCAGCAGGGAATATTATTCCTTCAGCAGCCTCTCCTGCGGCCTCTACATACTTTATATTCCCAAACCCATGGCTTAAAAAGAGCGGAACATCCATTCCAAGCTGAACCATATTTTTCGCAACAATAACCTGTGCCGGCACGATTGACCAGTTAACTACCGCCTCTGCATCTGTTCCACGAATTTTTGTGAGCTGAGCTGTCATGTCTGTATCGGCTGGACCATAAGTTTCATCTGCAACGATTGTTATTCCGTAGTCATCTGCCAGATTTTGTAATTGTTTCCTGCCTTGATCCCCAAATCCGGTTGTTCCTGACATAATTGCCACCTTGTTTATCCCATGGTCTTTCATGTAGCCATATATTCTATCAACTGCATGGTTGTCAAGTTGAGGGGTTTTGAATACCCATTTTTTAATCGGGTTGACAATTGCTTCAGCTGCTGCACAGGAAATCAGAGGGACCTCTGCCTTTTCCACAATAGGGATGACAGCCATAGTCGTTCCACTGCGTGATGGGCCGATAATTGCAAGCACCTGATCGCTGTTAATGAGTTTTTTCACTGCATTTACAGTTTTTGTTTCATCACCAACAGTATCCTCTATAAAGAGTTCAATCGGCACGCCATCTATTCCGCCATTTTCGTTTATCATTTCTGCAGCCATTACCACTGTATTTCTCTCGGGTTCGCCGAGCCACGAAGCAGGTCCTGTAATAGCAAAGACACATCCAATCTTGTAGGATTCTACTTCTACCTTTTTAATCCCTGGTACCAGAAAGTAAACACCAACAGCTATTACGACAACACCAATGATTACAACTAAAATCCATTTTTTCATTTATTTACTCCTTTCATTTAGTATAAGTTGATATTTTATTTATTATTTTGTATTTGTCAATGATAAAATGTTTGATAACTAATGTATTTTTGTTTTTTTTAAAAATCGACATTTTATTAAATATTTCTAAGAAACATAAAATGAAAACTTTTATTGAAACATCATCAATTCTCCTGAAGGGCATTGATGAGATCATCAATGGTGACTATTTTAATGATAGAACCGAGGCTGTTAATCAGGCCATTAAGGAAATGCTTGACCGGTATAAGCTTGGGAAATTGAGAGTGAAAGAACAGCAGATAGGTAGTAAAGAAGGAAAATAATCGATGAATACATCAATATTATTCCTGTTCTTTCCGAGAATAAATTGGTAGATATTCATTGCCAAAAGGAAACAACCTCCTTTGGAGGTGGTCTATAATATTTATAAAAAGATTAATTAAAAGGCTATGCCTTTAAAAGCCTTTTGGCTTGGAAAAAGCCACCTGCTTTGCAGGTGGTCTTTTACTAAATTAATTCCAGGGAGTTGAAATGAGAAAAAAATGTTTGCCACTATTTTTCATACTTGTTTTTATGAGTGTCTCAATATGTTCTTTTTCAAGTGAAGTGATAACATCGGATATGAATTCTGATGGTAAACCTGACGGCTGGACATATATTAAGAGCGGAAATGTGGAAAAACAGGAAATCGACCTGAACTTTGACGGCAAAGTTGACGGTGTATATTTATACGAAAATAATGGGAAAGTTAAGGAAGAGATTCTTAATACAAATCATGATGGGAAAATGGATAATTGGAGATTGTTTGATAATGGAGAATTAATTATTGACAAAGTTGACAGCGACTTCGATGGAAGAATTGACATATGGATCTATATAAGAGAAGGAAAAATATTACGAATTGATAAGGATACCACCGGAGATGGAAAAACTGATAAAGTGATTGAGTATTAACGTGCATCTTATATTACCATTAAAAATAAAGATATTACTTATTCTGTTTTTTCTGAAGTTTTTTACAGGAGGATATATCCCTGAGCTTGAGTATAAGTAAAAATCTTGACAATGGAATCCGCAATCAATATATTTTTTTACATTGTTTTGCTGGCGTAGCTCAATGGTAGAGCAGCTGATTTGTAATCAGCAGGTTGCGGGTTCAAATCCCATCGCCAGCTCCAGGGGAGGTTCCCGAGCGGCCAAAGGGAACAGACTGTAAATCTGTTGGCATTAGTCTTCGAAGGTTCGAATCCTTCCCTCCCCATATTTGTTTCACTGCCAAAAGGAAGCCACCTCCTTTGGAGGTGGTCTATAATATTTATAAAAAGATTAATTAAAAGGCTATGCCTTTAAAAGCCTTTTGGCTTG
>Ga0114925_10001082_pt1 | contig 13054 bp, 12 predicted proteins | sample SumtaG_2_FD_87287 | JGI IMG/M metagenome (GOLD analysis project Ga0114925, IMG submission 87287) | Deep subsurface microbial communities from Indian Ocean to uncover new lineages of life (NeLLi) - Sumatra_00607 metaG | ecosystem: Environmental > Aquatic > Marine > Oceanic > Sediment | place... | reverse complement strand
TAGTAATGTAATAAAATCTAATTAAAAAGTAAACTAAAATTTTCCTGGTGCCCGATTTACTTATAACCGATTTCATTATATCCGATTTCATTATAACCGATTTCATTATAACCGATTTACTTATACTCGATTTCCTATTGCCCTCAATTAAATTTATTTTTAAAAAAAAATAGCTATTCAGGTGTTAACCACAGAGACTCAGGAATATATCTATATTCCCAGGAATATAACTATATTACCGAGAAACAAAGATTTTATTTTAGAATTTTTCAGTAAATTTAAGAAAATCTTTTAAATTTTAATTTAAAAAGATTATTTTAAATATTTTTTTATAATATATTAATCTATGTGCCCAATGTCCGCGACTTTGATGCTTATGGCCTTAGTTACTCTGTAGCTGAATAGATACAATATTACATATAATTTCTGAGAGGGAAAAAGGATGTGAAAAGATGAGAGAAATTAATGTGTTGCCGGAGTTTAATAGTGGGACAATCAGTTTTCAAGACATACCGATTTTTCAGTATGATACATCTCTGAAGGGGCAGCTTAATAAAACCATCCCGGAAAAGGAAGCAGTCCGGCTGCTTGAGGCAATGTTGTATATACGTGTATTTGAAGAGATGATCATCAGGTTAAAAAGCGGTAAGTTCGTACCTGCCCCAGGCTTTAAGTTTATTGGTGCGACTCACCTTTCGATTGGTCAGGAAGCTGTTGCAGCAGGAACCATCTCATCACTTCATCCAGATGATTATATTACCTCAACTCACAGGGGCCATGGACATTCTATTTCTAAAGTTCTTTATAGAATATACTCAATGAATCGGAAACAACTGTTGTCTTTCCTGGGAAAAGAAGATAAAGGAGAAACCGTAGAAACACTCCTGAAACAGGCTATTGAAAACCTTCTGTTTAAAACAATGGCAGAACTTTTTGGAAAAGAGGAAGGGTACTGCAGTGGCAGGGGTGGAAGTATGCATATTGCGGATTTTAATTCCGGGCACCTTGGGGCGAATGCAATTGTAGGCGGGAGTATGGCAATTGCCACAGGGGCAGGATTAAGCTCGCTTCTTTTAGAGAATGGCAGGGCAGCCGTGTGCATGGTTGGTGACGGCGCGGCAAATAACGGAATCTGTATTGAGTCCATGAATTTTGCCTCTATGCCCCAGTTTGGCGAAGGATTTCCCGTTATATTTGTCTTTGAAAATAACCAGTACGGAATGTCAGGGCAGCAGGAGGGGGAGGTGACCGGTATCAAATATCTCTCGAAAAGGGGGGCCGGTTTTAATGATAAGAATATGCATGCCCGAACTGAAAGCGGAATGCATGTCCTGGCCGTGAGAAATGCAACCAGGGAGGCTCTTGATATATGCAGAAAAGGGGAGGGGCCGGTCTTGCTTGAGTTTAAGACCTACCGTTATGCAGGGCATTCGTTAAGCGACAAGAGAATGACTTACAGAACAGCAGAGGAGGAAGAGGAATGGCTGAAGTTTGACCCGATTGATCTTTATTCAAAGGAATTAATAGAAAATAATGTAATGTCTGAAAAAGATATAAAAAACCTGCGCAGTACGATCCAAAGCCTGATGGAAGAGGTAACCGAAAAAGCGGCACATGCGACTGATCCGGATCCGAAGCATATAACCAATGGCCTGTTATCCGACACAACAAGTGATGGAATAGGGGATCGATACAGGACAGTATCCTTTAATAAAGAGATGAATAAATTCAGAAGAGATTCCAGCGGCAGGATATTGTACAGGCATGCAGTGATTGAAGCTCTGATGGAAGAAATGGCCAGAGACAGCCGTGTTGTCCTGTACGGTGAGGAAGTGGCAGAGTACGGCGGGGCATTTCAGGCGACTGTCGGGCTTTATGATATCTTTGGTCGAAGAAGAGTTTTCAATACTCCGATTTCTGAAGCAGCAATTGTCGGAACTGCACTTGGAGCAGCAATGACAGGATTACGACCTGTTGCTGAAATAATGTACATCGATTTTATCCTCATGACAGGGGATCAGCTTGGAAATCAGGTAGCAAAAACGAAATACATGTTTGGAGGAAAGGCGAAAATACCTCTGGTTATTCGAACAACTATCGGCGGGGGGAAAGGATATGCAGGACAGCACAGCCAGAGCCTCGAAGCATTTCCTGCTCATTTTCCAGGATTGAAAGTGGTAATCCCTTTCACTGCGTATGATGTGAAGGGGCTCTTAAAAACAGCAATAAGGGATGACAATCCTGTATTTTTCATCGAGCACCAACATCTTTATATAGAAAAGGATGCGGTCCCTGAAGAGGAATACATGATCCCGTTTGGGAAAGGCCTTATTCGCAGAGAGGGAAAGGATATAACACTAATATCCTATTCTCATCAGCTTAAGGCATGTATTGATGCTGCAGAAATTCTGGATAAAGAGGATGGGATAAGTGTAGAGATCGTTGATCCGAGAACCCTTGTGCCTCTGGATGTTGATCTTATTGTAAATTCAGTAAAAAAGACAGGAAGGTCAGTTGTGGTAGTGCAGGCACCGGCAAGGGGAAGTTTTGGTGAACACATTATAAATAAAGTACAGGAACATGCATTCAGCAGTTTAAAAGGTCCTGTTAGGCTCGTATCTGCGTATGAGGTTCCGCCGCCCATGTCTGCTCCTCTTGAACAGGAAAATCTCCCCGGTGCAAAGAGGATTGTTAAAAATATACGGGATATGATGAAATCATAAGTTGTTCGGATCGACCCATTTTTCTTTCAGGAAATCTCAATGAAGTTAGTACAGTTTGGTGCTGGCAATATAGGAAGATCCTTTATTGGACAGATATTTTCCAGGGCAGGGTGGGAAGTTATCTTTATTGATGTGGATAGGACAATTATTGATGCGCTGAATCAAAGACAGCAGTATTCAGTAGTAATAAAAGATAAGATACAGCAGACAATTACAGTAAAAAATATTCGGGGTGTTTCAGCACTGGATATAGAGCTGGTAAGTGATGAGGTGGCACAGGCCGATTTGCTATCGACTGCTGTTGGGAAAAAAGCTTTACCCTATATCATGAAACCTATTGCATCTGGGCTGATAAAAAGGAAAAAATCTTTTGCTGGGAAACCGCTTGATATAATCATTTGCGAAAATATGCGGAATGCTCCCCCATTTTTTAAGAGATCCCTGCAAAAGGAGATAGAATTGCAAACCGGGCCTTCAGAGGCTTTCCCTGTAGATGAATGGGTCGGCTTTGTTGAAACTTCTATAGGGAAGATGGTCCCGATAATGAGCGAGAGAGAGAAAAAGAAGGATCCTCTCCTTATTTACGCAGAAGCGTACAATACACTCATTGTTGATAAACAGGGGTTTAAGGGAAGGATTCCGGAAGTCCCAGAGCTCGACTTAAAAGAGAATATGAAAGCCTATGTGGACAGGAAACTTTATATTCATAATCTTGGACATGCAGTCCTGTCGTATATTTCCTTTGTCTTTAGAAGACACTACAGGTATATATGGGAAGCAGCTTATGATAGAGAGTTGTCTAACATTACTACAAATGCGATGTGGGAATCAGGTAAAGCTCTCATTGCTGAATATTCCGATGAGTTTGATGATCGAAATATTGGGGACCATATAAATGATTTTCTTACGAGATTCGGGAACAGGGCGCTTGGTGATACGATCTTCAGGGCAGGAAGGGACCTGTACCGGAAACTTGGCCCGGATGACAGGCTTATCGGGGGTGTAAATCTCTGCTTGAAGCACGGTATTGCACCGAAAAACATATATTTAGGTGTTGCATCGGCCCTCTTTTTTAAGGATGTAGATGAAAGTGGGAAAATGTATGAAAATGACCGGACATTCCATGAGAAAGAAGTTCCTCAGGGGATCGATCATGTCCTGAAGTGGGTCTGCAAGCTTGAGAACAATGAGGTAATATCTCTTATTCAACGTTATTATACACTCATAGATCAGGGGAAAATGGATATATCAAACCTATCATACCCAAAGTTTACTTGATTATCTGTTCCTTTTTCTTTACTATTCCTTCTTTCGCTTTCTTGATATTGCGGCCAATTTCATATCTGACTTTATCTTTTACATTTTTAATCCCCCCCCCGAATCCAAAAACCTTGCTCTGAAGACCTTTTTTTGGTTTTTCTTCTTTTTCTTCATTTTCTGTATCCATGATGCCCTCCTTTTATTATTTTTTCCTTTCTCAATTCCATTTTGAATGAAAGAAATCTTTTAGTATATTACTAGTATAAATGTATTTTCTAAAAAGAACAAATTTAAATCAGTTTCAGCGCCTCATTTTGTTGGTTAATCATAATGAAAAAACGATTGACAGATTACGATAGAATTGCCGGGGCTATAATATTCATAGAAAATAACTGCAATAAACGACTGCAATTATCGGACATTGCGGAACACCTTAGCCTTAGTCCTTATCAATTTCAAAGATTATTTGTAAAATGGGCTGGAGTTAACCCTGAAAAGTTTTTTCAATTTATTACAATTAAATATGTTAGAAAAAAGTTGAATGCTGATCACAATTTATTAGAGGCTGCATATAGCCTGGGTCCTTCCAGTACAAGCAGGGCACATGATTTGTTTGTAACCATACAAGGGATTACTCCGGGAGATTACAAGAAAAAGGGAGAGCGGTTAAAAATAAATTATGGCATTTTCGAAAGTCCTTTTGGACAATTTTTCCTTGCTTCTGCAGATGAAAAGATTTGCAAACTGGATTTTTACGAAGAGATTGAGGATGCCGTGCAGGAACTTCATAAAGAGTGGAGTCAATCCACCATATTTTTTAATCCAAAACCCCTGAGGCCACATGCATTAACCATTTTTCAACAATCAAAGCAGAACCCTGCTAAATTTCACCTGTTGGTAAAGGGAACACAATTTCAATTGAAAGTTTGGGAAGCACTGCTCAAAATTCCAGAATGTTCATTGGTTTCGTATGGCCGAGTTGCTAATGCCATTGGTATGCCCGGGGCTTCCCGTGCTGTAGGTTCAGCGATTGGAAAAAACCCTGTAGGATACCTCATTCCATGTCACAGGGTGATTAAAAAAAATGGGGAAATCGGTGGATACCGTGGGGGAAATATCAGAAAAACTGCCATGATTGGTTGGGAAGCAGGCAAAAACTCGACACTACTACAAAAAGAAAGAAATACAGAAGCCTATCCAGGTAAAGCAACGACACAATAAAAAAACTTTTTATTGATATTTTGTATACTTTTCTATGTTTAGCTTTCCATAGTTCAAAAATAGGGCCTCATTAAAGTCGTACCTTAGAATTATGATTAGTACCTTAATCCTGATTTTCTTGCACAATAGGCAAGAAAATCTTTATAATCTTGAATGTGGTTTATCCACATCAGGATGTATAAAAAGTTTAAGGAGGTTAAAAAATGAAGTTGAAAAAAACCTTAGTAGTAACGATTATTCTTGGAATCAGTTTTATGGTGTTAAGTTTTGTTTCTCCCCTGGATTTAGAAGCGGCCGAGGGGACCGATATGGGCATTGTGGGAATAGAGTGGGGAAGTACTTTTGGTTACAATCTTGATACGAGCGATTTTGGTCCTGGTCAATATTTTGGTATTAATCTTGCCATTGCAAACAATATGGCTGCTGGATTCACTGTAATTGCTGGTGATGGAGTTAATGTTTTGGACTATAATCTGCTGAAATTTTCTTATTTTATTGGTGGGAAAAAAAAGCCACTTGGTATCGATGTTTTAGTAGGTGGCGGAGGAGCCCCCCCAAATACTGCTGCAGGGGCTGGCCTTTTTCTTAATCTGTTCCAGAAGCAGGCTGAAGATATTACCACTGTATTAAAATTAAAAGTTGGATATATTATCACTGCAGCTAATAATGAGAAAGGCTCTCTCCTCTTCACACTGAGCGGCCAGATTGGGATATAACGATACCTATATTTGATACCTTAATACTGATTTTCTTGCACAATAGGCACAAACTTTAGTTTGCAAGAAAATATCTTTATAATCTTGAATGTGGTTTGTCCACATCAGGCAGCCCATATACATTTATTGGCGCGTTTATACGTTTTATTAATATAAATACCGATATCTTGTGTAACATTTTTTAAAAGTAAAATATTTATATATAATGCAACTGCTATATAATTGATGTTAAGAACCGGTTACAATTTCCGAATCTTTATTGAACCGCTTGTTGTTTTTATATTCATCGGAATGAAGCCCTCACCGATCTTTCCCTCAAGCAGGGTTCTCTTTTTTACACTTATTGTAACAGGAAAGTCACAGGAAATAGAACCGCTGACAGATTTTAATGAAATATCAGAGTTCAATGTTTCGTCAGCGTTAATGTGGATAGATCCGGATACTGAGCTTAGTTCCAGTGAGCCGCCGGATTTTAAGTCAGACATTTCACCCCTGATGCTTCCTGAAATTGTACTAACATTGAGGGTTGAACCGGAAAACTGGAATGAGATGGAACCGCTAACGCTGCTAACCTGTAGATTGCCTGAATTATCTGTTTTAATTCTTCCTGAAACTGTTTTAAGGGTCTGGGTTATTCCTGCGGGCATCTGGTTTAGTATGATATGTCCGCTTACACTGTTTGCAGAGATAGTTTTAACTGTATCGGGTATAAAAATATCAAAAGAAACAGAGCCCCTTTGGATTAAACTTTTGAGTTCTGGGAGCCTCTTAACAGAAATCACATTTTCTGTTGTGTTCACCTGTACTCTGAGCTCCTCAACCCACTCTTTTGCGGGCCCTGATTTAACATACTTTATTAAAAAATAATCTTCCTTCCATCCTGTGATATCTATGTCGCCGGAAATATTTTTAACTTCGAGATTCTTATAGGGTTCTCCAATAATCTCTTCTCCCTCAATACGTGTCCACTCTGTTGAAGGTTTTCTCAGCGTTTCTTCCCAATCGATCGGTGCCCACATTCTGAATGGAAATTTTCTAATCCTTGAGACAGGCCTGTCTCTAATTATACAAGAGAGTGAAAGGATGATTATTGTCAGACTAAGTATTCCAAAGAGGTACCCCAGGTAGTTAATTAAATTACCTTTATTTCTCATCTTTCTCAGCCCCTATCCTTTTCATTTCTCTCCTGATGAGGTCGTCCTCCAGTTTTTTAAGGCCTCCTCCTTTAAATATGAAGGCGCTCAAAAAATTAAAAAACACACCGATGCCCCAGAAGAGCGCTACCCAAAGCCACCATTGATATGCTCGAGATGTAACATTGTTAATAACAGCAAGGACGATCAGAACAAAGATATAGGTGATAAAGTGCCGTATGAATGATACTTTATTTTTTGCTATCTTCCTGGCCTCTTCATACCTTTTGTTTTCGTCTTCCATAGTGTTCTCCTGTAACCATTTTGTTGGATTCCAAACTACAATATATAATAATGCGGAAAATAACCTAAAAAATCAAGAATATAAATTAATTTGTTATCAGTTGCGAGGATGAAGGTTGACGAATCCACATTCAAGATTATCGGGATTAAGGTACTAATAGAACTTTAAAATCTTGCCTTATCAAGATGGAGTGTAAAATCGTCTCTCAGGGCTTTAAATGCTTCAAGTGTTTTATCAATCTGGTCATCTGTGTGGGATGCTGTGGGTATCATGCGGAGAAGTATAATCCCCTTTGGGACAACTGGATACATTATCCCTGATACAAACACTCCTTTCTTTTCACGCAAATAAATAACGATCTGTTTTGCAACCTCAGGTTCAGCCGGAACATAAACAGGTGTGATGGGAGAGGCGGTATCACCTATTTTAAACCCCAATTCTTTTAATCCGTTCTGCAGTTTATTTGCTACTACCCAGAGTCTTTCTCTGAAACCATGATTATTTTCAATCATATCCAGGGTTGTAGCTACAACTTTTACATAGATCATCGGAAGGCTCTTTGCAAATATCTGTGTACGTGCATTGTACCGGATGTAACGTATAACATCAACATAACCTGCGGTGAAGCCGCCGATTGCAGCAAATGACTTTGCGAAGGTACTGAAGTAAAGGTCGACCCTGTCCATTACACCAAAGTGTTCTGAGGTCCCCTTTCCGTTTGGACCCATAACTCCACATCCGTGTGCATCATCAACAAAAAGGCGTGCTCCGTATTTTTCTTTTAAATCGCAGATATCAGGAAGATTTGCTAAATCTCCACGCATACCGAATACTCCTTCAGTAACGACAAGAACACCCCCTCTGCCCAGTTTGTTTGCTGCTTTAAGCTGCTTTTCAAGATCGTTCATATCGTTATGCTTATAAAAGCGGTATTTTCCCCCTGCAAGGAAAGTTCCATCTATCATACAGGCATGGGACAGCTTATCAATGACTATGGTATCGCTCCTGTGGACAATAGCAGAAAATGTGCCGAGCACACCAAGGTATCCGTAATTAAATAGAATTGCTGATTCTTTATTCTCAAACTGTGCGAGTTTTTTTTCCAGATCTTCGTGAAGGGTTGTATTCCCTGTTAACATACGGGAACCCATGGGGGCAGATGCACCATATTCACTTGATGTATCTACTGCAATCTTCTTGACCTCTTCATTTCCTGCAAATCCAAGGTAATTATTTATTGACCACATTATTGTTTTTATGCCATTAAACTCCATCTCTGTTCCGGGATAATGGGACAGAATAGGACGTGTGAAATATTTGTCCTTTGCTAATCTAAACATTCCCAGATAGCCGCCATCTTTATAGCATTTATTGAATACGTCCATGCTACTCCCCTTGCTTTTTCAATATGACATTTAAGTTAATTGTTGGGTAATAATGTTGTCAAGGAAAATAATTGGTTGTATATATTATTGACAAATCTGCATTTGCTGGTATCTTTAACATTTATGAAAATAGCAGTTGTTGGATGCGGCGGGAATGGCGGTTTAATCGCAGGGATCCTTGCATCGAAAAAGCTGGATATTGTCTGTATTGAGTTGATAGAGGAATCTGTGCGGATAATACGTGAACAGGGGATCCGGCTTCAGGGGAAAAAGGGCAGTGTACACGCCAGAGTAAAAGCCGCTACCTCTTTTACTGATGAGCAGGGTAAGTTTGATATTATCATTATTGCAGTGAAGAGCAACGTGCTTGAATCTGTATTTTTAGAGGCCAGGAACCATATCTGTAATGAAGGATTTATTGTAACACTGCAGAATGGTTTGGAAATATTGTCAATCAGTGAGAAATATCCTTCTATTAAAATTGTTGCAGGGGCAGTGGGGTACAATTCCATTATGCTTGAATACGGAAAGTACCTTGTTACCTCAGAAGGAGGAATCACAATAGGTAATCTTACATGTGCAGCTTCTGAAGATCTTTTTTTACTGAAGGGCATTTTTGAACCCGAAATCAAAATAGATGTAAGTAATAACATTAAAGGAGTGCTGTGGGCAAAACTCCTGATAGTCTGCGGTGTGACGGGTCTCGGAGGTGTTGCGGGTCTTCTTTTAGGTGATCTCTTAAAATACAGGGTATCACGAAAGCTTTTCTACAAAATTGTTACAGAAGGTGTTTTAGCAGCTCATAAACTTGGCATACGAATTGTAAAGTTTAGCGGTGGCATCAATCCTGAAAGGTTTGGGGATCATAAATGCGGGTACCCTCTGTTTTTACGATGGCTGCTGCTGAAAATCGCAGGTCTGAAAAATAAAAACGTGAAATCAAATATTCAACGTGACCTTGAGGAAGGGAAAAAGACAGAGGTTGATTATATAAATGAAAAAGTGGCGGAAATTGGTGAAACGGTTGGTATTGATGCGCCTGTTAACCGTAAAGTGGTAGAGATTGTGAAAGAAATCGAAGAAAAAAAGAGAGATATGAGCCCAAAAAATCTCTATGAAATCTGGGAAACGGTATGTAAACCGGATTAATAAGTCTGCCCTTTGTTTTCCTGGATTAACCCTTTAGATTGACTTTCCAAATTTTAACATTTAATGTTATAATTATAAGAGTGAGCTGGTTGCCTATGAAAAAAGTACTATTTATTCTCTTTTTGTCGGTTATTTTTTCTAATTTCTGGGCAGTCGTTTATGCTGAAGAAGCTAAGAAGGAATTTAAAAAAGCATATTTTATTCCCATACATGGTGAAATAGATCGTTCATTAGTGGTATTTCTCCGCCGGGGCATCGAACGGGCAAAAGACCAGGAGGCGGGATTTATTATTTTTGATGTTGATACTTTCGGCGGCCGGGTGGACTCTGCGCTTCAGATTGCAACCCTTATCGGTTCGGCCGGGCATGCTGAGACCATAGCATACGTTACCACAAGCCCTGAGAGTACAGGGGTAAGCTGGTCTGCAGGGGCTCTAATTTCCCTGGCATGTAACCGTATCTATATGACCCCCGGTACATCAATGGGTGCTGCTGCTCCGATAACCATGGGTCCGGAAGGGTCTGTAGCTGCTTCTGAGAAGGTAGTGAGTGCTGTAAGGGCACAGATGGCAGCTCTTGCTGAGAAGAATGGATATCCTGTAAGTATTGCAAGAGCAATGGTCGATCAGGATATTGAACTGAAAGAAGTATACATTGATGGGGAAATGCAGGTAGCGACTGCTGAAGATATGATTGATATAGAAAGGGAGGCCAAAAAGAGCGGAAAAACTGTTGAACCGGGCAAGATCATCTCTCCATCTGGAAAGCTTTTAACACTGACAGCAATGGAGATGGAGAAATACGGGGTATCTTCCGGTACTGTAAGCGACCGTAAGGTTTTACTGGAGACGCTTGATATACCGGGATCCGGTTTTGTAGAGGTTGATGAATCTCCGGCAGATATAGTGGTAGGGCTTATTACAAGTGCAGGATTTACCAGTTTACTCATCATCGTCGGGCTCGTTGCACTTTATGTAGAAATAACCAGTCCTGGTTTCGGAATTCCGGGAACAGTTGCAATAATCTGTTTTGCCGTTGTTTTTTCAAGCTACGCCCTGCTCGGGACAGTTGGGTCTATCGAGCTCATTCTGTTTGTGTTAGGGCTGGTACTTCTTATCCTTGAGATTTTTGTAATTCCAGGTTTTGGAGTTGCGGGGATTTCAGGTATGGTGCTTATTGTTGCATCACTTGTGCTTTCTATGCAGGGTTTTGTAATCCCGAGTTTTGAGTGGCAGAAGGATATTTTCCGGCGGAATCTGGTGGTTGTGAGTGTGAGCGTGGTTTCTTCATTTATTGCCTTTGGAATACTTGCATATGCACTGCCTCAGCTCCGCCTTTTCAGCCACCTTACACTGGTGACATCCCAGACCGCTGAAAATGGGTATACCGTACAGACCCGGGAGGAAGGCTCAAAACTTATCGGTAAGACGGGAGCAGCAGTTACGACACTCCGACCATCAGGAAAGGCAGAGTTTGATGATGAAGTGATGAATGTAGAAACTGACGGTGAGTTTGTTGAGGCAGGAATGAATGTTGAGGTAGTTGAGGTAAGTGGAAATCGCATAGTAGTAAGGAAATGTTAGGATGGAATTCTGGATACCGCTGTTACTTTTTGTGATTGGTTTTATCGCACTCTTTCTTGAACTCTTTATCCCTGCAGCAGGGGTTATAGGGGCTGCCGGTATTATCTGTATGATATCAGGAACTATCTTAGCATACAATTCTTTAGGGAAAATTATCGGCTCGATATTCCTTTCTGGCATACTGATAGGAGCCCCGGCCATGATCATGATTGGCTTCAAGGTCTTTCCAAAATCCTTTGTAGGAAAAAGGCTCATCCTGCACAAATCTATGGAGCAGGAAGCGGGTTACACAAGTGCTGATAGTGAAAAGTATAATGGATTGGTGGGTAAACAAGGTATTGTTGTTACTACTCTCAGGCCTTCAGGAATGGTAAAGATAGATGGGCAAAAATACAGTGTTGTAACCTCAGGTGAAATGATTCAAAAAGATGAGGTGGTGCGTGTCTTAAAAGTGGAGGGAAGCCGTATAGTAGTTCGGAAAAAATAAAAATTTGAAAATGTTTTAAAGTCAATTTTATCAATTACATGAAGGAGAAAAAAATATGTTCGTAATACTCTATATTTTTCTTGGCATAGTGGCGTTGATTTTCCTTATTCTTTTTATCAAGTTTTTTGGATTGTGGTTTAGGGCACTCCTTTCAGGTGCGCCTGTGGGGATTGCAAAACTGATTGGAATGTGGCTCAGAAAGGTGAGCCCGGCAATTATCGTGGACAGCAGGATCATGCTCAAGAAGGCAGGAATTCCGCTTGATACAGACGCTCTTGAAACTCATTACCTGGCGCGGGGGAATGTCCTTCGTGTGAGTATGTCGCTAGTGGCTGCAAATAAAGCGAATATTCCACTCAGCTTCCAGAGATCGGCAGCTATTGACCTTGCAGGGAGGGATGTTCTTGATGCGGTGAAAACGAGTGTGAATCCCAAGGTAATCGACTGTCCTGATCCCAAGAAAGGCCGGCATACTATTGATGCTGTTGCAAAAGATGGGATTCAGATGAAAGCCAAAGCCAGAGTAACAGTCAGGGCAAACATTGAACGACTTGTCGGCGGTGCTACCGAGGAAACAATTATTGCCAGAGTTGGTGAAGGAATCGTTACCACCATAGGCTCTGCAGCAACCTACAAGGCTGTCCTTGAAAACCCTGACCTGATATCTCAAAGGGTTCTTGAAAAGGGACTTGATGCCGGGACTGCGTTTGAGATCCTCTCTATAGATATTGCAGATGTTGATGTTGGAGATAACGTAGGAGCAAAACTCCAGGCAGATCAGGCGGAAGCGGACAAGAGACGGTTTCAGGCTGAAGCAGAAAAGAGGAGAGCGGCTGCAAGGGCCCGCGAGCAGGAAATGGTCGCACTTGTTCAGGAGAACAGGGCAAAAGTGGTTTTGGCTGAAGCGGAAATTCCCAGGGCCATTGCTGAAGCATTCAGGAAAGGAAATTTAGGAATAATGGATTATTACCGTTTGCGAAACATTCAGGCAGATACAGATATGCGAAATAGTATAAGCAGTGAAGAAAAGCCAAAAGAAGAATAGAATTAAAATCGTAGCATGCAAATGCCGTAACTCTTTTTTAGTTGAAAT
>Ga0114925_10001081_pt1 | contig 13059 bp, 15 predicted proteins | sample SumtaG_2_FD_87287 | JGI IMG/M metagenome (GOLD analysis project Ga0114925, IMG submission 87287) | Deep subsurface microbial communities from Indian Ocean to uncover new lineages of life (NeLLi) - Sumatra_00607 metaG | ecosystem: Environmental > Aquatic > Marine > Oceanic > Sediment | place... | reverse complement strand
TTGGTAAAAAAGAAGTAAAATGCAAATATAATAAATCCAAATGAAATAAAGATTCCTATTGTCCAGAAAATCCTCCAAAACTTTGGTGCTTTCCTTGATAACTTTATTATAAATTTATTCAATCTTTTTGTTCTAAACATTACTAATAAGGGGAAAAAGAGGTATGCGGCACCTTCCCTTTTTCTTAATAAATAAACTAATGCCAAAACTATTAGCCAAAAGATTAAAGACAAAATAAACCAAGGATTGAGAAAAAAATCAATAATTGGCGCATTTAATAAGGTCATGAAGCTTAAGTAATCTTTAATGATGTTTTATTGTATAATTAAATCATGAAGTTAAAGTTTTTGCCTTACAAAACTGATTATCCATAAGAATGCTTGTTTAAAACTTAAAACTTTATCCTCGTATCCTCAATTCTTATCTTTCCAAACCTTTTGAATTATACTTAATTGTTTACGTTTAAAAGCATAATTTAGTGTTAATAAAAAGTAAAACATATAATTATGGGGTTTTTATTGTAGTATATATTATAACTATATATCAGAATAAAATAATCTCGTAGTTATAACCAAAGCGGGGTGGGCTAGCCTGGTTTATGCCGCAGGGCTCATAAATGGTATCGCCACTCCATAGAGAAACCCTGAGATCATTCGTACATTTCCGTCCGGATGGCAGATTCGTTCGTTCAAATCGAACCCCCGCTATTAATCTCTTTTTCTATTAATAGACGTGCCATTATTGTGCTTAGAATCTGAAAAATAATAAATTTTCAACCCTTCTCGTCATGAATGTTATCCTAGATTTGTTCAGTTAAATTTAACAATGTTATTCCTTTAATAATTATGTCTAAATTAAATAGAATCTATTATTAAATTGATGAAAATGAGTGAAAGAACCGGTTATCGACGATTTCCAGCAATAAATTGTTGGATAAAACATATTGAAGAAGGTAATTATGATGAAAACGAGAATGTATTTGATACAATCTTTGGAAAAGTTAAAAGAGTCAGATTGGTTGCAACAGTAATGGAAAAAAATGAAAAGATAATAGAATCTAATGATTTTGATAACGAATTAGAGGACGATTCAAAAGCAAATGTAAGAATGTTATTTAGTTTAGATGATAGTACAGGATTAATTAGAGCAATTAAGGATGATGTTGATCCTGAAAGATATGCTGATTTTAATGTAGGGGATAATGTTGATGTTGTTGGTCGTGTCAATAAAAGGGGAGGATATCTCTCGTTATGGATAGAAATTATTAGGAAAGTAGAAGAACCCAATTTTATTTTGCTAAGAAATGCTGAAGTAATAAAAAGAATTAAATTGGGAGATGTTCATAAAGTCCCAGCTCTTTCCGATATTAAAGATTCAAGTGAAGATGAATTCAACTCCGGTGATGGAGATGATCTAAAAGAAAAAGTTTACTCGTTGATAAAATCACATTCTGAAAGAGGAAAAGGTATTATTTTTGAAAAACTGAAGAAAGAAATAAAATTACCAGATATTGAGTTAAGATCTTATATTAATGACTTAATTTTAGAGTCAAAGATCTATGAATCTGACAAAGACATCTTTGAATCTTATTGAATTATACGAAAATTTTAAACTTAATTTTATATAATGGTAAAATATTTTTCTAATGGTTTATTAAATATTTATAAAATAAAGAAATAGATGAAATTATTATGGATTTAGATAACTACGAGGATTTACTAAATAAAGCTTACGAAAAAATACCGGAAAATGTAAAAAGGTCTTCAAGATTCGAGACTCCTAAAGTAGTGCTTAGAATAGAGAGTAGAAACACATTTATTACAAATTTTAACAAAATTATTGGTACTCTTAATAGAGATAGAAGACATTTTTTAGGTGTCTTCCTGAAAAGTGCAGGAACGATGGGAGAAATTAGAGGCCAGCAATTATTTATGAAAGGTCAATATAAAGAGCAGGTTTTAAATAGATTGATCGAAAATTATACAAAAACCTATGTATTATGTAATATTTGTAATAAACCAGATACTCAAATTCAGAGAGAGAGTAAAAAATTTTATTTAAAATGCACTGCCTGCGGAGCAAGGGAAGAAATTAAAGAAAGATAAGAATAAAATAACCTAGGATTCCATGAAAGTATATTTAAAAATTCACATTAGAGATGATTGTGAAACTATTGCATGTTGTGATGAAGAACTTCTTAACCAGGTCTTCAGAGAAGGTAGCCTAAAAATTGAGATATTAAGCCAATTTTACGGGGGGGAATTAGTTAAACTAGAAGATGCAATAGAAATTTTAAAACATGCTTCTTTTTTCAACATTGTGGGAGAAAAAATAATTGAGCAAGCTATTAATTGCCAATTACTACCAAAAGAAGGAGTTAGATTTATAAATGGAGTACCAATGGCTTTAAAGATGATGGTTTAATGCCAAATCGGTTCTGTGCGATATGTGGAATAGGTCTAGATGAAGATTCTCCCCACTTTGGAATGTGTCTTAAGTGTTATTTAGAAGAAAATCCATTATTTGAATTGCCTAAATCATCCTCGGTAAACGTTTGTATTGATTGTGGTAATTATTCTAAAAAAGATGCATGGATTACTCCTACTTCAGATGATATGTTTTCTATTCTTCATGAAATCATTCAAAAGTTTATAGTAAAATCACAGCTTAAAAATGAGCAACTTATAATAACATTTGAAATTAATAATGAAACGATTGAATATTCCTCAACTGATTTAATAAAATCTGTTGAAGTGCTTGTTATTGGAAGGTTGAAGGGTTCCAAAAATATTTCTCATCAGCAAACAACAAAATTGAATTTAAATAACTTGTTATGTAAGAATTGCTCAAATTTACGAGGTGGTACTTATTTTATATCAATCCTTCAACTACGAGTCAAAAATGAAAATCAATTTGAGTTTGTAGAAGAAGTTTTGACTGAGATAGATAATTATGCTAAAACACTGTTTGATAAAGATCATCGACATTATATCTCAAAAATCGAAGATCAAAGATATGGGTTGGATTTATATCTTAGTACAAACGAGTTAATGAATTATATTATAAAATTTCTAAGAGGGAAGTATCATTTTTTACTAAAAAGAACAAAAAAGTTAGTGGGGAGAGATAATCAGAAAGGTAAAAACCTTTACAGGTTAAAAGCTTCAATAAAGTTTTTACCTATAGCTAATAATGATATAATTATAATAGACGCCCAAGAATATATAGTAGAAAATATTACAAGAAACAAAATCATACTTAAGGATAAAAATAATAATAAATTGGCTAAAGATTATTCTTATATTTTTAATGAGAATTTTGTGAAAAAACTATAAAGAGGAATATTATTTGGACGAACCCGAAGATGATATTGATGAGGAAGAGTTTTTTGATGATAGGTCAGAAAAAAAGTTTAATTCCGATCTTGATGAATTAGAAAAAAAAAACATAGACTATAAGAGAATTAAAAACATTGATCAATCGAAAAAGAGAGCTGTTATTGAGTCTGTATTTGATGAACGTACAATTTTCCATTTAAATAAAATATTAGTAAATGGTCCATTAAAAAGAATTGAAGGTGTTATATCAGCAGGTAAAGAAGCAAATGTTTATCTAGCCTATGATTTAGAGGAAAAAGAGGTTGCAATTAAAATTTATAAGATTGATAGCAACACATCAAGATGGATGAGGAAATATATCATCGGAGATCCAAGATTTAAAAAAATTCCTAATAATATCTCTAAAGTTATTTTCCTTTGGGCAAGTAAGGAATATAAAAATCTTAAAAGAGCGTATAAAGTGGGTTTGAGGGTTCCTGAACCCTTGTTCATTAAAAATAATATTCTAATAATGGAATATATAGGTTTTGAATCAATACCCGCACCAGTTTTAAAAGTTATTAAAAGTCCTAAGGATCCAGTGAACTTGTTTAATGAAATCTTAACCTTCATTAAGGCATTATATCAAAAGGCTAAACTAGTTCATGGAGATCTTAGTGAATTCAATATTTTATATCATAACCAAAGTCCTGTAGTTATTGATATATCTCAAGCTGTAGCTATCCAGCATCCTAAAGCTGAAGTTTATTTAGCAAGAGACATTAAAAATATTTTTCAGTATTTTGAAAAATTGGGATTAGAAACACCAGATCCAGCAGATTTTTATTATGATGTTATCAATAGAGAAGTATAAACATCTAAAATCTTAGTAAAAAAATTATAACTTTATGTGGTTAATATGAAAATAGGGGAAAATCGAATAGGGGTTCTGATTGGAACTGAAGGGATAATTAAAAAGGAGATTGAAGAGAGATTGGGCGTAACAATTAATCTAGATAGTAAGACAGGAGATTGTGAAGTTTTACCAAATTTAGATAATCCCAGTTATAAACCACTTAATGTTTATACTGCTCAGAAAATAGTAAATGCAATTAATAGAGGGTTTAATCCGGTTAAAGCTATGAAATTAATCGAAGAAGATTATGACATCGAAGTGTTTAATCTCTTATCAATTTTAGGAAAATCAGAGAAACATATAAAGAGGATTAAAGGTCGGATTATAGGGAGGAATGGAGAAATGCGAAAAGCTCTTGAAAGATTCACGGAGTGTTATCTCTCTGTTTATGGAAAAACCGTGTCAGTAATAGCTATTTATGAAAACCTGCAAATTGCTAGAAAAGCAGTAAATATGATAATTAAAGGTCTACCTCATCATATGGTTTTAAAATTCCTTGAGAATAAATACAATGATAAAAAGAAAGAGGAATTTAGGCAGATGTATAAGCCAGAATTCTAAAAATTATTCCATAAATGCATCATTATAAATTTTTAAAGCTTGATTGCCTAAATCTTTCCCATAGATTACATCCCTTAACTCCTTTAAAACATCGTCTTGATTGTTTACATTTTCAATCGAATAAATCTCTTGATATTTTTCTTTCTTATAGTTTTGAAGATATACATTATAACTCTTAATTGAATATTTGATATTTTCATTGGATTTAAAAATAACAATACAACGAGGATAAAGATTCTTTTCTTTCAAAAAAACCGCCCATCCATCATAATAAAACTCAAGTTTTATATTAAATAGGGCATTCCATACCTGAATTTTATTTAAAATTCCTTCAATTTCTTTTTGTATTTCTTCCGAAAACTTGTTAATCATGCATTAAAATTTAAAAAGAAATATAAAAAGGACTAGTCAAATGCAATTTCACCAATATTGAAAATGTCATCTGAGAGACTTAGCTTTGAAGATTTTGTTTTTGAAGGATAGAGTGATCTATTCATTGAATACCCACCACCAAAAATTTGAGGAGATTTAATTCCGGTTATCAGCAACATGACTCTTATAAAACCATCAAATTCATCTGAAACCCTGGCACCCCAAATTACCATTGAGTCATTCATATCCATTTTTTCAGAAATTGTTTTAGCCACTGAATTTGCTTCTGAAAGAGTCATATCATTTCCTCCGCAGATATGTATTAATGCTCCTTTTGCACCTTCAATGCTCACGTCTAATAAGGGTGTGTTTAAAGCATCATTAATGGCGTCTTCAACTCGACCATCTTTCTTGTTTGATTCTCCAACACCTACAATAGCAACCCCCCCTGTACTCAAAATAGTTCTTACATCAGCAAAATCTAGGTTGATTAGAGAAGGTAAGGAGATCGTTTCAGTAATTCCTTTAACCATTGTTGCTAAAACTTCGTCTGCAACGCTAAAGGCTTCGATGATAGGTAAATTAGGGGCTATTGCTAATAAACGATTATTATCAATTACTACTAGGGTATCAGCATACCGTTTTAATTGATTTAAACCAATTTCGGCTTTATTAATTCGTCCAATTTCGGTTTCAAATGGTAGAGTCACCACACCAACTACTATTGCACCTTCTAGTTTTGCGATTTCGGCCACAATAGGAGCACTTCCTGTTCCAGTTCCCCCACCTTCACCACAAGTAATAAACACTAAATTAGATTCTCTTAAAATCCTCGTCAAATCCTCCCTTGATTCTTCAGCTGCAGCTCTCCCGATCTCTGGATTTCCTCCTGCACCTAAACCCTTTGTTAAATTTTTTCCAATTAATATTTTTACGTGAGATTCAACACTTTCTAAATGCTGACAATCGGTATTAACAGCAACGCATGTAGCACCCCTTATTCCAATCTTCATTAATCTATCAACAGTATTGTTCCCCGCACCACCACATCCAATAATTTTTATGTTAGCATACCCAAAGTTTTCTACTTGTGGCCTGATTATTTCTCTTTTACTTGCATTTTTGATAAATGATTCCATAATTATTCAAATAACCTATTGTTGCTACAAAAAAAATATACTAAAAAAATTAGAATTAATGTATTATTAGGGTATTACAAATTTATAATCTTAGCACAGACTAAGTTAGAGAGAAATCATTGTCAAAATTAGGATCAAATATTTTTTTAACTGATTCCCCCTTGACAAGAATTATTGTGGGAAGGGCATAAGGGAAACGGTTTGAGAAGGTTAAACAATAAGCTCCTGTGTTTGTTATTATCACATTATCCTCTTCTCTTAATTTTTCTGTAAAGAAGTAATTTTTAGCTAAAACATCTTGATCAGTGGGAACAATACCTGCAATAGAAGTCTTATATTTATGAGGTTCATCAATTAGCGAGGCATTATAAAATCTTAAAGAACATTTCGCGAACTTGGGACAAATGTGATTTCCGATATCTATAAAAATCCACCTATCTTCACTTACTTTTATTATTTTTGATAAAAATAAACCAGCATCTCCTACAAAATATCTTCCTGGTTCAAAACTAATATTTGGGAGGTTTAAATTAGATTTTTTGAAATAATCCTTTATTACTCTCGCAATTTTTATTAATTGATCCCGTTTCATAACAGTGGCTTCTGGAAATCCTCCCCCTAGATTAATGTTCTCAATGAATATCTTGTTTTCTAATAAAAGTTTTAAATTAAATATTATGGTTTTAACATTTTGTTCAAATTGTCCAATATTATTCATTTGCGTACCAAAATGGGATAGTATTGAGGTTATTTTCACATTTTTACAAATTGACAATGCATCTTTTAGGTTTTTTATTTGGTTCTCATCAAATTTTATCCCTAATTTGCTCTGATATTTCTGAGAGATTACCCTAATACAAATGTTTTGAACATGATTAAATTTTTGGGCGATGTTATTTATTTTTTTTATATCACTTAAACTGTATATGATGATTTCCTTTATTTTGTTTTTAATACATGATTCAATAAGCATTTCAGGTAAATACGGTCCACCAACGATGATTTTATTAGGGGGAAATCTAAGTTTTAGTGCTAATTTAAGTTCCGGCCAGCCTACTGCTTTTACTCCAATTCCTTCAGAGCAAACGATTTTACAGATTTCAGTAAGATAGTTTGCTTTTAATGAATAGAAACATTGAAAATTTTCAAATTCTTCATTGAAAAAATTTAAAAAGGATTTAATATTGTCTCGAATCCTCTCTTCTAAAAATACAAGTAAAGGAGTTTTATATTCCTCCATTAGCTCATCTAAATGAATTGAATCAATCAAGATCTTTTTATTACTTTTTAATAAGTAAGGATTTCCTGATATTTTCTTCATATTTTCATCAGCTATAAGTATTTAACAAGCTTTGATATGTTTGATGTGTTTTTTTAGCAACATTGTTCCAAGTGTAATTTTGAGAAACTCTTACTTGTCCCGCTAATCCCATCTTCTTTTTTAATTTACTATTTTTTAGCAGTTTGATTACTTTTTGGGCAATATCTAAAGGATTGTCAAATTCGACTAGTAGGCCATCATTGTTTTCTCTTATAACCTCGGGAGTAGCCCCTATTCTCGCCCCTATAACAGGAACTCCAGCCGCCCAAGCTTCCAAAAATGCTATACCAAAAGCATCACTTCTACTTGGCATTAAATATATGTCAGCTTCTTTGAAAGCATTTATTTTTTTTTTATCGTAATAGCCAGTTAAATTATCTGGAGTAAAGTTAATTATCTTGGAATATTTGAGCTTTCGAATTTTAGATAGTTCATGTTTATAAGCTTTGGTTGCAGGTCCAATTAACACAAAATACACTTTTTTAATTTTTTTGATAATATAAGGTATAGATTTTAAAATCGATATAGCTCCTTTTTCATAATTCTTACTCCCACAATAGAGTACTAGTTTAAACTTCTTCTCCTTCTTATGAAAAAAATGTTCTTTAAAATAATTTGTTTTTAATTTGGTTTGATGCATACTTCTGAATTTTTGATAATCTACGCCCATCGGAATTACAGCAACTTTATCTTCCTTAATTTTTAAATTCTCAACTAAAATCCTCTTTTCAATATGCGTACAAGCAATAAGCAAATCGAATTTCTTTAAAACTTCTACTAAAGTTAGATCTGAATAACGTGGATTACAAAAGTGGAAAAATGGAGTACATACTGTAGGAATATTCATCATTTTTCCAACTAGTAAACTGATAATTAAATTAAAATATGGGAAAAATGTTGTATGGACTAATTCATATGTTCCATTGTTTTTTACGAGAAGGAAATTTATTAAATCTTCCAAAAATGGTCCATTTTTTATGAGTTTCTTTACACAATCATCATTTAATTCTAGAGAATTAAAATAATTTATATCTTTTAGTTTTGGAAGTATTTCTTTTTCTGAAATATGATATTCTATTGGAAATCTTTGAATTTTCATTGAATTTACCTTATTAAACAGGGGATTGTCTGGTTTTATTGTTCTGCCTAAAGGATCCCTTAAAGCTTTAAAATCTACAGCATTAGAGGTAAAAATATCTATGTTATAATTATAGGTGGAAGTTAAAATCTCTGCCATTCTTTGGAAATAGAATTCTGCACCAGAAATGGCGGGAAAATATCGTGTTGGAAGATATAATATATTATTCAATATTTTGATGAATACTTTTTAATTTTTGAACGATATTATATTTAAAGACGGTTACTTTAATTCATTTGAGAAAATGTCAGATTTGTTATTGAAGCTATTTGAAAAAGCTAAACAAAAAAAAATACTAGATGATGAATTTATATCATTCCTAGAAAGTATATTTCCCGATAAATCTATAGATGTTATCGAAACTTTGAAGAGAGGAATCACGAAATATATTTATGAACCGTCAAATAGAATCGTATGGTCTGCTATGGGTACAAACCAAGAGCATTTTTTATATCCAAAATTATTTTGTTCTTGTCAAGATTTCTATAAAAATGTAGTGATTCATAAAAAAAGAAATTATTGTAAGCACATATTAGCTCAGATAATAAGTGAAGGATTTAAGACTTTCAAAGAAGTCAAACTTAAAGAAACTAAATTTAAAGATCTGGTAAAAGAATTGAAGTTAAACATTTAGTCTCTCGATGTTCTCAACTATTTTACAGTGATCTCTTTACGACCCCATTGCTTCAAGTAATTGTTAAATTCCTCGATGTTTATTTCATGAGGTATTTGGATTTGGTTGGTTACCTCTAATTTTCTTATTTTAAACATTAGTTTCTTGTTTTTTCGATAAAATTTTTCTGCTTTTGGATATTCTTCCTTGAAGATAGCTTTTAACTTTTCCATATCCGCATTCTCTAATATATCATAATTCTCTGCAACAAAATTACATAAAGGGTCAATAGAAATTGCAAAATTAAAAGCATCTAGACGTTTTAATGCTAAAGGATACGCTTGACAAGCTAAGGGTTTCACATCATGGACTGAACAACCTTCTTGTTTATTATAGAAAGGACATCCTTGCGTTTCATTATCTAACCTTATTCGATATGTTAGAACTAAAATGTTCTCATTAATTATATCTGGAAAAACTAAGTCTTCAATTATCTTGAAATTAACGCCTCTTTCTTTTGCGATTTCAATCATTTTATCAGCTTCGTCTGGATATATGGGTATTCTTTTAACATAATCTCCAGGAACCTCATGACAACAAGTTCCGCACAATTTACACTTATATACTAGATTTGTCATTGATTCTCCTATATTATAATATATTGCCTAATAATATTGCTATTAAATTTAGGGATCACTTAAAAAATAACTTTTAGATAATATGAAAATATCACTTTTACACTAATTCTTGTGTCTACTAGGATAATACATCCTTTTTAAACTGATAAAAATACCCTATTATTAGATATATTTTAGTGAAAAGAAGGTTTAATTTATGGAAGGAATAAGAATTATTCAACATGAGGACCTTTCTAAAGAAAAATTTATAAAACCACTTTGTATTTTAGGAATGCCAGGAATAGCTGATGTAGGTAAATTTGCTTTAGATTCATTAATTGGGCAACTGGATGCTAAAAATTTAATGGATATTATATTTGATGATTACCCCGCAGGAGCTATTGTCGATGATAGTATTTTATCTGCTCCTAAAGCAGAAGTTTTATATTGGAAAGATCCAAATGAGTTAAGAGATATAATCCTGATAACTGCTGATGCTCAAAGTTTAACTCCCAAGGGAATCTATAGGATCTCAAACTTCCTCACAGAAATAATTCATCAATATGGAATCGCACTAATCGTTGCGTTAGGGGCTTACCCTATAAATAGTCGAATGATTAAATCCAAAATTCCAAATATCTTTGTCAGTTCTACCAATCGAAAAATATTAGAAAATTACTTACTTGTAACTGATTGCCAAAAGATTCAGAAAGGGGTAATAATAGGGGCAAATGGTTTAATTCCAACGCTTGCAAAAGCACGATTTAACATTGATGGACTGGTTTTTCTTGCCGAAACGGATAATATGGCTATGATTAATGAAGATATCACTGATTTAAGAGCATCAATCACTCTTTTAGAAATGTTAAAAAGATCATTTACGTTGCCAATTAAAAAGAAATATTCATTAGAAAACATTGAAGATATAACTAAAAGTCTTCAAAACAAAAAAAATCAGTTGGAAAAGGAGCTTGATTCATTCCAAGTTATTGATACTGAGGATAAAAGAAAATCGCTTTATATATAGATTGTAATATTAAATTCTATTTCTTTTTCACTAGGTTTTTTCAATATTCAGGTTTTAAAGCACAAAATATTTTAATCATAAAATATTTGAATATAATATGAAATATGTGTGTGCTAGAAAGAGTTGCGGTAAAGAAGTAAGTAAAAAGGAACTGAGCGCACTTCCAGGAATTAAATGTTCTCATTGTGGATTTCGGATTTTATACAAAAAAAGGCCAGATGTTATAAAAAGAATTAAAGTCCGTTAGAACACTTTGCTTTTAAATTCTTTATGGTTAAATATACCTAATTACACATTTAAATCGAATTTTAAATGATTTACTAATTCTTTGTATCTATTTCGTATGGTTGCTTCAGTAACTCCTGCTGCAATCGAAATTTCTTTTTGGGTTCGTCTTTCTCCTTCTTGAATTGCAGCAACATACAATGCAGCACCAGCTAATCCAGTTGGTGCTTTTCCTGCGGTAATACGACGTATTTTTGCAAGCTCTAAAATTGATGCGGCTCTATTCTGAGTTCTCCCAGATAATTTCAAATCGGCACAAAATCGAGGGATAAAATTAATTGGAGAAGATACATGTATATTTAATTTGAGTTCATTTAAGATTAATCTATAACACCTAGCAATCTTCTTTTTGTCAACAGAAGCGAATTCTATAAAATCATCTAAGGTTTTAGGAACATTATTCAATCTACAAGATAGATAAATAGAAGCAATTAACATAGCTTCAATAGATCGTCCTCTAATTAAATTTTTATTCGCCATTTTCCGGTAAATATGAGCTGCTGATTCTTTTATATCTTTGGAAAGGTTAAGTTGGGAAGCAAATCGATCTAATTCATTCATAGCATATGCTAGGTTTCTATCAATCGATTTGTTGGTTCTCGTTCTAACGTGCCATTTCCTTAACCGGTAGACTTCTGCCTTCATTTTTGGGCTGATAGGTTTCCCAAAAGCGTCCTTGTTTTTCCAACCTATCATAGTGCTTAATCCTTTGTCGTGAATAGTTAAAGTTGTAGGTGCTCCAACTCTCACTTTTCTCTTCGCTTCTTCAGAAGTGAAGGCTCTCCATTCGGGACCTGAGTCTATGGCTCTCTGATCTAGAACTAATCCGCAGTCATTACAAACAACTTCGCCACGTGTGTCATCAGAGATCAAATTTTTGTTACCACATTCTGGGCAAGAATTTAAATTTTTTTGAGGTATTGCGAGATCCGTCAAGTTCAACCCTTTAAAAATTCTACTCTTTAATTCTCATAATTATTCTTGCACATATAAATATTTGCGTTTTGAGGATTTATCCATTAATAATTATCTCATCTTTTTTTTTTGCTTTTGAACTTAAATCGTAATATTTTAATAAGTTTGTTATTTCTCTTAATATAATGCGACATTTTTATAAGACGCACGGAAAACACTGTTATCTTCGATCTTTTCAAACCAAATGCCGAAAGTGTGGTGCAGATGTATTATATTGGGAGTGTAGGCATGGAAGTAAAATTTTTTTCAATTACCCCCCCTATGGAAAATTAATTAGGCATTATTGTCGGCATTTTACCACAAATTTACAAAGGAAGACAAAATTTCCTGTTATTGTTAAAACCCCTAAAGGTCTTTTAGAAAAGGAGTCCCCAAGTTGTCCGATGTGTGGCAAATTATTCAAAAACCTAAAAGATCTTAATGATCACCTAAAGAATCTAAAGAATCAAGATGTTTTGCATGAAAATTTCAATAATAACAATATGGATATTGAATTAGGATATCGAGAAAATAGTCAAAAAAACTCTGAAAAATATAATGTATATTATAAACCAAATTTTGGCAAAATAAATATTAAGAAAAAGAAATAAAATGCTATGTTACTGTTATAGATAAATTTTTAAAAAATAAGTTTATAATTATTTTATAATAAAATGTAAATTCGCTATTTTTTAAAAGCCTATTACAAAATAAAAAAAAAAAGGAAAAAAAGATGCCAGTAGATCCTGCGACCGCAGTATATAATTTGATGCAAGCAGATCCCAGTATTATAGCAGCA
>Ga0114925_10001080_pt1 | contig 13063 bp, 11 predicted proteins | sample SumtaG_2_FD_87287 | JGI IMG/M metagenome (GOLD analysis project Ga0114925, IMG submission 87287) | Deep subsurface microbial communities from Indian Ocean to uncover new lineages of life (NeLLi) - Sumatra_00607 metaG | ecosystem: Environmental > Aquatic > Marine > Oceanic > Sediment | place... | reverse complement strand
TCTACTATAGTGAAAGGTGCGCCACAATCCTTACATTCAAAAACATCGTCTTTTTCTGCATCTTCCATCAGATTTTCTGGGTAGTAGCAAGCGGAGCATTCCCATATAAACTTACCATCTTCTTTTTTTGTAGACTCATATATTTTTTCAGCCATAAATATCACCGATTATTAATTTATAATTTTAATACTAATTTTAGTTACTATTCATTTCCATTTTTTATTATTTTTCCTTTTCTTATTGTTATTATTTAGTAATCTTAACTTTTTTTTCTAATCATATTTCTGTATATTATTGTTTGTTTTATTTTTTGATGTTAATTAAAATTAATCAGTTATAATTGTGCAATTCTCATTATTAAGAGCCTTTAAAATTGGATTCTCTCGTAGACCAGAAGCTATAATAACTTGTTTAATTCCTTCACTGGCAGATTTTAAGGCGATAATAATCTTAGTTTTCATACCTCCAGTTACATTTTCAAGGATTAGTTCGGCGCTTCGACTATTTATATGATTAATAAGCTTATTATTTTTATCTAAAACACCATCAACATCAGTTAATAGCACCAATTTATCAGCTTTTGTCGCCACTGCGATCGCATTAGATATTCTATCACTATCACAATCAACAATCTCATTATCCTTACTGATAGCAACGGAGGCTATAACTGGAATATAATCATTATTCCAGAGAGTTTCAATTAATTTAACATTCAGTTTAGAAGGTTTTCCAGTGTAATTATCTTTGAGTTTTTTTCTCCCCTCAAGAGTTACCATTGCTTTCTTAAACCTATCGGCAATAACTAGGCCCCCATCAACGCCCGAAATACCGACAGCGGGAAGATTCTTAACAATCATTTCTTTTACAATTCGTTTATTATTTAGACCAGCAACTACCATTAGATAAATATCTCTGGTTTCTTCATCTACATAACGGGCCTTATATCCTTTTTTAGAGTAAGTAAAAATCTGGGGCTTACCCATTTTTTCCGCCACAGTTGTAACAATATCGGCTCCAGCATGACATAAAATAATCTTATTATTTTCAGCATATATCTTTAATAAATCTGAGATTACATAATTCAGGTTTTCCTTTAGTATATCGCCACCTATCTTAATAACAATCTTTTCTGACATAGATCTTAAATACTTCCTTAGGGTATAATAATTTTTGAAATTTTAGGGTATTTTTATTATTTTTCTTTGTTCTAAAGTTAACTCGTTTTTTTATTTGGGAGCACTATTTTTGTAAGATCAGAATAAATTGCTAACAGCACATTCCACTATTCCACGAGCTACTTTACCTTCGCTAAACACATGCGTTAGATCTCCAAAATCGATCGTAGCATTAGCTTCACTTGCGAACAGCTCTGCCTTGCTGGTATTTTTAGTAAGCAACTTTCTTAATTCATGATAGACATCTAGATTCATATATTTAGCCATATCTGAATGGAACTTTTTATCTTGGGCCTCAAAATCCACTTTAAATTGATTTTTCTTGTGAGTTAATTTAAATTCTTCTGAGTTTTTTAATTGAATTGCAAGACCTCTTATGGTGTTTTTTAGTTCCATGTCATCAGAATTAACTAATATATCAATCCCTAATAGAAGGCCTCGATCTTTAACTTTGTCCAATAAATTGGCTCCATCTAACACAGACTGGCACATTTTATATGAAAATGATTTTATCTTATTAGAGATCTCAAATTTAACCGAAGGGTTACCTTGAGATGTATTGGCCACTATATGTTCCTTCAAGGGTATTCTAAATAATGCAGCATATATTTCTAAAGGCGAACCCTTCTTTTTACCAACCACTACTCTGATATCCGCAATATGAGACTTGTATTTTTGAACATATAATCCCCATGGATTTGCAAGGATTCGTTTATCATTATATAAATATTTATCTAATTCTTCCCGGTTTTTAATAAATGTTACCTTCCAGCCACGACCACCCCCAGTTGGTTTAATTACAACGGGGTAATCAAACCGACTTTCAATATTATTTACAATAGATTTTCTAATCATTTTAACTCTTAATCTTGGGTAATTGGTGATTGGAATCCAGATTGTCGGTGTCGTCTGAATCTTAACTGCTTCAAAGCATGCAGTAGTCAATGCTTTATTATCACAAATAGTTGTAACGGAGGGATTATTAAATAAATCATATCCATTGAATGATAACATTGGTTGAATATAATTCACCAAAGACATTAAGCCTAATCGGTTAATAATGACGGAGTCTTTTTTATAATCCTTTATAGGGTTCAGCAAAGACCAACCGGCATCCTCCACAGAAAATACCTGATGTGAATATCCTAAATACTCTGAGGCTTGTTCAATTCTTTTAATTTCTAACCAATCACTTCGATATCCCGATAATATTATTATATCTGGCATTACCGATGTCGTAATTTTTATTTTATTTTAGTTGTACTTATATATATTGACATTTATTAAAGAAATTTATGCAATAAAGAATCATCAAAATGAAGCCTAGAATTGGTTTTTCTTAAAATCAAAGATAGTTATAAATATGTGTATGTATATGTGTATACATATGACCTCAAAAAATATTAGTATTACTGAGGATGTTTATAACAAACTGCTTAAAATTAAACGTGAGGATGAAAGCTTCTCAGAGCTATTCTTAAGGCTCTTAAAAATACAAAAGAATACACTTGAAAAATCCTTTGGAGCATGGGACCTTTCAGAGGAGGAAGAGAAAGAGATTTGGATAGAAATATCGACTCGCAATGGAAGAAATTGGAATAAATCAAATTTAGAGGATTTCAAATGATTCTTCTAGACACTTCTGCGTGCATAGATTATTTAAATGGAAATAAAGAACTTAAGAAGGTAATTGAAGATCAAGAAGATCTGATACACATTACCTCTATAACCATCTATGAAATGAACATAGGGTTTGAAAGGACCAAACGTAAAATTTCTGAGCAAAGATATAAACAGCTTTATAAACCTTGGTTAGAATTTATAAGCAGTATGGAGATTTTTGCTTTAGGATATAAGGAGGCTGAAAGGGCTGCTGAGATTTATGATACCTTAGAGTCCCAAGGTCAAAGAATCGATGATAATGACATTCTCATTGCGGGTATCATGTTAACAAATGGAATTAAGCAATTAATTACAAAAAATGTAAAACATTTTGAGAGAATTGAAGATATAGAACTTATAAAATACTAAACCTTATTTATTATACCTAAGATTAAAAAAATGAAGTGATAATAATTACAGAAAAAAATAAGAGTGTTGAAACTAAGGATTTTCATGGAGAAAAGCTAGCTCTTAATGAAATTAAAGCAATTGAGGAAATTGAAACTGTAATTGGTAAAAGACTTTCAGTTGTAGATGACATTGAAGCTGGTACTAATAATATTCACATAAAGGGAGGTCATGTAATTGAAATGAGATTAGCGGGAAATAGAATAACTAACCTTCCTGAATCCTTATTTAGCTTTAAGAAACTTCAGATTTTGGATGTACAATATAATAATCTCACAACAATTCCAGAGTCAATAGGCAATTTAAAATTGTTAAAAGTACTTAATTTATATCATAATCGGTTAACAAATCTACCTGAATCAATTGGCAAGTTAGAATCGCTTGAATCATTATTTATAGAAGATAACCAATTATTCAGTCTTCCAGCGTCAATTAGCAAGTTAAAATTGCTTCAATTATTATTTTTAACACAAAATGAATTAACGAGTCTTCCAGAGTCAATTGGCGATTTAGAATCACTCAAAGAATTAACTTTAGAAGGCAATAAATTAAAAGATCTTCCAGAGTCAATTGGGAATTTAAAATCACTCCTAAGCATTAAATTATACGGTAATCGTTTAAAAAAGATTCCTGACTCAATATGGAATTTAGAATCGCTTATGGGACTCGATTTATCTGGTCAGCATTTAAAAAGTCTCCCAGAGTCAATTGGGAATTTAAAAAAGCTGCAAATATTAGATTTAAATGGAAATGAGTTATCATATCTTCCTGAGTCTATTAAAAATCTAGAAAAGCTAAGAGGCCTCAATTTAAGTAATAATAATTTTGAAAATCTGCCTAAATCAATCGGGAATTTTGAATGGCTTATAGTGCTCAGATTATATGATAATCAATTAAAATCTCTTCCTGAATCAATTGTAAACTTGACTCTTAAACATTTAGATTTAAGAAAAAATCCGCTTACAACTTTACCAAAGTCGATAAAAAAATGGATAAAAGACTTGAAGGATAAGGATTGTAAGATACAAATGGAAAATTTGTAATATCCCGTTGAAGGCCTTCAATTCCATCCCGAATCCATTAAAATGAAGTCCCACGGAATGCACATATTGAAAAATTTCTTAGAATTAGCGTTATAATATAGAGAGAAAAAAAGGGATATTACTTTTTTAAAAAATCAGAGTAAAGATTTTTAGTATGGTCTAATGGGAAAAATATATCAGAGTTGTTTTGATATGTCTCTTTTAATACAAAACACTTATTGAAAGTATTAAGGCTGGATAGCATCGATGCGCCCACCCATGTACCATTGCTATCTTCGGGGGTGGCATTACGGATTGTAAAGACGTCGCCTCTGAGCTCTATATCTACTAATGGAGACGAGGGCTTTCTTTCACATCCTGTATATCTTATAAGTTCAGTTGACTTCAAAAGCTCTCTAATGAGCAGTGACCTCAATCCAAGGATATTCGATGCACCACCGATTATGATAATACGTGGAACCCACTTTACAGTATCGAAATATTCGTAAAGACTTCCAAGATAATCTGAACCGAAGGTCTCGAGGATTTTTATTATGTGATTGTTAATTTCCTTGCTAAAAGAGATGATAAGATCAGGTGGAAGGACTGGACTTGGGAGGGAGAGCTCGAACGATTTTCCTTCTTTATCTTGAAGAGTAAGGTATTTAGGAAGCTTTTTTTTTCTGGTTTCTATTGCTTCTCTTTCAAAATCATGTTCTGATTCTGAATCGAAGTAAAAATAATCCCTCATAAGGTATGGAAATAATTGTTCTCTGTTTTTTTCAATGATACCTTTTTCAATACCATGTTTAATTAAATGACCGATAATGAATTGCTCTATAGCTCTTCCCGCCATCGGTATTTCTGCCATATATTCCTTCTGTGAAATAAATTTAATAAAAGGGAATATATATGTGGATTCATATCCAATATCTATAATTACACTATGACTCTCCCAAATAGCATAACAACTATTGATACCAATTTGTGCATTAATAAATGCACATGCCTTAACATGGAACTTTGTGAAAAGCAGATGAGCCTCATCCCTAAGTATCTGTTGAGCTGTCCCTGCATCTTTTACGATAACAACATTGTGCTGAGCAGGGTTCACTTTTAGGACTTCCTCGAAGATATGCTTAAATTGTGCTTCAACACTTATCGAAGGTGTCCTAAACGAAAGTTCTGTCTTGTCCCTCCCCGAATACCCACAATGAGTTATATAACTCCCACGCTCAATTAAAATGTGGGGTTTATATGAATTTTGAACCATCTAATAGATCCTAAGTAAATGATATATTTCATAAATTCTTTAATTAAATTATTTATTATTAAATTTTAAAATAAATATTAGTATTCATACTTAACGATGGCAGAAAAGGAGTTTAAAGTAAATGAGTATATCTCACTAAGATTAGAAGATGATAAAACCTTTATATATATAAAGGAAAATAAGTTTTTACAATGCATTAGATTGGTTTTACAGATTCCCCCAGCAGGTGTGAAAGTTTTTGATGAGATTGAATCCATTGATGAAGCTTCTGTTGTATATGATAATTATTTATATGAAAATAAAATAATGGATGCAGATATTATTTCTGAAAATAATGTTACTCACACTATTACTCCAGAACAGGAATTCATGGCTCATTGTTCAAACATTCAGATATGGACAGAAAATAATTACAACACACGTCTACTCCATAGTAATATCTCTTTTCCATTATTAAGAAAATTAACTGAAGCAGGAGATCCAATTGCACTGAAGGTTTTCAAGGAAGAAATCGCTGAAAGAATTTCCCATGGATATGTACCCGTCATTAAATATTTATTAGTAAATGGATATTTAGATTATTTTAACAAGGAAGAGTTAGAATCAATAACCTCTGAATGGGTGGAATATAAAGGAGAGAAAATACCAGTAATCGCAAATATATTAGATTTGAGTAATAAGAACATAAAAGAATTATCTGAAATTAATGGATTGTTTGAATTAAAAATGCTAAAAGAATTGGATTTAAGAAGTAACAAGCTCTCGAATCTCCCTGAGTTAATAAGTAGCTTTAAATCACTTGAAGTATTATATTTAGATAATAATCAATTATCTACATTTCCGGAGGCTGTAACAAAGCTTACTTCACTCACTTTCCTTTATTTACATGATAATCAGTTAACAACTCTCCCTGAGTCTATAGGAAACTTAAAGTCTCTTACTTACCTTCACTTGAGTGGTAACAAATTAATAAAACTCCCCGAGTCAATAAGTAATCTGTCTTCTCTGAAAGATTTACTTTTATGGCATAATCAGTTAACAATTCTTCCAGATTCCATTACCAACTTAAATTCATTAAAGCAATTAGGTTTATTAGGTAATCAATTAAATGCCCTCCCTGAGTCAATTGGTAATTTAAAATCACTTACAGAACTTAATTTAAGCAATAATGAGTTAACTACACTCCCGACGTCAATAGGAAACTTAGAGTCGCTTCAAGACCTACAGTTGGTCACCAATCAGCTAACAGCGCTTCCCAGATCGATTGGAAACCTACAATCGCTCCAATGGCTATATTTAGACCATAACAAGTTAATAATGCTTCCAGAAACTATTGGAAACTTAGAAGCCCTAAAAGTATTAGGGTTAAGTGCGAATGCTCTGTCAGGACTCCCAGACTCCATTGGCAACCTTAAATCACTTGAAAACCTAACCTTATTTGATAATCAGTTGGAGAGCCTCCCAGCGTCCATTTGTAATTTAGAGGCTCTTAAATCAGTTAATCTGGGACATAATCAATTAACGATAATTCCCGAGTCCATTGGAAACTTAAAATCACTCGCAGATCTTAATTTAGGGGATAATAATTTAACGACTCTCCCAGAAACAATTGGTAAATTAAAATCCCTTGAATATCTTGGTATAAATAGAAATAAATTCAAAATGCTCCCTGATTCTATATGCAACCTAAAATCCCTAAAAATACTTGGAATATGGGAAAACAGCCTGACGACTCTTCCAGAGGTCATAGGGAATCTCACCTCTCTGGAAGAACTAAAAGTAGACAACAACCAGTTAACTACTCTTCCGGAGTCTATTGGGAGCCTTGTATCTTTAAAAAGGCTAATTTTAAGTACTAATCAGTTAAAAAGTCTCCCGGAGTCAATAACTAAGATAAAATCACTTGAAGCATTAAACTTAGGAGGTAATTTATTAACCAATCTCCCAGAGTCTATAGTCAATCTAACATCGCTTATAATACTCACTATAGGATATAATGATTTTGAGACTCTCCCTGAGTCATTATTAAAAATGAAATCACTCGAGCAATTATATATAGATGATTTAAAGTTGAAGACTATGGAGTCAATCACGCTTTTGGAAAAAAGAGGTGTTACAATTTTTAGATAGTAAAATTATACGAATTAATTTTTATACTGAATGCTGGGTTGTCTTGTGTTTTTTGGTAAACTCCAACGCCTCATCTTTAGATACTGAACGATTTTCTTCTAAATCCACCTTGCACCCTACGAGTACCATCGGTAAATCTAACCTTTCCGCGTTTTCTCGGTAATCTTTTATCCAACCTTCCAAATTGTAAAGGGAATCATCGTTTGTAATGTCGTATGCTAGTATCAATCCTCTTGCTCCCTTAAAATAAATCTTAGCACTAAATTTAAATGTTAAATCCCCCACCATTGGATACCACGAAACAAGTCTTATTTCATCCTCGTTCATGATAAATTCTTTTGTAAAATATGTAGTCGGGTCTATACTTAGACGGGTCTTGTATCTTATTATTGTATCTAACCTCCCAAAAACCAAACGCTCGAGTAAAGCTCTTTTACCTACTCCAACATCGCCCAGTAAACAGATTTTCATAAAATACTTTTTCATCTTTTCTTTGCCTCTATGTGTGTTTATCTAATTCGTTAAAACAACTTTCTTTCTTCCTCTTGAAAATTTTTTGATGTAAGAATTTCTCTTGTTATTGAATCTTTTAATAAACTAGAAATCAATATATTTGTATCAATAATGAGATTCATTTTTCCAATTTTTTAAGATATTCCTTATGTTTTTCCCAGCTTTTTTTTGTTATTTCATTACTTATCTCTTCTACATCATCCAAAGTTAGCTTACTTTTTGAAGCAATATTCTCAGTAATTTCAATTTTTTCAATATAGCGCTTTAAAGCTGACTGAGCGATTGAATCCCATTTAATTTCGGGATATTTTTTCATTTTTTCATATAAAGATTCTGGAATATTAAGTTTAAGTTCTGTCATATTTTATCTGCAATATACTACAAGAAATTATAAATATATATTTTTTATGGTGTTCATTTCCATACCGAATCTATAAGAATGAAGCCTCATGGAATGCAAATTTTAAAAAACTTCTTAGAATTGAAATAAAGGAATAATGAAATATATGTGAAATACCTTTAATAAATAATATAAAAAAAAGGATCGGTAATTTAGAACGGTAATTGAAAGTAATTGTTCGGATAGAAAATTAAAAGCACTTAATTTCGAAGGATTAGAAATAGGCGCCGTTAGTGTTAAATGGTGTAGAAAGGCACATAATGGAAATTTTTTTCACAAAATCGTGCGGCATGAAGGAGATCCTCCTAAAAAGATAAAAGAAATTTTTAACGAATACAAAACCAATGAGTCATCAAAAATTGTGATAACTGGACAAGCTGCTAAAAAACTTCTTTCTTTACCGTATTATTCAGAGGTAGAATGTCTTGAAAAAGCGCTCTCTTATCTGAATATAAAGCCCGATATTCTGATATCATTTGGAGGTGAGATATTTAGTATTTACCCTATGAAAAACGGAGTAATTAAGAACATCATCTCCTCTTCAAAATGTGCAGCAGGAACGGGTGAATTTATCGTCCAACAGTTTCAAAGAATGGGAATGTCAATGGAGGAAGGAATTGAAGCGAGTCTCAATGGAAAGTTTGTAGAGATGGCGACAAGATGTTCTGTTCATTGTAAGTCCGACGCTACTCATAAACTTAATAAAGGTGAATGTCAACGTGCTGATATAGCAAAAACATTGATATATGATTTGGCAAGAAAAGTTAGCGAAATGATTACATTAACTCAATGGTCTAAGAATTTAATTGTCGTTTTTGGGGGCGTCACTTTAAATAAAGTATTTATTGAGAATTTACATGACCTCTTAAGCAATTCTGAAATTGTTATTCTACCCGAAAGTCCGTATCTTGAGGTTTTTGGTGCTTCTTTATATGCTTCTGAGCTTTCTGATGATATCGTTTTACCCCCATTTAAAAAATGGTTCAAAGATTCTAAAGTTGTATTTGAAACTCACGAACCGCTTAAAAAAGCAGAGGATCTCCTAGATTATCGCGTGAAGTCTTTTAAAAAAGAAATATTTGATGCAAAAAACTATATTCTTGGTATTGATGCGGGTTCTACAACTACTAAAGCTGTATTATATGATCCTTTAGATGGTAACATCGGAGCTAGCGCGTATTTAAGAACTATGGGTAATCCGATTGAAGCAGTAAAGTTTTGCCTGAAAGAACTCATTGACCAAGTAGGGGAAAAATCAATTAGGATTATTGAATGTGGCTCCACAGGATCTGCAAGAGAAATGGTTTCCGTGTATCTTAATAATTGTCTAAGTTTTAATGAGATTATAGCACATGCTCGTGCCGCATCCGAAGAAATTTCTGATGTTGATACTGTATTTGAAATAGGCGGTCAAGATTCTAAATTCATATCTTTTTTGAAGGGGATTCCTATTGATTATGCTATGAATGAGGGGTGTTCGGCGGGAACTGGGAGTTTTCTTGAAGAATCTGCTTCGGTTGATATGGGAATTGAAGTGACAAAAATAAGTGAAATCGCTCAAAGAAGTGCTAATCCCATCGCTTTTGGGGAACGATGTGCGGCGTTTATCAATACAGATGTCAGAAATGCGCTACAACAAGGAGCCAGTAGAGAGGATGTCATCGCTGGATTAGTTTATTCAATCGCAGATAATTACATCTCTCGCATCGTCGGTCCCAGACATTTAGGGAAAATAATACTTTTTTTGGGAGGAGTGGCGTTGAATAAATCCGTGGCTCTGGCTATGGCTGCGCGCTCTAAACGAAGAATTATTGTCCCTGTTTATCCCGAATTGATGGGCGCTGTTGGAACTGCGCTAATGCTAAAAGATCGTCTTAATAATGGAGACATTTCTGAACATGACTTCTCTTTAGAGGCTCTTATAGAAGGGCAAATGGAAATGAAAGCGACTTTTAGATGTAACTCATGTGAAAATATTTGCGAAATTCAAAGAATAACGATCCGGGGAAAAACATATCCTTTCGGTGGACACTGTTCTAAATATACCTTACAACGTGAAAGGAGAGAGAGTGTAAAAGAAGGTAGGAATGTTATTGAACTTCGAAATAAAATGATGTTCGAGGAATGGAGTCCTGAACCTCTTAAAAAACCACTTGGTACTGTGGGATTACCTATGGCTTTATCTGTTTTTGATTATTTTCCGTTTTATGCTAAATTATTTAATGAACTAAATTACAATATTATTCTATCGAGCCCTTCAATACTTGGAAATACTAAAACAGGGGCTGCAATATGTTATCCGTGCGAATTAGTTCATGGAGCTGTCTATGATCTGCTAAATCGAAATGTCGATTTTATATTCTTACCATATTTACATGAATTTGAAAATCCAATTGGAGCAATTCATAGTTATATGTGTCCATCTACTGGTAATATTCCCGATATTATTTCAGCAGCTTTTATAAATATAAGAGGGAAACTTCTTTCACCTCATCTAGGATTCAAAAAAGAATTTATTAACACTACATTAAAAGAAGTTGAAAAATTGGGTATTAGATTAGGTGTATCAAAGAAAAAATCTAAAGCTGCGGGGAAAAATGCATTATCATATTTTTTTAAGTTTCAGGAAAAGTATTTTGAATTTGGGAGAAACATTTTACAGGAACTATCTAGCACTCCAACCATCATATTAGCCGGAAGACCTTACATAATTTATCCTTCTGATGTAAATCTGGCACTTCCACGAAAAATTATTAGTAGAGGATATAATGTAATTCCATATGATTTATTACCACAATTACCCAATAATATAGGGAACAAATTTAATGTATGGACATATACCCAACAAATATATAATTCTTTAACCTATTTAAAAAAGAATCTTAATATGTATATTTGTTTTATATCTTGTTTCTCTTGCGGTCCCGATGCTATTGTATATCATTTATTTCGTAATGAACTTAAAGGCTCAATCTTCTGTTACCTTGAGATTGATTCACATACAGCACATGCTGGATTTGATACGAGAGTGGGTGCTTTTTTAGATATAATCGAAGAAAGAAAATTAAGAGCTAACTTATAAAAATTAAACAATAAAATATAGGAAAGTAAAGGATGGTTAAAGTAGAAGATACGCTTGAATCTAAAAATTCAAGCAAAGCAGAATTCAAACAAGCTAGGTTTTCTGCTAATTACGAATATATAATTGATAGTAATGATAATAGAGTAGAATATAATGATTCTAGACTCGTATATATTGAGCCATCTGTAATAAATCATTACGGAAGGCGACTAGTTGAGAATTTTTATAATACTCAAGGCAAAAATATAAGATTTGCTGATAATACTACTTCTGACACATTTCAATATGCAAAAAAGATTTGCTCGGGAAGAGAGTGTTTGCCATTGATGGCTATTGCTGGAGCTGTATTAAAGGATATTAAAGAGAATCGGAGTAAAGATGAGATCTCAATATACCGCCTCGCATTAGAGCAAGAGGGCCCTTGTCAGAATGGAGGTTGGCCTATTCTTTGGGAGATATTTGCCAAAAGACTAAAAATAAAAAATGTGATTTTTTCTGGCTCAGTATATAAAAGTAAGAATTATATGGGGTTAAGTCTTGAGATTTATATGACTCAAGTCCTATTATATATGATAGGGCACTTCCTAACTGAAGTAAAAAATGCATTATATATTGTCGCAAGTAATCCCCGTGAAGCCATGGAGATTTTCGAGAAAAAAACCGATGAATTGATACTGAAAGTCAAAGATCGAAAAAAAACTCTAAAAGTTGGATTAAAAGAATGGGCAATGGAGGTTTCTAAAATACCTCTCAAGGCTAAGGTTGAAGATACACCAAAAATATTAATTTTAGGGGGATTAAATTTATTTTTCACTCATTATCCTTATGTAGAATTTTTTATGAATAATGGAATCATTCCTAAAGTCGTTGATTTAACTGAACCAACCAATTGGGTAATATATGAATACATTATGGGATACAATTTTAAAGTAGGGAGGATTACCTCGAAAAAGCAATTGAGCGTGCCTATGTTATTTCTTTCTATGATATTTAGAAAACACAGAAGAGATGCTCTTAAAGCAATATTAGCTCGTTTAAGCATGATTATTGTTGGTTTTTATATTAAGAAGTATCGTAATATAATAGGGAAAATGGGACTTCTTTTTGATGAAAATATTTCATTTAAAGCATTAATAGAAGAAAGCCGGAAATATGTTTCATGTTTCGTTTTTAATGAAAGTATTACTACTACGGGAAGATTTATACAAACGATTAAATCGGGGTATTATGATGGTATAATCAATTTAGGTTCTTTTAATTGTCAACCGGCAATGAACTCCCAAGCAATAATTCGCCCCTTAGCTAATAAAAGTGAAATGCCATATGCTGCCATTGATTGCGAGGGTCCATGGATTTCTACTAATCATCTTCGACTTCTTGAAACAATCGCCGTTCAAG
>Ga0114925_10001079_pt1 | contig 13071 bp, 14 predicted proteins | sample SumtaG_2_FD_87287 | JGI IMG/M metagenome (GOLD analysis project Ga0114925, IMG submission 87287) | Deep subsurface microbial communities from Indian Ocean to uncover new lineages of life (NeLLi) - Sumatra_00607 metaG | ecosystem: Environmental > Aquatic > Marine > Oceanic > Sediment | place... | reverse complement strand
CTTGAGGTACTTGAGCTTGAGGAAGCCGGGAAGCCAGAGCTTGTCCTGCACCACTCCGTTCTTCACTCCCGCCTTGACCGCCGCCCGATACATCTCCATGGCCTCCGAGGTGCTCAACGCCGGTGGTTTTTCGGTATAGATATGCTTGCCGGCGGCGATCGCCTTGAGCACCGGTTCCTTCCTCAGATCGGTTCGCTGGGCGTCGAAGTAGATCTGGTTGAACGGGTCGGAAAGGCAGGTATCCAGGTCCGTGGAGTAGCGCTTCAGGCCGTGGGCTTCCGCCAGGGCTTTCAGCTTGTCCGGGTTGCGGCCTACCAGGATCGGGTCGGGCAGAATCGTGTCCCCGCCGGCAAGCTGTACGCCTCCTTGAGCGCAAATCCCCAAAATACTGCGGATCAGATGCTGGTTCGTCCCCATCCGGCCGGTCACACCGTTCATGATTATGCCGATCTTATGCTCCTTCATCGCTGTTCCTCTCTCTTTGGTTCAGATTTACCTCCGCGTTCCTTTTCATCAGGAAGCCTCGCGGTAGGCCTGTACAATTTCCTGGAGCCACTGATCCTGATTCTGGGTCCAGCGCAGCGTCGAGAAGATCTCCACCTCGTTGAAGCCGGCAAACCCGGCCGCCTCGGCCCATCCGCGGATTTGGCGGATCGGGATGCAGCCCTCGCCCATCAGAGCCCTGTCGTACAGCAGGTCTTCGGTCGGGGTTTTCCAGTCGCAGATATGAAAGGCGAGGATCCTGCCCATCTGTCCGCAGCGTTTGATCTGCTCCTCCAGCTCAGGATCCCACCACAGATGATACAAGTCCACAGCCACCCCCACCAGGGGCGAGGCGATCGCCTCGGCCAGATCGTTGGCTGCCTTAAGGGTGTTGATCGCCGAACGGCTGTCCGCGTACATCGGATGAAGCGGCTCGATCGCCAGCTTGACCCCCGCGCTCTCAGCATGGGACAGGGTCGCCTCGATCCCCTCCCGGATCTGTTTGCGGGATTCCTCTAAAGGCTGTCCGGGCACCGCACCGCAGACCAGCACCACGTGGGGTGCTCCTATAGCGGCGGCTTCGTCAATGATCCGCAGGTTTTCATCGATCGCCTTCTGCCGTTCCTTTCGATCCCGGGCAGGATAGAAACCTCCCCGGACCAGCGATACCACGGCCAATCCCGCATCCCGGATTCGTTTTCCCGCTGCCGCCGGGTCCTGTCCCTCGATTGCCTGGCGCCACACCGAAATGCCGGCCACCCCGACGGCGCTGTAGTGGTCGATCGCATCGGCCAGAGACCAGGGACGGGTGGTAATGGTGTGGATGCAGAGTTTGTTCAGGTTTTGTAACGGTTCCCCTGCCATGCCTCCCTCCTTTCCTACAAATAGTTCCAAAAGGTGTAGTAGGGACCGCCCTCGGCGATCTTTTTGATGTAGAGGGCCAGCTCCCGGGCGTGGTAATCCCCCCACATGGTCGCCTCGCCGCAGGGGACTTTCCGTCCTTCGGGGATATGGTCCCAGCCGTTGGGGCGGTGGTAGACCGAGTGCAGGATCAATCCCTCGTGTTGCGGATCTGTGCACAGGTAGGGTTCGGAGAACAGAGCGGAAGCTACGGTCAGCCCGGCCTGGAAATAGCGGCCGCCCTCGGTTTTTTCTCCCTTTTCCTGGAGGTAGCGGCCGAGCCGCAGCAGCCCCTGAGCGGCGATCGCCGCAGCGGAGCTGTCCACAGGCTCATAGTCATTATAAGGATCCGCCGGTCTGTCCCGCCAGCCGGCCAGGCTGGCCAGACCCGGCGCCCCCGTGTCCCAGTAGGGAATCCCGTCGGCGGGCGTCTGATCGATGTAGAAATCCCCCAACGCCCTGGAGGTCTCGAGGAAGCGGTTGATAAAGCTCTCTTTGCCCTTGAGCTCGGCGACCTGAAGCAGAGAAAAGGAATCTTTGGACAAGGTATCCAGGTACTCCAGCTGCTCCGGATACCCGGCCAGGGCCCAGGCCTGTCCCCGGGTCCAGGTGGAGAAGGGGGAGTAGCCCTGCTGCGTGCTGGGGCAGCGGAAGATGCCGTTGGTGACGTTGAACACGGCTTCGTGTACCGCCCGGCCGCGTGTATCGTAGATATCCCGTCCGTCTCCGAAGAATATATTGTAGCGGGCGGTAGCCTCGGCGTGCTGAAGCATCCGTTCAAGCAAGGAGATCTTGCGGTCCTGCTCGCCCATCAGGACATGGCCTAGAGCGTAAGCCGCGCTCAACACCCTGAGCGATCGGATCGTGTCGACGAACAGAGAATGAGGACCGTTGAAGGAGTAGATGTAGCCCAGATTGTCGGGCAGAGCTGTCCAGCGGGCCGCTTGAACCGCTCCGGACACCTTCAGAGCGAGCTCGCAGAACGCCTCGGCCCAACTGTCCCGCGGGATCTTGCCCTCGCGGTGCAGACGCAGAAGATTGCCGTAGGTGCTGATGTTGTTGAAGCCGTGGTCGTGTACGCCGATATGACTGACGTGGCTGGCCATGCTCTGCAGGGTGCCCTGGATCCCTCGATCGAGGAACTGTCCGTCCTCCCCCGCGTCGAACTGGAGAAGGGCAGATCCAAACCGGAACCCCTGCGTCCACTCGGTCCAGCCCCGGGTGGTGTATTTGCCCTTCACCGTAAAAACCGGGGTCCCTGATTCGGGTTTCCACCTCCGGTCGATCGCCAGGATCTTTGTTCCGGAAAGTTCGAACAGCTCGTTGACCCTCGGCAATAGGTCTTTCGGAGTCACCGAGGTATCGATTTTCATCACGTCTGCCCCCCTTATATACGCTTTTCACTTCCTGTGTTTGTGGATTTCATCTTGTGGCTTTCCCTGAAAAATGTCAAAGCCTCGCGTGCCGGTGTGAAGCCATCGGGGTTTGACGCCCCGGGTGGGATAAACTATGCTTAGTTTCATGAAAAAGCACAGCAGCCGGGATCCGGGGGAGCCGCTTGCTCCTGTAGTTCTGGTGACTGGAGCCAGCCGGGGTTTGGGGCGGGGCATAGCTCTGCGAATGGCCCGGGAGGGCTATTCCGTAGCCGTGAACTATGCCCTTAACGGGGAAGCCGCTGCGGAAACGGTGAGCCAATGCCTGGCTTCCCGTCGGAGTCAGGACCAAAAATTCGCGTCCATACGGGGGGATATCGGCGATGCAGAGCAGCGCAGAGCTCTGGTAGCAAACACGGTGGGGGAGTTGGGCCGCATCGATGCCCTGGTAAACAACGCCGGGATCGCCCCGAAAATCCGTGCAGATATCACGGAGGCCGGGGAGGAATCCTTTGACGAACTGATCCGCACCAACCTGAAAGGTCCCTACTTCCTCACCCAAGGTGTTGTGAACTACTGGCTGAAGGAAAAACCTAAAAGATTGCTGCCAGGCGGATTCAAAATCGTCTTTGTCACCTCCATATCGGCGAATACCGCATCGATCAGCCGGGGAGATTACTGCATCTCGAAGGCGGGACTGTCCATGGCGGCCCAGCTGTGGGCGGTTCGGTTGGCTGCAGAGGGTATCCAGGTCGTGGAACTGCGGCCTGGAATCATGGCAACGGATATGACCAGCGCGGTAAAGGAAAAGTACGACCGTCTGATCGGGGAAGGTTTAGTGCCGGATGGCCGGTGGGGTACACCGGAGGATGTGGGTGCGGCCGCAGCCGCTGTGATCCGCGGGGATCTACCCTTCGCCACCGGATCGGTGATCGATGTGGATGGGGGATTCCATCTGCGGCGACTGTAACTGAAGCTCTTCTTGATTGCCTCAGCAAAACTTGCTATCGTAGCTCTACTGAAGTCTCTAGGGAATGAGTGCCTGAGTAAAACTGTAGAAATGCCAGATACATTGGGGAGCTGATGGCCGGACAAACCCAATTCGACTTTTTCGACGTAGATCACACAATCATTCGGGGCTCCTCGGGTCCGCTGTTCTTAGTGAAAGGAGTACAACGCGGTCTGTTTCCCGTCCTGACCCTGGCCTATATACCTTTCTTCTTCTTTCAGTATTCCGTGGGCAGTTTGAATGCTCACTCAAGAGACTGGCACTTTTCCCTGCTTACGGGTCAATCCCGGCAAGCATTGGAGGAGGTATCCCGGGCGAACTTCGAAAAATTGAAAGACCTGATCTATCCCGCTGCTCGTTCTTTGATCGAGCAGCTCAAAGCTGCAGGGAGAAGGGTGGTGCTGGCTACCTCTTCCCTCGATCTGATCGTCCGTCCCTTAGCGGAGCATCTGGGCATCAAGGAGGTGATCGCCACCTCTTTGGAGTTTGAAAGCGATCGGTGTACCGGACGGCTTGCCGAGGGTCCGCTGCTGAAAGAAAAAAAGCGGGAGAAGGTGTACGATTTTATCCGAGCCCACGGTGGGCAGTGGCAGGATTGCGCGTTCTACAGCGACAGCATCAACGACATATCGCTGCTGGAGTCGGTGGCTGATCCGGTCGCCGTGAATCCGGACCTGTGGCTGCGCCGGGTTGCTCGGAAGCGGGGCTGGCGGATCCTGAAGTTCCGCTGATAAGATTTGTCATCGCAATAGTAAGGTTGAGTGCAACCGGTAAAAGGAGGTAATATTCTCTCATGCTCTCCTCTACCGCCGAATTGAAACTCTTCTATCATCTGAATGAGAAAATCATGGCCGGGGAGTTTGAGACCTTTTCGGCATTGTACGACTACATTGGCAGGTTGAAACTTTCCTTCAAGCCGGATGAAGTGATCGAGAAGTGCTTCCTCCTCTTCAAAGATCTGCGGTGGGGTTTCTTGAGAGAGCTCAGCAAATCCGAGTACGGGAAGCTTTGGAAGGAGCTGGTTCTGCCGAACCCGGAGTTTCCCAACGCCGGTGACTTGAAACGAAATATCTCCATAGCCAACATCTACATCGCCATGCTGGACATCCATGGATATACGAGATTCTGTCAGGAGAGCAAGAGCAACTTGTCCCGTTTGCGAAAGCTCGACGATTTTCTCCACGAGGGGATCCGAAAGATAGCACGGTCCAACCACTCATTGGCCAACCGGGAACGAGGGGATGAAATCGTGGTCGTCGCCTCTTCCGCCACCAACTGTATAAAAACCACGTTTGAAATCATCACTACCTTCTCCAAACATGCGGTTGTCAAAGACCATGTGGTGGGAAAAAGCCGAAGCGACTACAGCATTGTCCTGCCGGATTTCAAGGTGACCGCGGGCATCGCCGGCGGGAATCTGACAACTCCACTGATCATCACCGAAAGCGGTCTGCTGTCGGGATTTCTTCTGAATACCGCGGCCAGGCTGCAAACGCTGGCCAACGAGCTTTCGCCGAAAGACTCGAAGATCATCACAACCAACAGCGTGTATTCCAGTTTTCTCAAAGAAAATAAAGTCGTGAAGAGTGATTTGTTCGCAAAGAAGGTGCTCAGTTTTTTCAATGCGGGAACCGTGATCTTCAAAGGCACGAAGGTAAATTGCTGCCAGATCATCTTCAATCCGAAGGAACAGTACCGGATGAAGTATAATCCCAACCTGATGACTCTTCTCGAATCCCTTCGGCAGGAGCTGTGGAAGGGGCGGGTGTTCCCGGACTTGGTAGCCCTGCTCCTCGAAGTGTGCAGAGCCATGCCTTCCTTCGCGGTAGATGTGGTGGTCTCCGGGGAGAAGAGAAAGGTGAGCAATAATAGTATCGCCCAGCTCGCCAAGCAGGCCGGTCATCAATACAGTGGGGAAGACTACTTCGCCGCGGTCACCAGTCTGGCCCGGATCGTCGCTGAGGTCGAGCAGGTGCCGGAGTTCGACAGGTTGGTCGTCCGTTATCTTAAAGAAGTATGCTTGCGCTTCGAGCTCCTGACGGTCGAGTTGGATAAGAGGCTGGAGCAGGAAGTGGATTCGAAAATCGACGTAATTTTCAATCCTCAATACAAGACCGCCTATTTGAACGCCAAGAAATATCTGGGCACCTATGAAAAGCTGAAGAATTTTGCCATGTCGAGCACCTCTTTGGGAAACAAAAAGAGCATCTGGTATTCTCTCATCGAGGATAAAAAAGAGGATTTGAAGCTGGAGATCTATTTCGGAAAACGATAGGAAAGCCGTCTCAACTCAGCACATAACTGCTGAACTCTCCAACGCTGTCGAAGTAGGTGCTGCAGTTCTCGAGCATGTACGCGCGAATTTGCGGGATCTGATGCGCCCAGCCGGCTGCTGCAACCGGGACTCCCGTAGCTCTGGACATCAGCACCCCGGGTTTCAGATCGTCCACGATCAAAGCCTCCTCGGCGGATAGATCGAAACGCCTCAGTATCTCCAGAACGGGCCAAGGGCTGGGTTTGCGCCTGCTCTCTTCGTAGTCCCATCCGAATACAAGGTCGGGAAGCAGCCCGTCATTCCCCGACGCTGATTGATACGCTATTAATATCACGTCTTTTTCCGAATGAGATACTACCGTAATGATTCCTCCCCGCTTTCGAAAGTTGTGAAGAGTCTCGAGGAATCCTGGGAAGAATCGGGGGACGGTGCCGGTATTGAACTTTCTCCAAATCTTGTATTCGACCGCCAGCTCCTTCTCCGTCAATCCCAGTTCTCCGGTAAGATACTGCATGATCCCGGGATCGAAGTTTTTCAGGAACCAGCCCTGCAGGTCTATCGGTGTCGCCTGCGGGCGAAGAACCCGCATCGACTCGAGGTGCGAGGGGTGGTGAATCATCGCCGTGCTGTTCACCGCGGTATCATCGTGATCCAGGATCAGGCATCGAAATCTCAGATCCATATCGCTTAAGGTTATTTTGCTCAGTGGATAAAAGTCAAGGCAAGGGGCATCGGGCACGGCCTGCATTTCGGACCTTCTTTCCTTTTCAGGCACTGGAGCCGGTGGTAGAATCCATAGCATGAGTCCAACGCTGTCTTAGTTAGGAGCGGGGACTGTACAAGAAGATGATCGTGAACGAGCTGCTCCTGCACTTTACCTCCCTCAAGGGGCGAGCCCGCGCCGATACCCAACAGAGCATCGACAGTTGGCTGGAGCATTTTGATCTGACGGAATGGAAAACACGGAATGGAAAACAAGGAGGGTCGAAGAGCTGTCCAAGGGCATGAGTCAGAAGATCCAGATCATCCATCGGAGTGATCTGATCGCCGATGCGATTTCCTACCCTCGCTGGCTCGAGGCCCGGTTGGCCGAGGGAGCGACGCCGGACGGGCTCCTCGCTTTTCTCGTCGGAATCCTAATGACGGGAAAACGCTTCAAGCTGGGGGAGGTCGTCCGTTTGCTGAGGACCTAGGGCAGGTAATCTATAACAACGGCGAAACAGTGGCCCAAGGCCAGGACGATATCCAGAGGGAGTTGAAACTCGATCGTCGAGTCGAAGAGAAAGGTGACCCGAGCCGGAAACTCCTCATCCGCGGTGAAGAGAACACAGGCCAGAGGAATGCGGGGTAGCGGTTCGAATGCGTATGATGCATCGCCGAAATTGAGAGGTTTTCCGGCCAGCTGCAAACAGTGGCGATCGAACATCTCTACATCTGTACCGTAGCGCTTTTCCAGAGAATCGGCGGGCAGGTGATGAGGGCCGGTGAAGAAATTGCTTCCCCCCGGCAACTCCTTTTCGCTGACCCATCTCCCCGAGGGCTCGATTTCCATGACCCTGGTCAAATAGATCAGCATTAGCAGCTCGAACTCCGGATCTGCGGCCAACGGGTCTCCAGCAGGACTGTGTATCCGCATGGATCCCGGCTCGACGGGGTAGACCGTTCCCAGGAAGGGTAGGTGGTAACAGCCGTCCCGCCAAGATACGCCGGTACGTTCTTCAACCGGCAGCGGCTCGAGAGCACCGAGGTCCTGCCAGAGTTTTTGCCTGCCCGAGTCGAACTGAAGCTCTCCCACCGTGATGCATTTTAGAACGTTCTCTCCGAGATGGTCAAATCTCCCTGGAGAACTTTTCCGTTTTCCCATACAGTGAACGAATATACTTGCTCGGGACTTGAGAACGGAGGTGCCAGTGGGGGATGCAGTCAAGGCCGCCTTTGTCGGTTTACGGCACATGCACATAATTGATGTCTACGCCTACATGTTGGAACGACGGGATGTGGAGATTGTAGCTGTATGCGAGGAGGATCCCCAGACCCGGGAACGCCTCGCTTCGGCGGGTACGATCAACCCGACCCACTCCAACTTCCATGACATGCTCTCTCAGGTCGAGTTCGACCTGCTGGTGGTGGGAGATGTATTCGCTAAGAGGGGCGGGCAGATCATCACCGCGCTGCAGGCGGGAAAGCATGTGCTGAGCGACAAACCCTTGTGCACGGATCTTGAGGAACTGGCACAGATTGAATCTCTATCGGAGCAGCATTGCCTGGCTGTCGGAGCTGTTTTGGAACTGCGGGATTCGGGAGCCTTCCGGCGTACGCGGCAGCTTGTCGCGGCCGGAACTATCGGGGAGGTCCACACGATCAATTTCTGCGGGCAGCACCCGCTGCTTCTCGAAAGTCGACCCGCTTGGTATTTCGAAGCCGGGAACCACGGCGGTACCATCAACGACATCGCGATTCACGGCATTGACATTCTTCAGTGGATCACGGGAAAGGAGTTTCGAGAGATCGTGGCGGTCCGATGCTGGAACGCCGGTCTGAAACGGCATCCTCAGTTTCGCAACGCCGGTCAGCTGATGATGGTCATGGAGGGGGGATGCGGTGTGCTCGGGGATGTTTCCTACATCTCCCCGGATGGTTTTCGCTATACTCTTCCGCAGTACTGGCGCTTCACCTTCTGGGGCGAACGGGGAATGTTGGAAATGGGCTTGAACGTACCCAAGATCCGGGTCTACTCAGCTTCGGCTGAGCAGCCTGAGCTGTTCGAACCCGCACCCGATCGTGCTGGGGGATATCTGGACGATCTCCTGGCTGCGGTTCGGGGACTGAAGCGTAGGTACGACCCACAGCTGGTGTCAGCAACCAGAATCTCCCTCAAAGCCCAGGAAGCAGCCGACAGGAATATGACCGGTATCAACCTGTCGCTTTGAGGTATTTTTTTCCTTGCATTTTATCCCGGGCTGAACGACAATAGGTTGTTGCCAATGAGTGAAGCAGGATCAGCAAAAGAACGACTCGGCGAAGCCCTGGTACGAACCGGGGCGATGACCGACGGGCAGGTCAAGCAAGTGCTTCTCCGTCAGCGCGAGCAGAGCGAACTGGACAAGCTGTTCGGTGAAATCGCTGTCGAGCTGCAATTTGTGGATCAGCAGACCATCGAGAAGATACTCAACCAACAAACAGAGAAGTAATCTTTTCTACAACCACACCTGGAGTACCGTATCGATTCGGGATAGCTCCCCACCCAGCCTTTGGGCTGCCTCTTGCTGCAAGGGGAAACAGCGGTCGTTGAGCGTGCGCAGCTTTTTGTATACTCCATCCACAGCTCGGCCCACGGACAGGTCGTCATTCATATGTTTTTCAAATTCCTGACGAATAGCGGTGATGATCCTATCCGCATCCTGTTGCCGGACATCGGCAGCGCTGTTTTCCCGCGTTTGTCCGAGCAACCTCTGAATCAGATCGCGTGCTGAATCGACATATTCGACTGCTCGCTGCAGCTTTTCATCTGTAAGGTTGAGCCTCCTGCGATAGTGGGAATAAATAAGAAAAAAACGCAGGTGGTAGGGTTTGAAGTTCCTGCCCAACACATCTCCGGGGTAGTGGATATTCCCTCGACTCTTGGACATCGTCTTACCATCAACAATCAGATGCTCACCGTGGAGGTAGAAATTAGCATACTCTTTCCCTGAAATAGATTCGATCACCGCGATGTTGTAGTCATGGTGCCGGTAGATGTTGTCGATCCCGCCGCAGTTGATGTCGATCTGGTATCCGAGGTTTTCTGTGACCATGGCGGGATCTTGGATATTCCAGGAGGGTCTGCCTCTACCGATTTCCGTATCCCAGTAACTCAGATCCCCATTGGTGTAGCCATGCCAAAGAATGAAATCGCCCCTGTTCCAGCGACGCCCGTTGTAGGTATCCTTCTTGAAACGAACCTTTTTTTTCGGCCAGCTGCTCATATCGAGCCGGAAGAGCTTGCCGAATCCCTCGAATTTCAGCGGATCAAAAAAAACGTTGCCCTCATGCCAATAGGCGATGCCCTTTTTCAGCAGCTTCTGTATCAGATGTACTGCTTGGGAGATGCTGGTAGAGGCGCGAGGAATGTTGGGGGGAAGCTTGATGGCAAGGAGGTCCGCCTCCGCGTGGAAAAAATCGGCTACATCTGCCGCGATGTCGTCTGGTTTTCTTCCCACTTCGACCGCTTCTTCAAGCATCTTGTCTTCTATATCTGTGAAATTGATAACTCGCCGGACATCGTAACCCAGATACTCCAGATAACGTACCAGGATATCTTCATAGAGAAACGTACGGTAGTTGCCGATATGAGGACGACGGTAGGTCGAAGGCCCGCAGGTGAATATCTTAACCTCCCCTTTCTTTAGCGGGTGAAAAACCTCTTTGCCGCGGCTCATCGTGTTGTACAGTTGTAGCATCTCTCTCTCTGTTGGGGCTAAAATACCCAGAAACACCGATTGAGTCAAAGAGAAAAACCTTGCCCATTGTCGCCATTTAGAATATTGTAGAAGAAACACACAGAATCAGGAGTAATCCCGATGGCAAATCTGAAAACAACCTATATGGGCTTAGAGCTGAAGAATCCCTTCATCGCCGGTGCTTCCGGCTACACAGCTAATCTGGATCGTATCAAGCAGTTGGAGGAAGCCGGTGCGGCTGCCATCGTAACCGCCTCCCTCTTTGAAGAGCAGATCCAATACGAGCGCTTTCGCCTGGAGGAAGATCTCCACCAGTTCGACAATCTGTACGGGGAAATGACGGGTTTTTTCCCGCAGGTAAAACATGCCGGCCCCAAGGAACACTTGACTTGGGTGAAAAAGGCCAAGCAGGGTGTTGGCATCCCCGTTATCGCCAGCCTCAATGCCGTGAATCGAAAAGTCTGGAGCGAATGGGCCGTACAGCTCGAGGATACCGGAGCCGACGGGCTGGAGCTCAACTTCTACGCCACCCCAAGTGCCTTCGATCGGAGCTCGATGGATGTGGAACAGGAACAGATCGAGATATCCGGAGAAATTAAAAACAAGGTAAAGGTGCCGGTGAGTGTGAAGCTGAGCCCCTTTTATTCGAATCCTTTGCATTTCATAAAGAACCTAGATGAGGTAGGTGTTCAGGGGTTCGTGCTTTTCAATCGATTGTTTCAGCCTGATATCAACGTGGAGGAGGAGACGAATCGCTATCGCCACAACTTGAGCACCGAAGTGGAGCATGAGGGGCCTCTTCGCTACGCGGGTCTACTCCACGGCAACATTCAAGGCGATGTCTGTGCCAACAGCGGTATCCTGTCCGGAAAGGATGCAGTCAAGCTGATTCTGGCCGGAGCTGTTTGTGTCCAGGTGGTCAGCACGCTCTACAAGAACAAGATAAGCAGTCTGTCAAACCTGATCAGAGAAGCCGAGTCCTGGATGGATGGAAAGGGTTACAAAGACCTGGGGGCATTTCGGGGAAAGATGAGTGCCAAGAACAACTCAGACCCCGGATTCTATAGGCGCGCCGAGTACGTAAAGCACCTGATCAAGGCGGATTATTCGAGTTAAGCTCTAATCAGTCATGGCGAAGTAGGCTTTCAGCTCTTTGAAGGCCGCTTCTCGATAGTTGACCTCTATTTTTGTTTCCTTGAGGGCTTTCCTGAGAACGTTGTCCCACTTGTCTTCGGGTAGGTCCTGTTTCATTTCTGAAAACAGAGTTAGTATGTCGGTGTTGTCCTTCAGGTTGTAGATCTTCTTGTCATCATGGTAGAAGAGGGAATAGAGCTTCTTTATATAATCCCCAATGCTTTGTTCTGATCGGCCTCCAAGGCGCTTCTCGATCAGTTCCTCTTTCTTGCGAGCTCGTTTGAACTCCCTATCGATTCTGTCGATGTCTGTGCTCTTCATACGGCCCCTCCTCGTACACTCTCAAATATAGTGAAAACGTGAACGTAAAACAAGGTAGCTCGGGCGGGTCAGTGGGCTGGGCGCACCCGTCCCCTGGGCGGGTGCGCCTGCCGGTAGGGCTTTTTTTGATTGACAACAGAAAATGCCGGTGTTACCCTTCTATCGTTCTTTCCCGTCGTACTGCCGGGAGTCGAAATTTGCTTGCAAGGGAGGAGTGGGAATGGCCGATACGATTCCGAAAATAATGCAGGATTTCGTCAAGCGAGAAGCTGATCTGACCGTACAGTGGTCAAAAGATGAATCGGGAGAGTTCCAGCCAATCGCTTGGAAGCAGCTCGTTGTGGAAGTTGAAGCCTTCGCTGCGGGCCTGCTGAGCCTTGGTGTGAAGCGGGGGGATCACATCGGTATGATCTCCGACAACATGAAAGAGTGGTTATGGGCGGATCTGGCGATTCTTTCCATCGGTGCTGCGGATGTTCCCCGGGGCTCTGATTCCATGGCGCCCGAGATCGAATACATTCTCGATCACGCCGAGTGTGCTGTAACCATCGCGGAAAACCAGGCCCAGATGGGGAAGATCCTTTCGATAAAGAGGAGCCTGAAGCAACTGAAGACCTTGATCGTGTTGGATCCGGATTTTCAAAAATCCAAGAGCAAGCTGGAGGGTGTTGCTATTTGGACCTTCAAAGAGATCCAGGAGAAAGGCCGGGAGTACCTGAAAGGAAATCCCGGCTGTATTGAAGAGGAGATAGCCAAGGGCAAGAGCGAGGATCTGGCCACACTGATCTACACGTCTGGAACCACCGGCGAACCGAAGGGTGTGATGCTGACCCACAGCAATTACATGCACCAGATACCAACGCCTCTCAAGCACATCGATATTGATAAAGGGGATATTTTTCTTTCGGTTTTACCGATCTGGCACTCCTACGAACGGGCCATCGGCTACGTAGCCATCTTTGCCGGTTGCTCGATAGCCTATTCCAAGCTGGTCGCCCAGATCATGGTGGAGGACATGGGCAAGATCAAACCGCAGATCTTCCCCTCGGTTCCTCGAATTTGGGAGGCGGTGAAGAAAGGGGTTATCCGAAATATAGAATCCGGCAGCTCGGTGAAGAAGGCCCTGGCCTACTTTTT
>Ga0114925_10001078_pt1 | contig 13075 bp, 12 predicted proteins | sample SumtaG_2_FD_87287 | JGI IMG/M metagenome (GOLD analysis project Ga0114925, IMG submission 87287) | Deep subsurface microbial communities from Indian Ocean to uncover new lineages of life (NeLLi) - Sumatra_00607 metaG | ecosystem: Environmental > Aquatic > Marine > Oceanic > Sediment | place... | reverse complement strand
ATCATCTATTGTTTGCTCAGAAACCTCAATTTTAATTGTCGTCGAACCCTAATTATAATTATCGTTCATCATCCATTTCACTTTTTTGAACCGTGGAATGATTCCTCTAACCCGCTTTTCTCACAAGGTTAATTTGTTCATTTGCCCCGCAAACGGGATTTCGCTAACGCTCAACAAGACACTTAAGGGTGAAGCTGTAGTCCTTCTACCGCAAACTCCTTATAATCCGCCTTCGCACGGCTTCGGCGGGACAGGCGCAGCTCGAAGATCCCGCTCAAAGCGGGGAAATGGGCGAATCAGGCTTGCCCGACTTGTTGGGTCGTAGCTGAAAGCGAAGCCCGAAGGGTGAAGAATTTATTCTAAAAATGATATCTTCCGATTACAGCATGTTCATCTATATGAAAATTTATAATCTATGTATTTAATTGATATTACAATTTATTTTTGTGTTATTAATCATAGAATTAATTCTTCATGAGAAATGCGGGTTAGTGCCATTGTGCAAAATATCAGAATAGTTATAAATAAAGATGGGAAATTTCCAAAGGAAGTTTTATGTAAGAAATGAAATATTATAAATTAAAAGTCATGTCGCTTCTCACAGCGAAACAATTAAGATTGTGTCCCTTTTCAGTAATATTTTTTTTGCAGGCCTTAATAATTTCATCCATCTCCTTATCAGTTCTTTCCTGATTTAAGTGAAAAAGTCCTAATTCTTTAATCTCGGCTTTAATGGAAAGATCAATTACATCCGCAAATGACGAATGTCCCCATTTTATAAAAGTTTCATATTCTTTTGAAGTGTATTCGGCATCATGGATAAGAAGATCTGCGCCAATAGAAAATTTTAAATAGTCATCACTTGGAAGTCCTCCGGGATGGATATGACCCAGTTCATTATCTGTGAGAAAAACAAATGATTTGCCGTTTTCAATAAATTTATACCCACTGCCACCGTTGGGATGACTGAGGCGGATAGGTATTACGGTTATAGAACCTATTTCAAACTGTTCAGAGCATCCTTTTTCAAAGACTATTTTTGCATTTTGTTTACCGGGAAAATATGGAGAGGCCAGAATCTGGGAGATCATCTTTTCTGCGTAAGTACCGGGAAAAGGACACTTGTGTATCCGCAATTCGGAATTATTAAAAAAAATGGGTTTGAAAAAGGGGAATCCAAGCAAATGATCCCAGTGGGCATGAGTGAAAAGAAAATTATAACGAAATCGTTCTTCTTCGATCAATTTGTTGCCAAGCCTTCTAATTCCAGTTCCGGCGTCGATAATAATAATATCATCGCTTTTTGTTCTAATTTCTATGCAGGTGGTATCGCCGCCGTATTTAAGATAATTTTTCCCGGAAACAGGAATGGAACCTCTTGATCCCCAGCATTTAATATACATTTTAAACCTTTAAATTAGAATCAATTTATATAACCATTTTGATAGCACAAGTTCTGTAAAAAAGTCTACATTTTTTATCCGGCCTCTAAACAACCAAAATCGTAACAGTTCAGCCAGTAAGGCACTAAGGCACAAAGAAGAGATATTAACTTTTATTAAAAATTGAAGAATCTATAAGTGTTTGGTGTTTAGTATTTTGTGTTTTGTTTGAAATATATGCTGATATACTAGTGTTCTGTTCTGAAAGTTATTTCCTTAAAACAGGCAATTTAAGTTGCCTTTAAATTGATAGGGTATTTTTTCGTAATCATAATCTTACTCATAATCGTAATCTAATAGGTTATAATTGTTTAAGATTAAGAGGCGCTATACAAAACACTCTCGTAAAAAGTAAAAAATCGTCTTTTTACCTGGTTTTAAGTTTTTAACATACCTATTATTAAAAAATGGTATTAAAAGAATTAAATTATAATCTTTGTGTCTTAGTGTCTTTGTGGCTGAACCATTACCCAAAATCTTATTTTTTAACGCGTATTTATCTACTCCTATTGTCACGTTTTTTCATCGTTCTTCTTTTTTGGCAATTGATCCATATACCAATCCATAGGGTCAAGCAATGTATGGCCCATCTTTTCCAATTTTCTTTTAACAGAACCCACATTTTGAGTTAAAAGGTAAGGAAAAACTGCGCGCTTTCCCTCATCCCAGTATCTTGCAACCAAAACACTTCCGAATGATATATTCTCTTCTGTTATTGCATCAACAATTTTTTTAAGCTGGCCGATTTTTTCTTCTACTATAATACACAAAAGTGTTCCCGGTTCTCCGATACCTAGAACGTTAACAAAGGCCCTTAAAAGATCGCGAACGGAAATAATACCTTTAAGCCTGTTCTTATCATCTACAACCGGGCAGGCACCCACTTTTGCCTTTTGTATAATAAGTAGTGCATCTTGAATAGTGTGTAATATAGAGACAGTTACAGGATTTTTTGTCATGATATCTTTTATTTTAAATTTTGAGAGCTTTTCTCTTTCTTCCAGCTTATCTGAATCGTGCAAAACTATAGAAGGAAAGGCGCTTCTTATATCGCGATCTGTTATGATTCCAAGTACATAATTATCCTTCCTTATTACAGGAAGATGCCTGATTCGATTCTGATCCATTTTTTCTTTAGCTTCAAAGATATCAGCATCTTTGTCTATTGAAACAACTTTTTCCGTCATGGAGTTACTGACAAACATATAATCCTCCGGTTAAAATGCCTAATCCCACCGATGGCGGGACTAAAGTGCCTAAAGCCCGCTCCTCGACTCGTTCATATATATTGATATAGCCTATGCGTCATTCTAAACCTGACTCTTTGAGTATAGAGTATTGGTGATCGGTCTGGGCCAAGGTTGTTGAATATTTTTAATTCTATTTCCTTTCCTTATTTAGTGTCTGAACAAAAACCCTAAAAATCTCCCCCTTTTTGAAAAGGGGGGTTGGGGGGAACTTGTAAGGAAATCCGGCACTTTTCGTTCAGGCACTATTTAACCATTTAACAAAATATTTACATGGTTTCCTGCAAGTTCAGGTAGCTGCTTTAGTGAATATCCTCCCTCAAGTATTGAAATAACCCTTCCATTTGCATATATGTCAGCCATTTTAACCATCTTTTTCATTATCCACGAAAAACATTCTGTTGAAAGATTGATGTCTGACATTTGATCATCAATATGTGCGTCAAAACCGGCTGAAACTAAGATTACTTCAGGTATAAAAGTTTCAAGGGCCGGAAGAAGTTCCATTTCGATGCGATTCTGGTACTCTTCGTCCCCTCTTCCCGGTAATACCGGAGAATTTTTTGTAAATCCAAAACCGGCATCAGAACCCTGTTCAAAATCCCTACCGGTTCCAGGATAGGCAAATGAGGGGTGTTGATGAATCGAGTAATAAAACACAGAAGGGTCTTTTTCAAAGATATGCTGAGTCCCATTACCGTGATGAACATCAAAATCTACGATCACAATCTTTTTAATGTCCCACTCAATTTGTAAGTATCTGGCGGCAATAGCAATATTGTTGAAATAGCAAAATCCCATGGCGCGATTTTGTTCAGCATGATGACCCGGTGGTCTCACCGCACAGAAGGCATTATCGATATCGCCTTTCATAACCTGTTGAACAGTATCAATAACACCACCAACAGCCAGAAGGGCAGTTTCGTACGTTTCGCAACACATCTGGTTATCCGGACAGTCAAATGTCGAGCGTCCGGAAAGACAAGCCCTTTCAAATCGGTTAATATATTCTTTATCATGAACAGTTTCGACCCATTTTTGATCCGCCCGACCGGCTTTGAGCCGCACAATCTTTGGAAGAAGTTCAGCTTCTTTTATACCCTTATAAACAGCTTTAAGCCTTTCAGGCACTTCGGGATGATAGGGACCTGTATCATGAAGCAAATATCTTTCATCATATAAAAAGCCTGTCTTTTTCATAGCTTTTCCATCGAATCTCACTTTCAGAGTTGCAAGACATCTTCAATTATTTAGCCACAAAGGCACCAAGACACAAAGGAAAAGTTGAGATGATTCAAAACACTCTCATAAAAAGTTGTATTTCTGACTTTTTACGTAACCATCAAAACTGGATTTCTACACTAAAATTTGCCCATGCTTATTCAACAATCTTATCAAAGATTTTAAATGCTGCTTTAACAGCTTTATTATCCTCTGGTATTTCTATGGTTGGACGCCCCACTAAGTCGTATTCGTATATTGTATTATCTTCAGGGATTGTTCCAATAATTTCAAGGTCTTCATCTTTAATCATATTCAGAGCCAAAGCAGATGGCGGTTCTTTTGTCTGATTGATAACAAGCCAGCTTTTGCCGACACCTATATTAAGATCCTTTGCAAGTTTATTGATTCTTACGGCTGCGAGAAGTCCGCGTCGGGACGTATCTGATGCAATAAGGAGAACATCTACATTACTTGTAGTCAACCGACTGATGTGCTCCATGCCGGCCTCATTATCCATTACGATGTAAGGATAATTGTTTGTTAGCCTTTCCAGAAAACCTACAAGGAGACTATTTGCAGCACAGTAGCAACCTGTTCCTTCAGGCCGTCCCATAACAATAAGATCATACTTATCGGCTTCAACAATTGCATGTTCAAATTTCATGGAAATAAAAACATCCTTGGTCATACCGACGGGAACGTTTCCTTTTTTCATCTCCTCTCGGGCGTTTCCAATTGTATCAGCAACTTCAAGACCAAGCACCTCGTTCAGGTTTGCATTGCTGTCTGCATCCACTGCTAGTATGGGCGTCTTTTCTTTCATGACCAAAAATTTAATGAGCATACCGGCCAAAGTGGTCTTACCTGTTCCACCTTTTCCAGCCAGGGCAATTGAATAAGGCATAGTATCTGCTTACATCTCCAAAAAATGTTAATGAATTTATAAAATTCGCTTTCTTGACTTATACGAGGCTATAAAAATAATAATTCTAAGATAAATAGGACACTTGAAGTAAACAGTCAAGTACCTTTTATTAAAGAACTAAACTCCTTGCAATAATCCTGTTCATATGATAAATCTTCAAAAAATGCTTAAAATTGACTGATTTATAGCTTTCAATAAAAATTGGGTTTTCTGATATTAGCAGAATATTTTCACCACGAAGAGCACGAAGGAACAAAGAACATATAATCCTTTTCATTAGATGTCATACTTCGTGTTATTCGTGGTTCTAACTTGTTATTCGGCCTGCTTGGCCAGGTTAGGAAGTAGTAAATGGATTTTGAATTAACAGAAGAACAGCAGATGGTGCGTGATATGGTCCGGCGGTTTGCCGAGACGGAGATCAAACCAAGGGCGGCAGAATTAGATGAAAAACATGAACACCCTGCGGAGATCATTAAGCAATTGGGGGAGCTTAAAATAATGGGGATTGCTGTTCCGGAAGAATATGGTGGAGGCGGAATGGATAACATAAGTTATGCACTTGCCCTTATTGAAGTGTCCAAGGCTTGTGCTTCTACAGGCGCCATTGTGTCCGTGAACAATTCCCTCTATTGTTATCCGATTATGGCATATAGTACTCATGAACAAAAGATGAAATACCTTTACCCCTGCGCAGCAGGCGAAAAGATCGGATGCTACGGGTTGACCGAAGCGGGCGCGGGTTCTGATCCTGCCGCCTTGCGCACAACAGCCGTTAGGGATGGTGAAGAATGGGTGATCAATGGAGAAAAAAAGTTCATTACCAGTGGAAATGTTGCCTCATTTGCCGTGATAGCTGCTGTAACTGAAAAAGATAAGGGCTATAAAGGCATTAGCAGTTTTGTGATAGACCTGGAAAATACACCGGGATTTAAAGTAGGAAGAGTGGAGGACAAATTGGGCATTTTAGCCTCAGGGACGGCTGAGCTGATTTTTGAAGATGCGAGAGTTCCTGCCGATGCCCTGCTTGGCGAAGAAGGGGAGGGTTTTAAACAGATGCTTATCACACTTGATGGTGGTCGGATCGGCATTGCTTCCCAAGCTGTAGGCATAGGGCGGGCAGTTCTAGAAGAAGCTTTGGAATATGCCAAGACACGCGAACAGTTCGGTCGCTCTATCTCATCTTTTCAGGCTATTCAATGGAAGTTGGCAGATATGGCTACAGAGCTTGATGCTGCTGAGCTATTAACCTTGAGGGCCGCTTGGTTGGAAGACAACCACAAACCCTATGAGAAAGCAGCGGCAATGGCCAAGACGTATGCATCCGATGTGACTATGAGAGCCTCGATTGAAGGGGTTCAGATCCTGGGTGGATATGGCTACTGCAAGGAATATCCTATGGAGAGGCATATGCGCGATGCCAAGATATGCCAAATCTATGAAGGCACCAATGAGATTATGCGCCTGGTGATAGCTAGAAATCTGCTAAAGGGGAAGTAAAAGGGGAAATTAATGATTGATGATTGTATAATTGATTGAAAATTTTATCAGGTTTTTCGTAACATCTCAATAGACAATTTCTTGCTTAGCTCAGTTTTTTTAATAGACAATTGCTTATGAAATCGGAAGAATTCCATAAATCTTCAATCATCAATCAGCAATTTTTAATGAATTAACTATTACTTATAAAGGAGACCAGCCATGTTGGAATTAATTAAGCAATCAATGCTGGCCGGCATTGGTCTTGTACTTAAAACCAAGGATGAAGTGGAAAAACTGGCAAAAGAGCTTATAGAAAAGGGAAAAATGTCGGAAAAAGAAGGAAAAAACTTCCTGGAAGCTATTCGGGAAAAGTCTGATGATGCTAGAAATAAGCTGGAAAAAAGGGTCGAAAAAATCGTAAAGGAAATTTTAAAAAAGGTGGATGTTGCAAGCAGGGATGAATTGCTGGCACTGAAAAAAGAGATACGAGAATTAAAAAAGGCTATCAGTAAAGAAACGGACACATCCGGCTAAAATTCGAATTTGTTTCATAAATAGTAACCGTTCACCGCTCAGAGGTTCAGGGTTCAATTGTTAAGGTAGTTAAAGTCTATGATTTTGAATCTAATACAGAATTCATTCGAGCCTTAAAATTAGCCGAGCGAGCTTGCACTGAGATTAAAAGCAAAAATATGAAAAGATCGTAAACCCTGAACCTCTGAACGGTGAACTATTACCTAATAACAGATAACAACGACATATGCTCAGCATAAGAAAAATCGGAGTTATAGGACGTACTTACCGCCATCTTGGCCGTTATCGCCAGATCCTGACTATTCTTTTCAAGTATGGCTTTGGAGACCTTGTTGAACTTCTGAAAATAGATCAGTACATTGAAATCGGGCTTCAGATGATTTCAAGAAAACGGCGTGAGCGGGTCGAAAGATTAACAAGGGCTGAAAGAATCCGTATGGCTCTTGAAGAGTTGGGGCCAACTTATATAAAACTAGGCCAGATACTTTCCACCCGTCCCGATCTGGTTCCGGTTGATTTAGTCCAGGAGCTTTCCAAACTCCAAGATGATGTGCCTCCTCGTCCTTTCAGCGAGGTAAAAAACATCCTCGAAGCAGAGCTTGATTCACCCCATGAAAAGTTTTTTGATTTTTTTGATGAAACGCCTCTTGCTTCCGCTTCAATAGGGCAGGTGCATAAAGCGCGTTTAAAAGATGGCGAAGAAGTTGCAGTCAAAGTTCAACATTCAGGTATAAGGGAGATTATAGAAGTTGACCTTGAAATTATGCTGCATCTGGCAACGCTTATGGAGCATCACATAGAAGAGATATCCCTCCACCGTCCCGTCAAAATAGTTGAGGAATTTGCCCGTACACTAGAAAAAGAAATTGATTACACGAGTGAAGCTTTAAATTTGGAACGGTTTGCACGACAATTTTTGGATGATTCCACTATCTATATCCCAAAGGTTTTTCGTGATTTAACAACAGCACGTGTTCTCACAATGGAATATATAGACGGTATCAAGGTGTCCGAAATTGATCGTGCGGAAATGATCGGACTTGATAAAAAAATTGTTAACGCACGTGGGGTGGATCTTTTTTTGAGGCAGGTATTTGATCATGGTTATTTTCATGCTGATCCTCATCCAGGCAATATCTTTGTACTCCCCAACAATGTAATATGTTTGCTCGACTTTGGAATGGTAGGCATAATTGACAGGAATACAAGAGAAGATTTTGTTGACTTAATCGACAGCGTTGTGCACCAAGATGAGTCTAAAGCAACCCAGGTGCTACTTAAAATTACCAGTCAGGATTCGGAGCCTGATATCCGTTTTCTTGAAAGAGAAGTAGCGGAATTTATGGGACAACATCTCTATAAACCTTTGAAAGATATTGAAATCGGAAAACTATTGCAAAACCTGTTTGAAGTGACATCCCGTCACCGTCTCAGGATCCCACCCGATATTTTTCTTATGATGAAGGCATTTGGAATCATAGAGGGAGTTGCTCTCATGCTCGATCCGGATTTTGACATGATTACTAAAATCGCTCCATTTATTGAACAGGTGAAGCGTGCGAGGTTTTATCCCGATAGAATTGCAAATGATGTAATCAGACTGGCATCAGAAATGCTCCAGTTCATACAACGGTTCCCGAAAGATATACTTGAGATAGCACGTCTGATAAGACAGCAGAAACTCTCATTTAAGCTTGAACATCGTGGGCTTGAAACCATGCTGTCAACTTATGACCAGATAAGCAACAGGATATCCTTTTCAATTGTTATTGCTGCTCTCATTATCGGATCTGCACTTATAGTCATTTCTAATATCCCGCCTCTCTTTTACGGAATATCCATAATCGGAATCATCGGATTCTTAGCGGCTGCTATAATGGGAATATGGCTTTTAGTAGCTATTTTGAAAAAAGGAAGGTTATAAAGCGGGACTCAGACATTTACACAATTTAAAATTTAACAACCTTTGAAACGACCTTATTTTCGACCAGCTAAAATATTGGTAACGTTCAAAAGTTACCGCATAATCGTTTCTCAAGATGATCTTGCTGACAATTTCAATTGACACCCTCAAACGAATCAGATACTTTTACTATTAACGATCCAGGCGGTAATAGATAAAATCTTAAGTAAAAGAGTTCTTTCATGAACCCCAGCCAACTATAGAGATTAAGGAGGCAAGAATGAAGAAACAAATTATGAACTATGAAACGCTGCTTAAGATTACCGGAGTCATCTCTGCTACAAGAGATCCGGAAGAAGTTGTACTGCTGACTGTGGAAAGCATCAAAACAGCTTTGGACGTCAAAGGATGCGCTTTGTTTCTTGTCAATCGCAAAACGGATGAACTAATGTTGGCTGCCTCATATGGTCTTAGCGAGGAATATCTGAATAAGGGCCCGATAAGCTCCTTGCATTCCATTTCGCGGTCCTTAAAAGAGGGGCCGGTTGCAATCTACGATGTCTCTGATGATCCGAGAATTCAATACCCCAAAGAGGCAAAGAAGGAGGGAATTGCCTCTATTCTGTCTCTTCCTATCGTAATCCATAGTGATGTTATTGGGGCCCTACGTGTCTATACTTCTGAACCATGGGAATTTACTTTAGAGGATGTGAATCTTGTACAGGCTGTTGCTCAAATTGCCGGGATGAGCATTGAAATGTGCAGGCTCAATAAAGGGCTGAAGAGCAGCATTGAGGTCTTAAAGACAATGCGGAGGCAAAAGGAAATGAAACCAAAAAAGAAAAAAAATGAAGCATTATGAAAGTATCTAAGAAAAGGTTACCTTTTTACAAAATGGTTTCTATACTCTTATAACTTACTTATTTTATTAATTCTTTTATTTATAGCTTTGATCCTTTTAAACGCTTTTTTTCTTTTAATCATATAATCTATGTTTTGTCTCTGCTGCCATTTTTGAATTAAGACAACTGCCACAAAGAAAAAAGCAAATAGTAATATTGAGTATCCGCCTAAATAGTACACTATTGTATCGAAGTAGAATATGAAAGCAAATACTCCAACAATAGCTAAGATTGCTGCCATATTAACCCTTTTTTATTCTCAATCCGGCAGGCCTTTCGTTTTTCAACCCGACTAATAGTCAAAGGTGAAATCCCTGCTTTCTTTGCAGGCTCTGCCTTGCTTATCAGGAATTTTTCTCTGGTTTTTACGGTATTGTGTCCCAATATATCCTCCGTTTTCAGTTCACCAATCCTACTAACATATTTAATTTCTTGACACAATAAACACATAAAAGTATTTTCACTTAAATGACACAAACCAATACTCATCATATTTTTAAAGGAGCATAAACTTTTGATGAATTCGTAAAAAGTCGAATTCATCAAAATATTACTAAAATTGTATTTTAAAGAATATATTGATGAGATTTCGGAACAACTGGGAATTCTAGTTACTTTAGAAAAAGAAATCAAGCGAAATTAAAGCAATATTTAAAGTATTTATAAGGTAAAAACTAATGACTACTCCTACATATAAATCCTGGCCTTTTAAGGAAGCGCAAAAGTTGCGCAAACGTTTCCAAGAATCTCCAAATGTTCCTGTTAGGTTTGAAACTGGTTTTGGGCCCAGTGGCATGCCGCATATCGGTACATTCGCGGAGGTAGCTCGTACGACATGGGTACGGCATGCGTTTGAATTCTTAACCCAATGGCCCACCCAGCTTATTGCTTTTAGCGATGATATGGACGGATTAAGGAAAGTACCTCTAAACATGCCGCAACAGGAAATGTTGGCTGAAAATTTGGGGAAGCCGTTATGTCAAGTACCCGATCCGTTTGGTGAGTGTGAAAGCTACAGCGCATATATGAACAATAAATTAAAGGAGTTTTTGGATAGTTACAAATTTGATTATACGTTTCAAAGTTCTTATGAAGCATATACCAGAGGTGATCTTAATGATGGTTTAGCCATCATTCTCAAAAAGGTTGAAGACGTTAAAGCAATTATTCTCCCAACGATGAGTGAAGAAAAACAGGCAAATTGGTCTCCGTTTTTTCCAATTTGCGAAAAATGCGGCCGAATTAATAGCACCCGGGTGACAGCTTATAACACTGAAAATAATACAATTGAATACATCTGTAATCGAGAAGAAGGGCTAGTAAAAAGTTGTGGGTATAAAGGGGCAACTTCAATCTTTAATGGCAAAGTTAAGGTGGGTTGGAAAATAGACTGGGCACTGCGTTGGTATTCTTATGACATTGGATATGAAATGTATGGGAAAGACTTAATTGAATCGGCAAAGCTTTCGGGTAAGATAGTCCGTTTAATGGGCAAAAAACCCCCGACAGGTTTGTCCTATGAGCTCTTTTTGGACGAAGAAAGGCGGAAGATTTCTAAGAGTGTAGGTAAAGGATTAACGATAGATTCTTGGATAAGTTACGCGCCTTTGGAGTCTCTGCTCTATTATATTTTTCAAAACCCTAAACAAGCTAAACGGCTATTTTGGGGGATTGTACCAAAGTCAGTTGATGACTACCTTACTGGTCTAAATAATTATGAAATATTGGATTCAGAGAAACAACCGGATTCGACAATTTGGTATATTTTTAATAAGGGTGTAAATGTACCTTATTACAGGAGCTCAATCAATTTTTCATTGATCAATAACCTTATTTCTGCTGTAGGATCTGATGATATAGATTTAATTTTGGAATATCTCAAACGATATTATTCATCGATGGAAAAATTTGCTGCTATAGTAGAAGATTTAGTGAATAAAGCGATGAATTACTACAGAGATTTTATTTTACCGAATAAGAAATATCGTACTCCTAACGAAAAAGAGAGAGAAATGCTAAAAAGGCTACGTTATGAACTCGCTAAATATGAGGGCAATAATGAAGACGAAATTCAATCAATCCCATTTACTGTAGCTCGAATTTTTAATGAATCTCCAAAGAATTTTTTTAAGATGTTTTATGAAGTTGTTTTTGGTCAAGAGCGTGGACCACGGTTTGGGACATTTGTCCAGCTTGTGGGGAAAGATAAGATGATTAGTTTATTGGATAATGTCAGCAGCATCTGAATTTGACATTGTAGACTTCGGCTATCTATGCGCAAATATCATGATTTAATAACATAATATCTCTTTTTTATTCTCAAAAAATCAAATCAATAATAGATAAAAATGTTGCATTACTGAAAAAATATTCTATAATATGGTAATGAAGAAACGAAATTGAAACAACACATATTATAAGGGTATGGAGAAATGAAAAAAAATGATAAACAAAAAGGGGAAAATGATATTTCTTTACCGCTAACATCTTCTTCGGATCTAAGGGGCAGGCAATCCGTAAGAGCAACATTTAAGTTAACGGAAAAGGCCATTGAAACGATCAGTATTGTTGCGTTTCATATGGGTATAAAGCAAAAATCTCTTTTCGATCACCTTATAGAAGATGCCCGGTCCTTAAATTCAATTGCTCGTGAAATTAAACATCCAGAATTTAAAAAACAAGACCGCATTCAAAAAACCTATGTCATAAGCAGGAAAACCTTGTCGTGCCTTGAGAAGGTATCGAAAAATTTTGGTGCCCCTCGAGATGCGCTGGTAGAATATTCAATTAAGCGGCTTATGCCTGTTATAGCTGAAGAAAGAGCAAAGCATCGAGAACGCAAGAAAATTTTAGGTGAAATTACTGAATATCTGAAGCAGGGTGAAAAAATATTAAGAAAATCCAGAGAGATACTTGGTGAAAATGATCCGGTTTGCTACAAATTTGAAAATGTAATGGCAGCTTGTTGTAACGCACATAGCAGTATTAAATCTTTCGTTGAAAGAGGGAAAATAATTGAAGATTTTTAGCTTTTAACATTAAATAGGCATCAGATATTCCCCTAAAAAACCTATACTTTTCAAAACTCTCCTAACACTTCTTCTGTTTTTAGACACAATTCGGTAAAAAAAATCATATCTGCATTACTATATCAGATACATTATTAAAAGTAATAAATTTAAATTGACAATATAATATAAGTGATTAATTTTTGCTTAATGAAAAGAAATACATATTAATTTCAAAAAGCTAAATCAATTTAAAAATTTATTTTATATAAACAAGGAGGAATTAAAATGAGTAAAGTCATAGGAATAGATCTTGGTACCACAAATTCATGTGTTTCGATCATGGAAGGGAGCGAGGCCGAAGTCATCACGAATTCTGAAGGTGGACGTACTACTCCTTCGATCGTT
>Ga0114925_10001077_pt1 | contig 13076 bp, 20 predicted proteins | sample SumtaG_2_FD_87287 | JGI IMG/M metagenome (GOLD analysis project Ga0114925, IMG submission 87287) | Deep subsurface microbial communities from Indian Ocean to uncover new lineages of life (NeLLi) - Sumatra_00607 metaG | ecosystem: Environmental > Aquatic > Marine > Oceanic > Sediment | place... | reverse complement strand
GGTTTCGTTGAGGAGTTCGAGCTCGGCGTCGAGCACGTCTTCGGTGTCGCCGTCGCGGGCGCGGGTGGCGTAGAGCGCCGCGATGTCGAGGAAGATAGCGAAGGTGTCGAGGCGGTGCATGGTTACTGTCCTTGTTAGAGTTCACGAGTTCGACTATTCTTTCCGAGAGCCGAAAAACGCGGCGGGGGTAGATAGGTGCCGTCCAATAGCGCATGAAATTCAACCCGCCTGTCTCACAAGCACTTGAAGAGGCTCATGAATTCGACTATTGCTGAAGCAACGCGCCGTATGTCGGTCGTAATAACCGACGGAGTTACAACAATTCGACTACTCTATTACCCAAGTTCCTCTATTGTATACCCTAAAGGTGAAGAGTAACAATGATGAGGTGACATCTAAAGAGGCGAGCTTGCGAGCCACCATGAAGGTCACGAGCAAAAAGAAAGAGCCAGGCACCCAAGTGAGTGCCCGGCTCTGTACGTCGCCTTACGCGGTGAGTAGCGCTTTCGCGAGGATGTGTGCCCATCCGCCTGAGGGGATGGTTTCGACGGCTTTCTCCTTGGCCATCGGGATGTAGTCGCGAGCCAGCTCCGGTCGGTGGCTCGCCTTGACGAGTGCGTCCCGCTGTGCGCGGGTGAGGTAGAGTGACCACCACTCGTTGCGCTTACGCTCGACGATGAGCTTGACGCTCTTGGCGTAGCGTTGGGAGACACCGTTGCGGACGCGGGCGCGGGTGGCGTAGCTCTTGCGGGCACGCCAGATGCAGGACATCAGCTCGGAGACCCGCCGCTCCCTCCGGGCTTTGGCGTTCTGCATGGCTCCGAAGGTGAGGTCTCCGCTGCAGCTTGCGTCGGCTGTGACTGCTTCGTTCTTGTTCTCCTCGATGTGGGCGTCTTTGATGTGTGCCCAGCGTCCGCCCATGTACACGGCGTCGTGGTACCAACCATCGCCGCTGTCATCGATGCCTGCGGAGTCGACGAGTACCGGAGTGTCGTCGCTCAACTCCGTGGTGTCGCAGAGGCAGTGGTCGTTCTCGTTTTCGCCTTCGCGGGAGAAGTAGAGGTCATCCACCAAGGTGCGACAGTGACTGAGCTCACCATCTGCACAGAAGTCCGCATCCTCATTGATGATGCTAAAACCGATGCCGGAGGAGATAAGGTCGTTACTGTTGATGAGGTTCATGACAACTCCATGTGAAGGTACGTGAGCCAAGCACCATGCTCGTCTCTCACACAAAGAGTACCACGTAAGGGAGAAGATCCGAACCATCGGGAGGGTCTTGACCGGTAAGCACGGTTCCGTCACCGACGACCGGGTCGTTTACATTGATGGAGGTCACGGCGATAGCCGCAGTGCGTCGGGCGTAGTGAAAGTGAGGACAGCCACGAGCCAAAGAGGAAGCACAAGAAGAAGGTTAATCGAAGTCACCCGAGAGTTAGACTATTCTCTGGCTCCCGCAACGAACGAAGCAGCGCACGCGAAGCGACTGCGCTTGACGGGTTCTGCGACTCGTGGTAGAATCACAAGAGAGAGAGGTGACGCAGGAATTCGTGAGAGGGACGACGGTGGCGCGATGCTTGCTTTTTTGCAAGCAGCGTGTCACCCAAAGGAGCGCATCAGACGCGCGGCCGAAGCGTACGCGAGGCATATGTCGAATCGTAGAGAGACGTAACCTGCGAAGCATCGCGAGCTTGAGTAGACAACTGATGAGTCGTGAGACGAATCGTATTGCGACGAGCCGAAGCGAGTCATAACCTCCGGTAAGCCGCGTCAGGCGAACCAATCAGAACGACGACGAAGCCCTTGGGCTGAGTCATACTGCGGTGAGCCGAAGCGAAGCAGGGCCGATGGTGCAGAGCCGATAGGCGAAGCGTAGGAGCGAGCGTAGCGAGCGAGATAGCGAACGAAGTGAGCGGAACTGGAGTGGAGGCGCGACGTTTGCGTAAGCAAACGGCGTGCCGCAACGACCTCGTTGTGTACCCGTGCTTACTTTCGGAGACCGACTGTAGGTACGGGGTACGATGGTGCGCGTCCCGTAGGGGGCTGCTCTACAGCCCCTTACGGTGACTACCTCAATGAAGTCGAGGGTTTGGCCGCGGGGTAGAAGGAACCCTACCCTTGTCGGTCGTTTCGTATGTGCCTTTTGAAGTGGAAGCGAAGGTCCAGCCTCCTCTTGTTGATGAGGTCACTGTTGGCGAAGCCCCGCACTAATCCGTTTGGAAGGGTGATGTAGCTCGGAGTATCGCCGATGAAGAAGCCACGGTCGAAGCTTGTCTCGACTATGTCGGCGTCCAGGAGGAGGCCTCTGATCTCTCTGGCGTCGACGCGGAAGGTAGTGGCGGTGCCATCCTGGTGAGTGATGGTGTACATGAGAGCTCCTGTGTGTGAGTTGAACCGCAAAGGTTCGGCTATTCCATACCACTGATGGTCGGGTTTACGGGAGCAGGGGGAGCGGAGGCACAAGGGCCGTGGAACGTACGTGGACAGCCGTAGGCTGTACACGGCAGGACAGGTGTAACCTGTCCGTGAGTGGAGCGGCCTGCAGGGCCGCAGCGTTGGGCTGTTGCACGGGCAGCAGTGGCGCGCTGTTTGCGAATGCAAACAGCGTGACGCTGCGGGTAGCGCAGCGTACCGAGTTTATTACTGACGTTCATCTGTACCTCTAGGGGGTCGTCCTGGCACGGTGGTGGAAGGGCATTCACCATGGCTGTGTGTGGTGGTGGTGTAATCACGGGTAGTTGGGCGGGGTCAAGAACCTACTCATGTTGTGTCGGTCCTCCACCTGTGCTTTATATCCAGAGATTACCTGTCCATTTGGGGGCGCAGTCCAGACAGAGATACGTGCGGCATCCGCCGGGGGCGAGGGCCCCCAGCGTCGTAGTTACAAGGAGTTAGCCCGGGGGAAGAAACCTCCCCCCGGGCGTCGGTCCCTGTTATCCCAGCAAGAGCCGAGACATGGGCTCAAGGTGTGGAGTCAAATCCGTGAAGTCTGGGCGCTTGCCGTGGAGTGCCGTAGATACCGCCCGGTAGATTGCTTCCGTCTGAGCCTTAGTGAGGTATAGCATCCACCAGTCCCAATCCTTGGAATCCAGTTCTGCCGTTTCTCCCCGCTCAACTACCAGCTTGACGCTGGCCGCATAGCGAGCCTTGACGCCTACGCGGAGTTTCGAGAGCAGGCCAAGTGCCCGGTTGACCGCTTGACGATTGCCCCGGAGTCGAGCGCATCGCAGGGATTCTCCCAGCTTCTTAGCGCAGCTTACCAAGTCACCGCAGCGACGGTAGCGACGCAGGGCCGCTGCACCTTGTTCGCCATAGTCCCGGCCATTGTCCGGGATAGACTGCGCGATGCGATACATTTCATCCGACTCAACTGCGGCCGCAATCTCAGTTTCCCAAACCCAACGGTCCGGGCCAGTACCCTCGGGGCGTAGTGCAAAGAAAGGAACGCGCCCCGGAGTTACCCGGATGCGGTCCGTAGGGATACCATCGAGGATAACTCGTTCGGTATCAACCGGATGGTTATCGGTCATAAGGTCGCCATCTTCCACGCGAGCATCGGTGGCATCGATAACGTCGATAATAGTGACCCTATCACCATGCTCGTCAAGCTCACTCCACGAAACGTCCCGGCCGAATGCAGCTTGACCTGCGTCCGCTTGGCTACGCCCATCGTGGCGGGGGCAGTAGCGATTACCAGCATCTTGCCGCATCATAGTGCGCAGCAACTGAGCGATAGCGGACGCATCGCAGTAGCGGCACGAGTTACGCTCGGGAATCAGGGCTACTCCGCGTAGCTCATGGTCCCTATCAGCGTCAAAGATGGACTCAGCGTCGCGCATACTGAAAGTGTACCCTGCTTCCAAGAGCTGGGCAGCTTCCACGCTCAGCATATGCATCGAGCTGAGCGGGCTTTCTTCCGACGAGTAACGCCCCTTGGGGAAAAGACGTCCGTTGTCGTCAACGTCGTGAGTGGCGAACGTAGCTGCGAACGTGTTATCCGATACCGCGGACAGTGGAAAGCTGCGACGGTACGCGGCAAGTGCGAGAGATACGATTGCGGTGATAGTGAGCATGGTGTGTTTTCCTCTTTGTTGAGAGTGCCCCCCGTGTCCCCCGGGGGATTTATAGAATACAACAATCGACGAGATACGCAAGGGAAGGAATCGACAAAGCGACACCATGGTGTAGAATTACACCGAGAGTGCTCACTCATACCTATACTGGCTTGTGTGTGCGTGTGTGCGTGCGCGTACGCGCGTGTACTGTGAGTGTAGGTGTGGCACTTAGTCCCACCTACATGTAGGACATGTAGGACATGTAGGATAGAAACCCACAGTAAGCAAGCCTACAATAGTGTGTTGTAAGTGTATGAGATTAAAGGCTTTCTTTTAAAATCGAGAATAGGTACCTAGGTGTACCTCGGGCATTCGGGGCATACGGGGCAGATGGGAGGTTTTGATGGCTGGATACTCGAGACCATGGGCTTGCTTACACTTACATGCACCTACATGTACAGTTGACCCCACTGGGGTACGTGTACCCAAGCGCGGTACGTGCGGCGGACCGTACAGCGTACCGTCATGCCCCCGGGCTATACCCCTCCTATATCCCCCTAAGTGGTTGAAATCACGTGGGACCCTATTACACTCCCTCTGACCCAATTTCGGTTAGGGGACAATACTTCTTTACTTATGGCCCCCCGTACATTATTATTAGTGTATGGTTAGTGAGCAATGGACGTTTGTGCAAGAATTTCGCCGGTGGGAAGAAGAAACAGCGGTGACCGTCTTTAAAGTGAAGGTCAACGGCGGTTTATACTGCGACATCGGCTTCCCTGAGGAGGAAGACTATGCTTCCGTCATCGATACTTGTGTCTGTATGGTCGAAGCCGACCCTGACTTTGCTAATCGTCACGTAATTAGCACTTATTTTAACGTTGAACAAGACGAAATCAACTTTCATATGACCCTACTACCGGATTTAAGCAAATGACACACGAATTTAAGAAGAAAATGGCTAGTAACGACCTCAGTATGTGCTGGGTGCTCTCAGAAAAGTGCATTCACTGCGGGGTTGAGAAAAAGTCGGCGGGAAAGAACGAAGTTTGCCCTAAAAGAGGGTGCGGTGGCTGTCCCAAAGTAACTGAATGCCTTGGAGAGAAGAAGTGAGGATCAACAGAGCTAAAATACAAGAATTTGCCTACCCGTTCTTCTTATTACTTACCTGTATAACTATTGCTATACTTGTGGTTTTTGACTTAATTGGGTGATAAATGAAAGTGAAAGAAAAAATAGGACCTATTATTGCAGTTATCATGATCGTGGGTATGGTTGCAGGAGGCTTCTGGGCTATTTATAGTGTTGAGGCCAAGCGCTCTGACGAGGCAACCGTCGACTTACAGTGCGTTGCTTGCTGCGAGGCGGGAAACTATAAGAGTCTCGAAAAACTCAGCGCCTGTGCCAGCGCCTGCAAGAGTATCGTACACAACTTGGAGAAGGACACAGATACCGACTACGTTCCGCAGCACTGCGACGAAATTAACGAAACTTTCCTCGCGGGGGTAAGGTGTTATGGGCCATTCTAATGGTTAATGCTTATCAGAAGACTCTCCCTTGGCTTGCAAGGCTCTCAGATAACATAATGATGGCCTACCCTAGGGCTACAGTATCATGGGATACAGCTAATGTGACGCTCACGTGTAGAGGTGGGCTAATCTTCGGTACGCGTTATACGGGCTGGGGTAAAGAAGAGTTCGAGGAATTCGAGCAGGAGTGCCTGAGTATTCTAGAAGTGTATACGTGAGGGAGCAAGTAAACGAGTTCCTAGCGTGGCTGGGGGCCGAATTGATGTACTGGGTGTTCCGCTATATCTATCGAGCTACGCATCAAAAACCTTCGGCGGGACTAAAGATATCTGACCAGGCGCTTTTCGAGTAACGAAAGGGGAGAAGGGTGCCCATTCATATAACACCCTTATATGGATATACACTTATACTCTTATCTCCCTATTAGGGACTAACTAACGCTTACCTAAAAATATTTAATCCCCCGCCAAGTTTTGGGGTACGATAGAGTGGTGGTATACAAGGCTTTTAAAGAGACCCGTAGTTATAGGGGGTTTTAAGGTAAGGGCCAGCCCCGCTCAAAAAAAAAACAAAAAAACATAGGAGTTCACAGGAAGTGCAGCCTTATACGAAATTTGTAGAATATGGGTTCGAGGTTCTCGGCCTGCCTTTTTTTATTTCCGCCGGTGGGTCTACGTGGGTGCAGTTGGGGGCCCCTGATACCGGGGACTATGGTCCCTGGGTGCTGAAGAAGAAGGATGGCGGGTGGGAGTTTGAGTCTTCCGAGAGCTATAGTGACATGTGTGATCTCTTTCATAGAAATACTGTCAATGCGGTTATATCCTACTTAACTGCGAACGACTCCCCTTACTGCTACCTGGAAATGTAGAAAGTATTAAAATGGATCCATACTGCCACCTATGTAATGAAGGTATAGCCGTAACTAGTGACGGTGTTTGTTCTTCCTGTGCATCTAAACACCCTCTTGCCCCGAAACCGCCTAGCAAGGTTGAACTACTTAGGGGGGCTCTTGAAGTAGCAAGGCTTCAGTTTCATCAGATACGAGACGAAACTAAACCTAGTACACTCGCTCACGCTCTGGCTAAAACGGGGGCTAATAGTGTTAAGAAGGCATTGGATGAGTAAATTAACGTGCCACATTCACGGGCAGTACGATGTACGTGAAGAGGAACACCTTATCTGCGCAATAGACGAGTTACAGAAAGAAAATGAGAGACTGGAGGAGGATAATAACCGATTAAGGGCAACAGAAGTTATTGCTGGGCAGGGAAGTGCCTTTGAGCAGATGAAGGAAAACTGCGTACAGGCGGATAAAATGAGGTTTAAGGCGTTGCAGGAGCGCAATGAGGCTCGTACGGAAAGGGGTGACGCACTGGAGTTTATCCGCAGAATAGCAGACGATCTATGCCATTGTCAGATGGGGGAAGCCCCAAGGTTTTGCCCGGGTTGTACCCCGGTTGAAGCGGCGGAGTGGTTTCTAGACGACCGAGGCGCAAAGTTCGACAAGTTTGGCCTTTTTCTAAGTAAGGGCGAGTAAATACATAAATTTACAAACTTTTTCTTTTACATTTACCTCCTACCTTTTTATTATAGAGATATGTCACACACGACATTACATAAAACCGATTCCAAACCCACCGAGTCCCGGATGGCGAATGAAATTGGTGCGTCCACTCAATGGTGCGAATTTATTAATACTTATCGCTCCCTCGTGGCCACCAGCCCGAAGCAGACTGTCTCGGATACAGGGAGCGTAGGTAAAAGAATGTAGGGGATCGGACCCAAATAAGTTTTTCCAGACCCGGCCGGTCCCCAAGAAGGATAAGCCGGGTTTTATCGTTTTAAGGGAGTAATATGGCAGTTAAAAGTATTTGTGATTGGTGTGCAGAGCCCACAAAGTGCGACTACGACGTGTATGAGGGATGGGGTGGGGCACCTACCCTTGAATGGTATGACCAGAACGAAGAGTCCGGGAGTCCTTACGGCCCTGGTATGGGAAAGTACCATGTGGCTAGTTTCTGTGTCGATGTTTGGGTAACAGTACCCGATGGTTCCGGCCGTAATGAAATTAGTGACGATAGTTGTTCCGTAAAATTTAAACGCTTCAGGAACATAGAGTTAGTAGATCGTAAGTATATTGTAAAGAAGATATAATCCGGGTGTAAGTCATTGGTAGACACCCCCGCTTGGAAACACGATGAGAACAGATTTAGTAATAAGGGAATGTACTACGTGCGATAAAAAAGTACCAAGAAAACGCAGTACCCCCGACAAAAATACATTTTGTACTAAAAGGTGTGAAGCTGGGTATAAAAATAACGGAAGAATAATAAGCTGCTCTTTCTGCTCTTTAGGGGTGTATAAAAGTGCTTCTGAATTGTCTAAGACTACTAGCGGTAATAGATTTTGTAGTCGATCTTGCTCCGTATCCTTCAACAATAATAAATACAGGTCGGGTAAAAATCACCCTAACTATACAGGAGGAGCTGGGTCTTATAGAGAAAGAGCACTTAGTCATTATGGAAATAAGTGCTCCAATAGAAGCTGCCCTCTTACCGAAGCTAAAATAGATATACTGGTTAGAATGTTAGATGTTGACCATATAGACGGTAATAGGGGTAATAACGATATATCAAATTTACAGGTATTATGTGTATGGTGCCACGCAGAGAAAACAAGGTTACCTGGGTATAGCTGAGATGGTTTAGCACCGCGTTTGGGGCGCGGAGACGGGAGTTCGAATCTCTCTACCCAGACCGCATAAACATTAAAGGAGTTAAATATATGATTTCTGAATTTCTTAGGATATTAAGAGTAGCCCACACCTGGCAGCACTACGATAATCTTTCCCCCGCCTTGGCGCTTGGTGAGGTCAAGGAAGAGATATCCGAGTACGAAGAGGCATCTACTCATTTAGAGAAGCTGGATGAACTGGGGGACGTTTTAGTAAATACTGTAAGGGTTATGGTAGGCCTTACTCAAGAGGAATTAGAATTCGTTTGTCAGGTAGCGGAGATGAAAGCAAGGCGAAGGCTTCTATTTAAACCGGCCAATAAGGACAAACCGGCAGAAGCAATAGAGGCTAAAGAGATAGCTAAAAAGTTAGGTTTATAATGGGGATGTAGCACAACGGGAGTGCAGTGCCCTTGCAAGGCAAAGGTTGTGGGTTCGAATCCCACCTTCTCCACTGAGGTATTATAATGAATTACAACTACTACATGCACTATATTAAAGAGACTAATCCTGAAGTTCTCCAGGAACGTATGGCAAAGGCGCTTTCATACGCACGTGGAGGGCAGTGTGATGGGGCCCACCACAAGGCTTGGTCGATTGATCAAATTGTTCGTGCTTTACTAGGGTGCGAGGAAGTTACCCACGAGGCAAGGATGTACAATGGTCAGGGCTATATAAGGACAGAGCAGGCGGCCAGTAGAGATTATGTAGAGTTTATTGATGAGTTTGAAGAGCCTGACCCTGAGACAGGTGAGAAGGTTTATGAGTGGGAGTTAGGCGTAGAGTAACAAAATGGGCTAGAGATGGCTTCGACGGGCAAGTAAACCAACAAATGGAGCTTGTTTCGGACCTCGGTTCGACTCCGAGCTAGTCCACAAAAAGTTAAACTTAAAGACTGTCCTTAGATTATTATTAAAGAGGCCCCTATAGCTCAGCGGAAGAGCATCGCCCTTACAAGGCGGGAGTCGGTGGTTCAAATCCATCTGGGGGCACTATGCCGGGGTAGCCCAACGGAAGAGGCAATACGCTTAGAACGTATAAAGGAGTGGGTTCGAATCCCACCCTCGGTACCAAATGAATGATTGTAATACAAAACGTTTAAATAGAGTACTAGACACTGTTTATGGCCCTAAGTCCAATTTACGCGGGTGTAGTTGCTGCGGTACGTGGAAACACGCTGGGGACTTTTGTGGACTGTACGGCGTTTGTTACTCTTGCTCCTTTTGCCAATCATTAGGGCGGTGCTCTAAAAATGGAAAAGAGATTTGTTGTCACGGAGGATGTCGATGATTTTTAAGTTTAGGAGCAAAAAGTTTAAGTCTGAAGTGCAAAAAATATTCAGCCGTCAACTGTGTTTAAGTGAGTACAAAGAGTTCCCGGACACAGGAAGAATAACCTTTAAACTAGAAAGTTTCCACGAAGGGGTGGTAAAGTATGAGGAACTAAAGAAGCTCTCTGTGCTCCTCGGTACTGACGAAATAGGCTTTGAAGGTGACTTTGAATACGGATACTATGAAGAAATTGATAAGTGCGTAAATATATTTTGTACTAACGTAAAATTTGAATGTAAATAAATTTAGGAAGGCTTCATAAGGTAGGATGGTCCTACGGTTGGCTGTAAACCAACTCCCAGCGGGCGTGCTGTTCGATTCAGCAGTCTTCCACTACCCTCCTGTAGACCAACTAGGCAGAGTCAGCGGTCTTAAACACCGCCAAGTGTCAGTTCGATCCTGACCAGGAGGACTAACAGCATTAAGGAGTTAATGTGGAGGAAATAGCCCGAGTAGTTATTTTGCCGGGGGGGGGGAGAAAAGGTTATAGAACGTGAGAGTTTTTATGGCTCGTCTAAAAAACACCCCTGTTACCGCTATTTTAGTTGTACGAAGCCCGATGGTTCTTGGGCGTGGGAAGTAGATTTAAAAGATTATAAGTTAAATAAATTTGGCAGGGTAGAAGATATAAAAATTGTGTATACACTTACAAGTAAATAGTGCGAGCGTCGTCTAAAGGCAAGACATCAGGTTTCCACCCTGACAATGGGAGTTCGATTCTCCCCGCCCGCTCCAAGGATATTTAATGGTTAATTACGTATTTGATGTAGATGGTACCCTTACTCCTTCTCGTGGGAAGATAGACCGGGAGTTTCACGATTTTTTTAGTCAGTGGTTAAAGGGTAAGAATGTTTATTTCCTTACGGGTTCAGATGCTGAAAAAACGATAGAGCAAGTAGGAAAAGAACTTTGGTCTCAGGTGGTGTCCTACCAGTGCGGTGGAAATGAAATTTATGCTTTTGGTAAGAAGGTGTATGAGTTAGACTGGGACCCCCACAAAGAAAAGGCTACTTTATTCGCTCTTAAGGGACTTTGTGATAATAGCGAGTACCCTAAAAGATTTGGTAACCACATTGAACTGCGTAAAGGTATGATTAACTTTTCAGTGGTCGGAAGAAACTGTAGCTTAGAAGAAAGGAAAGCTTATTTCGAGTGGGATAAAGTATCCGGGGAAAGAAAGACTATTGCTGAATTGATCCCTCTTTTTTCCGATGATCTTGAGGCCAGCATTGGTGGAGAAATAAGTATCGATATTTGTCTGCGCGATAAAGACAAAGGCCAAGTATATAACTTTCTAAAAGATGACCCAATTTATTTTTTCGGAGACAGAACAGAAGCAGGGGGTAATGATTACTCTCTAGCTAAACTGTTAAAGTCTCCTCACAAAGTATTTCAGGTAGAAGGTCCGGAGGACACCATGAAGATTCTCCAAACATTATAAATCCGGCGATCTGTGCGATCAAAGAGGTCTCCAAAACCTTTTAGCAGAGTTCGATTCTCTGGCCGGGTGCCAGATAGGAATTATTATGAAGATTGAAGTAGACCAGAGCACTATTGATAAGCTTATGAAGCAACGGGTTACTGAGTTTAACAAGATTGAACGAGACCTAACTACAAAGCTTGTCCGCCGGGATAAGAAGATACATAAGCTCCTGCATGAGATAGAAGTACTTAAAGCCGTTAGAATGGATGAAGAGAAGGTAACGGCTGAAAGAATTGCAAAGATTGCTAGATGTCTTGTTGGAGAAATGCAAAGAGCTAACTGGATAGAGAAGTACGAAAGTTGCGGTACTTCTTGGACTGCAGATGAATAAAAAAGTTAAATGCCCTGTATGTAGGGCGCGCTTTAAATACACTCACGTACGCCGTGAGTTGCCCAACCACCCGTGCATTACAAGGGAGTTTGCTTTAAACCCGCCCTACAAGTATAGAAAGTAATTTGCCTCCGCTGATGGATTCAGTCCCGAGTCTACGAAACTTGGCGAAAAAGTTCAATTCTTTTCGGAGGTACCAAGGAGTTATCATGTTGTTCCAGAGAAAAGTATATTATTACGGCGGAGAGAAGCCCAAACAACTAAAATGCACTGTGTGTGATGAAAATATTAAAGTGGTTGTGACCCCTAAGTGTGGGTGTAAAATAAGAAAGGAGGCATAAAATGAGGAGACGCTCTAAACGCGGCGGCAAACTTTATGCCCTCGTAACTCAATTAGGTAGAGTACTCGGCTTTTAACCGATTAGTTGAAGGTTCGATTCCTTCCGGGGGCACAAATTACGGGCAGGTAGTTTAATTGTCAGAACAGCGGTACCGCTCTGGGGAAACCCACCGGTGTACAGATTAGGCCGAAGAATGGTGGTTAGAGCCCACCCCTGCTCACCAAGCCTCCGTAGTGTTAATAGAAACATACTCGGTTCTTACCCGATGAGATGAGCGTGCAAATCGTTCCGGAGGCACAAAATGAAACCTTATGGTGCTAAACACGTTGGCCCAGTGTGTAAATGGGGCTGCTGCTGGTATTACACGGTTAAAACTTCTCCTCATCGCTCTAAGCGTTATGCTGCTGAGCCTCTGAAGAAAAGGGCAAGGCGTAACGGTAGGGAGGAAATTGAGAAGCAGTTAAAGTAACTACTTACGAAAGGACACCTCCAATGGAAACTCAGTTCATATCCTTAACGGTAATTGAAGTGATTGACATGCTAATATCAGGAAAGGAAAAGTTAGCCACTGAATTGGTAAAGGAAATGAGGAAGTCCGACACGAAGAGGAATACTAATAGTTAGTTTTACCGCCCCCGAAAAAACGGGGGCTATTCGGGAATCGTCTAATGGCAAGACAGCGGGTTCTGATTCCGCCAATCAAGGTTCAAATCCTTGTTCCCGAACCAGTCGTTTTACAAATAGGGGGACTTGTATTATTATTAATGTGTAACGTCTCGGAAGCTAACTTGGTAGAAGCATCCGGTTGAAGCCCGGAGGGTGTTGGTTCGATTCCAACCTGAGACACTAGAGCCAGGGTAGCCCAACCAGGAAGAGGCAACGGGTTCAAATTCCGTACAGTGGGGGTTCAAATCCCTCTCTTGGCACTAACAGCATTAAGGATTTACAAATGAAACGTACTATTCCTGTAAAACTTCCGGTGGTAGTTGAGCTAGCAGATTTTGGAGAATCAGAGTCGGATCACTATGCAGACGATGTTATTGATTTTTTGAGGCACTTTTTCAACGGGAAAATAAAGTATAAACATCTCGGATACGTGAAGAGGGATGCTTTAGTCATCTTTTACACCAACGGCTCAGACCCCGTCTATAAGAAGATGCTTAAAAAGGCCGAGAAGGAAATTGCTGAATGGCAAGCCTTTATGGAAGCCGAAGAGGCAAAATCTTATTGTTCCAGATGTGGCCGCGGAGAATAAGTACTCGTGGTGGAATGG
>Ga0114925_10001076_pt1 | contig 13089 bp, 16 predicted proteins | sample SumtaG_2_FD_87287 | JGI IMG/M metagenome (GOLD analysis project Ga0114925, IMG submission 87287) | Deep subsurface microbial communities from Indian Ocean to uncover new lineages of life (NeLLi) - Sumatra_00607 metaG | ecosystem: Environmental > Aquatic > Marine > Oceanic > Sediment | place... | reverse complement strand
TGTGCTGTTATCAAGTACAACCAACAAAGGAAAATTAGTAAGGTCAGTATCTATATAATCAGATTCAACGGTTATTTTTCTATAATTATTATAATTACTGTTCCACCATGGGTCAAGATAAAGAAAATGCCCATCAGCAATAGACTGAGATATCGTTTTAGCATGGGGCTTCATCACCCACCAGTATTTACCAGAAGAACCAGTTAATCCTCCAAAAGGAATATCAATCCACCCACGAATCTTATATCTCACATCCTCAACTATGGGAATATCACGAAACAGATACCAAGTGTCAGCATCACGGAAATTATAATCTACGACAGTGTAATCAAAATTGAAAGGTTTCCAATCCCAAAACGTGCTATCATAGTAATAAGTCTCCCACACCTCATCATAATAAAAAAACGTATAGTTTACATCAGGTATCATTCCGGGTGGTGTTTTGCTTTCAAAAGCAATAATGAAACTGCCATTATACCATTCATTTTCCCACCATTCCTTATAACTGATGTTCCATAGATATGTATTGTTCTCGTTGCCGACATCAACATCATAATTACCATAGTTCTCCATACCCAGGTCTTCACCACCAGTCACCCAACGTGTCTTATTCATGTATTGTTCGACCAAACGGTGTCCGGTCAAGTTATGGGTATAGTTACGCCATATCTCAATCTTTTTTGGTTTAGCTGTCGTACTGAATCCGAACCCAACATCGATACTGCCAGACCATTGTTTAGACTCTAATTCAAACTCTACCCAACCACTACTAGCAAGAGTATGCGGAGTTGCAGAAAGATAAGCCAAGCTATTATTGACGTAGACTGTATCATCTTCTTTAGTCCAGTTCCAATCATTACCTAATGGATCACCTAATGGGTCGGCTTTCACTGATACACTATCAATTCCTTCTGTAAACTGTTTCTGTATAACTGGTATACACAGATTAAAACCCATCATGAAGAATACAATTAACGCAAGAATATCCGTTTTCATATCTGCCTCTTTCTAAAATTAATAGGGGAGAATACAAGCAACCCCACTATTTCTGGATTACTTGTATCCCTTGATTATTATGTCGTCGATCGCTATGTTTTTCTGGTTTCTCGTACAGGTGTAATCTTCCCATACAAAGTTGACCCACATCATCGTCGCATTTGTCCCAGTCACATGTGTTTGGTCTGGTGCTTGATCGGCGGTAATGTTTCCTACCCATGTCATATTGCATCTGGCAAACTGTACATCAAGCCCTGAATCAGTCGTATTATAACGCGCCCAAACTATCAAGTCCTGCATCACAGTATGTCGGAAGTCAATTTCTGTAGCATTTATGGCTGCTCCACCTGAAACATATCCTCCAGTTCCACTGGTAAGATTTGCGGTGTAAGTACTGTCCGCTTCAAATACGTAGAAACCACATATTCCAGAGTTAGCTCCTGCTGCCGGGTCGTCAACAACCTGGGCACCGAGTACCGTCCACTGCCGATGGTCACCTGGGAATAGCATCATCGTTGAAAAAACGATGCCTACAGCAAATACAATAGCACATGCTGCTTTGATTTTTGATCTTCTCTCCATAGTTTATGCCCTCCATTTTTTCGTTAGGATTCCGCCCAACATCGTCAGTTCAAATAGTCAAGATATTTATCATAAGTTGTTAAAGATGCAAAACTTGTGAGGAATACGACGTCATAACCAACTAAAATCTGCAAACTTCTATGGTCGGATACTGAAACAACATGGCCATCAAAAAAAGATACCCATGCTCGCATGCTGTAAAGATCCGTATCGCTAGATTTCTGAAGGTTCCAATGATGACGGTTCTCATACCAAGCTATTACAACATTTTTGGAGACGCCGTTTATGCCATATGTCTTAATATTCAAATCAGAAATAGCAGTATCAATTTCATTCTCCGGGATATCCAGAAACTGCAATATAACTGCAGTATCAACATCTATTTCTTGGGCTCCAGGGTAAACACCGACTTCTTGATCTTGAATGCATCCGCTAAACGAAACTACGATTAGCAGAACAGCCGCTAAAACTCCCATTACATGTTTTTTCAACATTTTTTCATCTCCACACATTGTCTGATAGCTATGATACGTAAAAAATCACAAGCCCATCATATTCATAATATATATCACGACTACTAGGAAGATCCCTAATGCGACACAAACTTTCCACCGATCTTTCCTGTCTTTTTTATCTGAAGATGCAAAATATGCACCAAGAATAATAAACGCAACACCGAGCAGTAAAATAATAAGGAAAGGCGTAATTCCCATGAAAATCTCAGTGTCAAGATGCAATTCCTTTGGGTCTGCCCCAGGATATACTTCCATCAAAAAATATACATCGAATTTTCGAGAACCACCCGGAAGAACGCTCCCAATAGTATCTGCTGAAATTCTGATATATTTATCTCCAGGGATGAATCCTATCGGGTCAAGTTCATGGTCATTGGTTAAATCATATACGCGCATCGAAGTTGTATCTATCCCTACCGGCACATCAAAATTCAACTTAATGTAGAGTGCTCCTCTGAATGTCTCGCTGTGTGGATTACTCCAATGTACGGGAAACGTATTGTATGATTTTCCATCATATGTAGTTATATCATAAGTCGGGATTGAAACTGTGCCTTCATCATAAATGTACGACTCCTGTTGCATCTTGTAATATCCAATCGTGAAAGCCCTAGTTTCATTTGCGGCCATACCTGCCTGAATATTAAAATGTATGGACGTGTCTGTGACATCGTAATTTGGCCCCCGCTCCAATATTACCCCACCATTTGTTGTATCTTTTACTTCTACGCTGCTTCCGTCGGGATTTGACTCTGGTGAAAAAACTGCAATCGCATAGACATCGTACAATGGAACATCCAATACGTTAATTATTTCAATTCCTGCAGAATGCCAACCGGCTCTATCTAAATCGGGGCCATACCCCGAAAATGGATAATAAGTCCAGTCAAATTTTCGTTCTTGGTTGAATTTTGTGACCCTTAATACAGATATATTTCCAGAAGCATTGATAGAAAGATTCTGCCCATATATGTCAACCCTTGAAGGAATATAACTTGTGTTCTGAAATAATGTACCATTATCTGCATTGGTAATATTCACCCATGTAATGGATCCTGGACCTGAAATGTGAAGGACATCATTTATTATGGTTATCGTACCATTTAATATAGAACCATTTCCTGGAACCATCGGAGTCGAATTAATCCAGTTTCCGTATTGTGTCACTCTTGTGGTTGCTATGGTAATGAGTGGAGGACAAATCATGTAGAAATCATTGCCAAAAGCCATTCCTTCTTTGTCGTAAACGCTAAAAATCATCGGCGGATTTCTGCTAATTATTGTAACATCTGGCATAAAAGCATAAGCAAGCTCTTCACGTAATTCAAGGAATTCACCTATGATGACACTCTGCCCCTGGATGATAAGCGAAACCCCATCAGTACCGATTAGGTATGCTTTACTCCTGTTGATTGTCTCCGTCCAAGATAGATATGTGCTGTTATCTGCATTATAGACCCTGACGGTATAGTTGCCAGTAGGAAGCATGAATGATTTCTGCCCCCCACTACTCGATACGACCCGCTCGTACCATCTGGTAGCCCCATCCTTTAAAAAACTGGCATAGAAATATTCATCGTTGGCATTTGTGAAATCATATTCGTGGAATGTGAGACCAAAATTAAGACCGGTGTACGTCTTGGTTATTGTATAATTGCTGGAGTACATTACAAAATCATAATAATCCCTTATCGTAATATTAATGACTTCTCCAGTATAACCATAGTGTACATTTAAATAATTACGGACATCATTAACATAGACTTTGAATGTTTCAGGTATCAAACCCAATCCTATATTTGTATTATAGAAACTGAAATATACTATAGCATTACTATAAACACCATCTGGTGTTGCAAATGACAAGAAAAGTGTACCGCCCTCCTTGAATACGATGCCGGACGTTGGATCTGTAAATTCGATGCTGACAGAATATACTCCCGGAGGCAATACTGCTGTGGAGAATGTGCACTTGTAATTTCCACCGGTGCAATTATGTTTTGGGTTTACTGACAGAGCATCAGTTCCATTTGCATACAATAATCTTGTCTCCGCAATCATGCCAGATATGGCATTTCCGTCACTATCCGATATGAATCCTTCGGAGTGAAAATATTGTCCGACCTCCAAAAAAGGCGGAATGATCAGATTGAAATTTACTCCGTATGAGCAATTTACAGTCCAGTTAACAATTGTTGAAGTTGTGAGATTGACTGTCCCAATGTATACAAATTGACTAGCGGCATCGTACCAGAACGTGTTATTTATGAGCTCATCCGACGTGTTGACTTCTGTTGCTTGAATGCCACCGGTATTATTTCTCACACCGACTATTCCCTTGACGCTTGTTGAAACGGGCACCTTGTACGTTACATTCATAGAATAATTATAAGAGGGAGTAAAAGAGAGCTCATCTTGTTCATCGCCTACGTCCCCGATTGTTCGCGTAACATTAAAAATATTAAAGATATGGGTAATGTCATCCCATGCCCCGTACGCTATAATATTGCTGTCGGGGGAAAAATCAACGGAAGTAATAATACCTGTTGCTTCGGTGAGTGTTGTTTCAAGGCTCCCGTCGGAGAAATTGTGAATATACACCTTTGAATCGGCACCGGCATAGATAATGTATTTGTTGTCGGGCGAAAAAGCAACAGATCTCACGAGCTCGGTACTTTCATACAATGTCCCATAAAAGCTCCAGTCGGATACTTTATTTACATAGACCCTGTCATCCAAACCGCCATAAGCAATATATTCGTTGTCCTGTGAAAAAGCAACTGACAATATGCTGTCTGTTGCATCTATGAGCGTTGCATTAATGCTCCAATCAGATGTCTTATAGACATAGACATTGGAATCCCCGTAGCCCCCATATGCAATATTGTTGCTGTCAGGGGAGAAAGAGACAGAATCTATATCATGACTCTCGCCCTCATCAAGAGTTGCCACACGCGCCCAGTCAGAAGTATTGTGGGCATATACATGATCGTTGCTGTCAAAATCGCTATTTGCAGCAAATGCAATATAATCGCCGTTCTGAGAAAAATCAATAGAATCAGCCCAAAGTCCGCCGGCAGGCCCTGGTGTAAGTACTTCTTCAAGGCTCCAATCGGTTCTGTTGTAGACAGAACAGTTACCGTAGTAATCCCCATATGCAAACCATTTGTTGTCATAAGAAAACGCTACGGAATAGATGAGATCTGTACCGCCAAGCGTTCTTTCCAAACTCCAGTCAGACGTGTCATAAATGTAGACGTTTTTATCAAAAGAACCGGTAGCAAGATACTTCCCGTCCTGCGAAAAAGCAACAGCATAAATGTCACCTGTCGCATTTGTAAGCGACATCTGAATGCCACCGATACACGTCCCCTCGGATGTTTCATGCTCGCCAATCTCATCGGCTAAAGATAAATCTACCGATATGAATGCAGATATCAACAGCAGCGTAACCAACAACATACATCTTATTTTTTTCATAATATTATCAACTCTTTTTTATGCGTAATGTGAGGAGGGGGATCGGCAAATCGAAGGGCAGCAAAGCTGATGAAACTGACCTGTCACAACAGCCGATGCCCCATGATAGTTGTGACTTGGATTTCTGAAGATTTAAATCCTTTTAAATCTGGATTGTAAAAAAAAATAATAATTATTAGAGGGTTTCTACCAGGGTAATGCGAGTTCACAGAAATAGAACGTCAACACTACAGCAACCCCGACAATGCCGAGAACTATAGGGATAGCGAGTTTAATGTTTTTCAGCATCGCATATGTCAGAAGACCACCGACAAACAGAAAAACAAGGAACGTAGCCCATGGAGACATTATGACCTCTAATGCTTCTGCTCTGAGGTCGAAATAATACAGCAATCTCGGCACTAAAACTAGAGAGATTGTTGTAAGACTAGCAATGAAGAATCGGATTGAGAATACGACATTCATCTTATTCCTCTCTTAACTACGTCGCTTCAGTTCCAGATATCAATGTGACAACAATAGTACCAGTTACAGGCCCACGTGATATGTCGATAGTTACATATCGGTCAATTGGCAAAGAAACACTCACCCAATCGCCACCAGCAGGATATCCCCGATAAAAACATTTTCCTCTCATGTCGAACTTCACTTTATATTGTCCATCTGGGAAATCGCTCTCTCTGTCTTCAATGTCAGGGCCCACCCTAACATTTGATTCTGCTATGATTTTTGTGGTGTCAATGGGTACTTGTACAATGGTCCCTGGCTCCTTAGTTATATGACGTAGTGTCAATGATCTTAAATCAGGGTAAAACACCTGCGTTGCATACCCGAACTTATATCCATCAGTATCAACATCAAATTTTAATTCTGCTCCATCGTAGCCCGTCCCTGTCACCACGGCAGATAATTTCATGTTTATATTCGATATTTCTTTACCCTCATGCGTTACTGCAAATGGATACTGTGCTTCAATTAGTTTAAATGATACCTCTGTGCCATCTGTGTACTCAATAGTGACTTCATCATGCCATACCCCGAAATCTGTATCTTTTACATAATACGGCGGTTCAAATGCACCTGCGAGAAATGCTCCTGCTATTGCTACAACAACAACAATTCCTACGATTACTATGCTGCCTATAATTTTATTCATTTTTATTTCACCTCCCTCCGGTGACCCGGATGCTGTTATGAAGTGCTTCCAGACCAGGGATGGCACTTAAATCGACACTGCCGATTTCCATCACAAACTGGCCGAAAAACACCAGGATAAGACCAATGATGAGCAACCACATAAACGGTGAGTTCGGTGCAAATGTAACAGCACCTTTTTTCTGAAACAGGATAAATGCAGCCCCAATTAAGAGACACGCACCGATCAGCGTAAAAATTCCCCAAACGACACTGACAATTGCTATTATTACAATACCAACTATGACAAAAGCCAGAATGACGCCAAGAAAGCCCATTCCGATCAATGCACTGTTATCGTTTTTCAACTGCCTAAAATTCATAATGTTTCCAATTCCAAACATTTTATTTCCACCATTCCTTTTTTTGAAATACAACATTATTGCTACAGTTAACACTATTCCAATGATGAATATCATCCCGCAGCATGTTTCAAAGATACTAGCAACATTCATTGAAACCATCCTGTCGATTCCCACCAATCAAACACTGGCATAAAATCAACATAAATATATACAAGAATTGCTAATATTACGCCAATTACAATAATGGCTATTTTGCCGTATAATCCATATGGCTGAGGCGCAAATATGGCAAGTAGTGCAAATACGATAATGATTATTGCACCCACTATCATTGCTATTAATTTATCACCAATTGGTTCCTCTCCAGGCAAATGAACTGTTATATGTGCGATTGCCGGCTCTAATGATGGACGGTTTGCTTCATCTATAGCCTTAACTGTTATCTCTATAGTCCCAGTTCTTTTTATCATTGAACCAGGAATCGTCTGACTGTAACCGGATGGGTCTTGTCCATCTGGTGTAACCTGCCATTCACCCAAATCAATGAATTGATCTGTATATCTTACTCTGACACGGAAATATTTTATCAGTTCATTCGTATTTTCATTCGTATAACATGTTCCTGATACTGTTATCGGCTCATACCAATCAACATGCCTCTCATCTACAGAGATTGTTGGTTTCGGAGGAGCATTTGCTTTCAGATCTATAGTATCAATCCATACAGCGTACTGTGGGAAAAGAGTATTCCACAACTCTAATCTTATCGTTGGATCATAATCACGATGCCATGCACCCGCTGGAATAGTCCAATCATAAGTACCACGAGTCCAGTCATCAAAAGTATCTATGACCCCACCAGACAATGGATGATTGATGTCTCCAGGATACCATCTTAATTCCCAATGACCAGTTCCACTTGCCGTTTGCCCACTATAATCACAACTGACCCATATGGGAACATCTTCACCATTTTCAAAAACAGGCTCCGTTCCTTGAACACTTATTTCTCCAGATCCAGATATAAGATATATAAAATCAGTTGATGTGGTATGTGTTTCAGTCTGCCCAAGAATGTTTGTAAACCGTGTTCTTTGCTTTACTTCCAATACACCAACATGTTGCCCTTTAAGTTTGAAAGATATCAGCCCTATGTCTTGTACTGATTCTGTTTGAAACCAAGTAGCCCAAGAATAACTATGTTCTCCAGAAGTGCCGTACACCCATTCTACATAACTTTCATCAATCCCACTGCTGTCAATGATAGTATTCCAGCCCATTCCTTCATTGATACGGACACGATACCATCCTTTAGCAGGTCTCCAAGCATATGCACCAGATAATGGGCCATCAATGCCAACTCTGGAAGATACTTGACCAAAAAGAGTAACCGTTTCACTAAGAATATCTGGATCATTTTTGTACGCAGTAACTATCGGTTGATTTGCCAAATCAGTATGCAATTCTGTATACCCTTCCTCCACGTTTCCATACCAGCGATCCCCAGAACATATTGGCCATATGTCACACCCAGCGACACCCTGAACTTTAGTATCCCAATCTCCATGATATGTTTCTAAATAATTAAGATCTGCCGGAGGGAAACCCGTATGATAATCTTCTTCACCAAGCAGAGTTAAACCTAATGGGTCAAAGTATGCGAATAGAATTATTGCTACTATAATAATAGCGACAATACCAACTTTTATTTTCACAATATCGCCTTCCCGAATTTAGCGGCAAACAGGATTAATCCAGCGCCGATTAACATCCAACCCCACACAGGGATAGTATTACCCAAGGTCAGTATTTCCAAATATATAGGGGTAATTATCATCCAGAAGCCCACGAGAGATATCACAGTAATGATAATTGCCTTGATATGAAGAGGTAATGCTGCAGCTATTTTTACAATTCCCATTTTTACTCCTATACCAAAAATGTTACAATTCCATCGTCAACAGATATGTCAATCGACCTGCCTTCAGGGACATTTATATTTTCTATAGAGCCAGCATTCTCAAAGGAAATACGGTATGTACCATCGTTCCAGTTACTAGAAATAGTCTGAACATCCAATGATACTGTTATTATTCGTGTCCACTCATCTGCCTTTACATTGATGGGATCTGTCGTCGTGTAAGTCATCTGATAAAATTCAATGCCATCCTGGACGATTGAAACATCACACCAGTATTCCCAAGTAGTGAACACATCAGATACCGGTATCAAAGCATTTATGCAATACTGCAATGAAGAAATAGGTTTACTGCCATCGTTCTCTATCGCCATAGTGCTCCAATAATTATTAGAAATCCCTTTCACGGATTCTGTAGATCCATCAGCATATGTGACAATAATGTCCTCGCCCCATTGTCCATCGACATCATCAATATCAGATATCCAGAAAACAGGCTCCCAAGCCCCTATCGTAACGCCAAAAGAGACAGCAGTCATAATACAAATAGCGATTGTAGCAAATCCAGCGATTTCATTTATTGCACCATTGTTATTCATGATATCACACAACGAATTTAGCCCAAAACATAATCAAGGACATGATTATCCAACCAGCACCTACAAACCAGAAAATCACGTTTGACTTTGCAGTGAACCACACAGTAACACAATAGCAAGTACCAGTGACGAGCCCAATTATAGGTATCGACGGATGATACGATACAAGATTCCAGTCAATGGACTCCCAGTACGCAACGCTGACAGCCCTTGAGATAAATACACCGATGACGACTACAATCCCAGCAATGGCAATTATCAACTTTTTAGGAATAGGTACCATAATAAAACCATAGGCAAACTACTGAAGCAATAAATATGATTAGCAACAACAAGACAATCGGGTTTTTTGCACCTGCAGTAATTGCAGGAATACGTCGAAAGATGGAATGACCCAGCAGACCAGCACCGATGATTAATGCGAGATAACCTGAGATTATCCAAAGAGTAATGATAAATGCAGGAATGTTTGCAGCCGTTGCAGCAGCAATCCAAGCAGTAGATACAATAAGATCACTAGGTTCAACAAAACAAGGAGTGAGAAAGAGGCCATAAAGAATTAGTGCAGCACCAATAATTGCATGTTTCATCGTGTCCTCAAAATATAGACCTTGCGTCCCTTTCGGGTAACAGGCTTATACCGAGGGTTGCCCTTACGTCTCGCACCACGACCACGCTCCCATGGTTGCTTTGACCGTTGCTTTCTGTCCTGTTTACGACCCCTTGATGTATGCTTTATAGGTTTACGATGAGATCTTACTGTTTTTCCCATACTATCACGTTCTATGTTGCACAGGGACATTACCCTGCCTATTCAAATACAAACGTTTGGTGCCACGACCAGAGGGATGACGAACCATGATATATTTTCTATTACTGGTCTTGGCTAAATGCAAAGTGGGGTATCCTCTACGAGAATGATATTGCATAACTTTTGTTGACTTACGTGGATATGTTTTACCCATAATTTTTACCGCCTTAATTAAAGTTAAACATCCCCATAACGCCTGCATTCCATATGAAATGTGCACTGATGGCAACACCAAGATTTATCTGATCAGCAAGATAAGCAAAGACTAAACCCATCATTACTGCAAAGAAAACCGAATTGACATCACCCTGATATGCAGCCCAATGAAAAAACCCGAACACCAGAGATGACCCGATATATGCAAAGTACCACCGTATCCGATATAATGATCGAAATATAGCAACTCGGAATATGATCTCTTCACTTGAAGCGACAATACAGAGCTGATATGCAAAAGTCGGGAGGATCAGATACACAGGCATCGGATATCTGACAACGAGAATACCCGCCTGTTGCAGGGCAATGAAACCAAGCATGAACAGCGGAGTGGCAATAAGGAACCCGTAGATCGACTGAACTGCAGGTTTTCTCATGTCATCGGGGAGTTTTTCAGCAACAGCAAGGAATAGAGCGACACCACCCATATAGAACAGTATGCTGTATGTCCAGCTCGCATCCCAGTAATCAAACAACGCTGCCCCATTCAACAGGAAGTAGAACACGATGATAGCATAGACTAACCCAAATGCAACGTACTGATGCTTTCGTTTTCGTTCCGGGGATATGATTTTGTAATCAGGCACATGTATGCACCATAGTAATCTTGAATTTAAACATATTTAAAAATGGTATTAAAAATAAAAAAAAGAGAAAGGAGAATTAGAGGCAAAAAAGCCCCTAATAGGTATCGCTACCCTGTTTAAGTTATTACGCCAGTGATGATCAAACTCATCGTATATGTCGTTCCACCGATGCTGATGGTTGTAGATTTGATTGTACCAGCAGTAAGTTGAGACACACCTGCTGGATTATAATTGACCTCCAACTCTGCAACCTCTGAAGAACCGAATGTAACCGTGCAATAATGCCATTCAAACTCGATGGTTCCATCGGCCGTCCATTCCAAATCCTTGTCGCCAGTTGTACCAGATACATCAGAAAACAAATCATAGCTTGTTCCAGATATAGTAAACGCTACATCAGGATTTGTGACACTTCCAATAGTTGTTGCCGCAAGAGTGACATCAGTTAAACCCTCGATTACAGTAGGACTGATTGTGAAGTTGATGATCGGTACTGTAAACGCAGTATCATCATCGTCCAGTATCGTACCCGCTGTGGAGTTCACATGACACATGACAATGATCTTGTTCAAATCATTGTCAATAGTGATGTTGCCTCCCGCTTGTTCAGTAGCAGTTACAGACCAAGTAACGCCAGGAGTGATCTCTGCAACCGTTGGTTCAACAGCTACATCGGTAAGTCCAAGTATAAGACCAGCACCTACAAGAAGGGCAATTATTGGCAAAGTTTTCTTGAAAGGAGCGGTTTTGAGTGCATAGTAGAAAATAACTCCAAGGATAACAGCAGCAATGATGAGTATCCACCCTATCTGGACACTAAACCAACTGTAAGGATCACCGAGTTTTGCAGCACTAGCGATTGTAGCCATGCCTGACAGTATGAAAACCATCAGTAATGGTAAGATTTTCCTCAATTTCATACATATCACACTCCTCTGCTGTTCAAATTGTTACTTGAGAATCACCTAGCCGTAAGCACTAGGCAACCTGCTCACAAAAAAGTGAGACTAAATGTAAAAGTTCATGGAGAAGATTATAGATGCATGACCATATAAAAATAGTCTCCATGAGCTTGTTACTGTAAAAAAATTTGAATGAAAATTATGTATATTCAGGTGGATGTTCTACCATCCTGAATGCAGAATACCCCAACTTGGAATAAATTAGTTTCAAAACGCACTCTTCATTGATACGATAACCCCGACCTTGACAATGCGAAGTGATCGTTTCAGCAAGATCCTCAGGGGAAAAAAAGACTTCATCTTTCAGCAATTTAATCAATTCTTTTTTGAAGACGTAATCCCCGTTCAACACGTTCGTGCAGATTATCTCCAGAACGCTTTTGATGAACCGCTTCCCCAACATGCTGACAACAAAACGTGGCGTAACAACTTTTTTACTATCATTGCAGAGACCACACTCATGACAAACAAGTGGAACCCACCCATCTGTGTTATAATCATATGAAAATATGGGAGTTATTTTTTCCATTTCACCTGAACAGTCAAAACACGATAATTTTTCGATAGTTACATCTCCTCAAGACTCGTAGATGCACTACGGTCAACGCATCCCACTATGCAAAAGGCAGTTATGGAATATGCCATATTTATAAATTCCCTACCATTTAAACGAATTTAAAAATGAATTTTTTTTTGTTGAAAAAACAAATAACTATAAAAATACTGCGAATAATATATTCTCTTTTTTAATAATAGAAAATTATATATACCTTTTAATTATTGTTTACAAATATGAAAAAACAGGAAACAGAGGTTATGTCTGAAAAGGAAGAAAAGCTGGTAAATATACTACAACAGTTGGAATTAGGTAAAGGTACTGCAAAAACTTTGGTCTATATGTTAGTTAAGAAAACACCTGCTCGT
>Ga0114925_10001075_pt1 | contig 13091 bp, 22 predicted proteins | sample SumtaG_2_FD_87287 | JGI IMG/M metagenome (GOLD analysis project Ga0114925, IMG submission 87287) | Deep subsurface microbial communities from Indian Ocean to uncover new lineages of life (NeLLi) - Sumatra_00607 metaG | ecosystem: Environmental > Aquatic > Marine > Oceanic > Sediment | place... | reverse complement strand
GGTCTTACATACGATGGAAGCAATTTAATAAGCACTGACAGTGATGCAGATGACATTTTTATACACTCAGGGATATCAGATACCATAACAGATAGTTTCAATTCCCCTTCTGGTGGTCCCAAAGGTCTTGCATATGATGGAAGTAACTTAATAAGCTCTGACCTTAATACGAATGAAATTTATCTACACTCAGGAATATCCTCTACCATAACAGATAGTTTTAGTTCCCCTTCTGGTTCTCCTTACGGGATTACCTTCGAATTACTTGTTAACCACGCTCCCACTGCTCCTACCTCCCTTGAAGTTGATGGCAAAAGCACCCCCACTGGAGCTAACTGTGTCACTACTACACCTCTGTTTACTGCAATTTTCAATGACCCCGACTCAGGAGACGAGTCCAATGCTATTCAAATTCAAGTAGGTTCTGCGGAAGGACTTTCTGATATGTGGAGTTCGGATTGGCTAGCTGATACTACAGTCGAAGGAAATAGGTGCGACGCTGAAACTTATGATGGTGCAGCTTTATCAGCAGGAACTAGTTACTGGTGGCGCTGTAGATTTCGTGATGATGATAATGAAGAAGGTGCTTGGTCTGATTGGCAGCAGTTTGATGTCTGTGCAGCAGCACCACCAGCAGCAGCGGCAGAAGGAGGACTCTTATCTCAAATTTGGTAATAAGGAGAAAAAAGTGATTAAACAGATTAAAAACCCGATCATAGTGCTTTTGATTTTTCTTCTTGCTCTATTGATACCAAAGATTAAAGGAAAGAAGAAGCCTGTGGATTGGACAGAGATTCAGAAGCTTTTGAAAGAATCATTCGGGGAAAAATGTGTTTTATTCTTAGTCGATGGTAAATATCGAATTCCGACTCTTGAAAATTTTAAGAAATTTCTGAAAGAAGATAAGACTGATCTCTATAAATATGTCCCCGAAGAGATGGACTGTGATGACTTCTCCTTTCGCTTGATGGGTCAAGTATCTTATCCAGGCTGGAGTGATATAGCGTTCGGTATCGCAACCTCGCAAACTCACGCTTATAATTGCATAGTTGCTGAGGATGGAGGACAAAATAGGGTCTTTTTAGTAGAGCCTCAAAGCGATCGAATTTTTTTAGTACCCGAAAGTCCGAAGATAGCCTATAAGACCACTTTTGTCATGATGTGATATAGGAAAGCAGCGGAATGGAACAAAGGAGGTGGGTTAAGTGAGAAAAGGAAGGCTTGTTTTCGCTGCAATTTTGTTGGCGATTGGTTTCGTGCTTTTGTGCCAGGTTCCAGCACTCGCACAGACAGTTCAGGAGGAACTCGTACAGCAAATGGAAAAAGAACCAATTTCTGCCTTCACTACGCTCCATTATACTTGGGATCTTATGATGGAGGCAGCTAAACGATTTGCAGAATCTGCAAAGCCTCTAGTCATTTTCAATAACACTGCTAGGATGGGTGGGGAAATCACTTGGTATGAAGAAAAACTGTTCTCTCTAACAATAGGGAAGTATCTTAAAGAAGATCCAGAAACTCCTGGTGCAATCGAATTTGAACCAGGATGGTTTTTTGGTATCGAGGCAAAATTACCCGAATGGCCAGAGGGAACAGATATTGGTGAAATGTTCTCCAAGTTAAGACCCCAAATTCTGTTCCATCAAGGCAATTGGTTTTTTGGGCTAAGTTACGCATTCAGAAGTTCTGTAGAATAGAAGCTAAGAGTGGTTTGGTGGCAATATGTTTTATTTTGGTGGGGTATTAAAAAAATTTTTAGAAATAGGGAGGTAAGAAAGATGTGGGATAAAGCATTGGAAGGTGGATTGTACTGGGCAGAGGCAGCCCTTCGAAATCCTTACGTTGACTTCAGGTGGGATATATCGAAGTATCAGCCGGCGTTTGACAAGCTCAATGCATTCACGAAGGATAAAAAGTTCACCGACGAGGAGTTGGGAGAATTAGTTGGAATGCTTGGTGAGCTACAACCGAGGGGAGTAAAGGCTGCATGCTTCGCGGTAGAAGGTCTGTGCAAATCCAGACTGATTAACTTCGAGTGGGATGTGACGAAATACCAGCCGGTGTTCGACCAGATCGAGATAATGAAAGAGGATGGTCACTGCACCGACGAGGAATTTGCAGATGTCTTGGAGGCTATCAGAAAGACCTTGAAAGAAGAATGAAGTGGGAACGGATTACAATTCATCATTCAGCCTCTGGAGATGTAAGCGTAGACACTATTAGACAATGGCATTTAAAAAGAGGCTTTGTAGACATAGGCTACGCATGGGTTGTACGAAAAAATGGTGATTTAGAACTCGGGCGCCCGATGAATAAGCAGGGCGCCCATGTTAAATATCAGAACTACAGAAACATGGGAATTTGTGTCACGGGACATTTCCAGAAATATTCTCCTAGTGAAGCACAATACTCTAGCTTGAAGAAACTTCTAGAATTTCTTTGCTTTGCTTTTCATATTCCGAAAGGTAAGATTTACTTACATAAAGATTTGGCAAATACGGTATGCCCGGGTAAGTTTTTTGACAGGCGCAGGATAATCTAAAATGGTTCAACTTCTCGTAGTGGTTCTAAGCCACGTGCCCTGCCGGATAGGTCTTCCTCCTGTATCCACTTCGCTATCTCTATATTATCTCTCTTCAGCGCTTTCCGAACAAAGCTAAGGCAATCTCCAGCGAATCTATGTCTTATTGCAAAGCGATAAAAGACTTCTTCCGCAACATTTATTTCCAGCTCAAATCTTTCCCTGTAAATCTCATTAGAAGCATCTACTATCTTTGCATCAGGGAAATTGCTCTGGATTAACTCTTCAACCTTTACTCCTGCATAGACAAGCTCTTTCACTTTTCCTTCTCCTTATGAAAAGAAATCAAAAGTAGGCTGTCAAACGTAATGCCTTTTGAACCTTAGCCTGAGCTGGATCAAAATATCCTTTCTTTACAAGCTCATCAAGACTTACACAAAAGTTCTTATAGTCACAAGACTTATGTGCAGTATCCAAGCCTAAATATGAATCTTGAGACCTGAAACAGGACTGCTAGTGCGCTTTATCTCAGCAGGAAAGATCGACTTCACATAGTCTAATGGCTCCAATTCTTTTTCTAAGTAGATACGCAAGCCTCGAATCATTCTATGTTCGTACTTAATCTTGGAGCTTTTCGCTCCGTGCTTCATGTGTAAATCTTAAGGGTCGAAGTGATTAGCGACTTCAACGAAAGCTTTCTCATCACTTTCGATCATCAGTTTCTTCCAGACCATTTCATCAGCCTCGGGTAAGTCACGGTCTCTCATTGCGATACAAAGGCTCTCTAGTGCAACATCGAGCTTATCTTTCCCTGCGAAAACTTTTGTCATTGCTCCTGGCTTTATCCTGAATATCTTTCCGCTGTTTCCTTCCACGTCCACGTATCCAGCCCTACAAAACTTCTTATAGTCCACACGGCCAATCAGCTCTAACAGAAGTACCTTTGCTTTGTGTTCGGCTTCCTCCTCCTTTCGCTTCTCTTCCTCATGAGCGAGCCTAGCTTCTTCTTCTGATTTCTCGCGAGCAAGTTTATCTTCTTCTGATTCCGGCTCTCGCTCTTGCTTCTGCACGACTGTACGTCCTGGATAAACATCCAAAGTCGGACCACCGCTTATCTCTTGATCACTTGACCAGTAATAAAAAGTTCTTGCCGTGCTTTCTTCAGCCCATATAGTCCAAGTGGCATTAGTGGTACCCTTTTCGTCTTGTTGTACGTCAGCACGAGTGAATGCGTCTCCCGTAGCAGGATACGTTCCTATTGTAGCCATAATTAAGCTCCTACGGCTGGCGGCACCATAATTATTCGCTCAATGTCCGGATCGAACTCCTCTAACTTCTCGCCTTTCTTTCCTTTTCCCTTCACAGCATAAGCTGTAAACTTTTTCTTCAGGGCATCTTTGAACTGCTTTTCTGCAAGTTCTACTTCATCCTCGTTCTCCGAGTCCCAGATAAGCTTGATATCACCTTTCTTTGGATCTAAAACGCTTAGTCTTCCCACTTTGCCCTCCTTTTTAGGCAGATCGTTTCATTCTTTCTGTGGCAGAGCTCATTTTTGATTTGCTCGTTTGTTTACCTTCTCTGCTAAAGAGAGAAAGGTGTGCTACTCCGTATATGTTAATCTTTCGAAATGCAAGTGCCGACCCCAGAAGATGCTGTGCCTCTATTCTGACGTCATATCCTAAAGAAACGGACTTGTAAGCTTTCATGTTTGCGCTTATAGCTGCATCAATAGTTTCCAGAATTGCTTCCTTATCGAATGTACAGCTTTTTCCGCCTCTCAAAGCATCGAGCGCATAGCTTCGAACTAGTTTATCCCACAGTTGTGCCATTATTACAGTCGAGTCGAAAATATCGAGACCGACGAACTTGTTGTCGATTACTATTGCCATCCCGTTCCAAGTATCTTTATCAGGCCTTAGCGCATCAAGATATTTTCGAATGTCGGATTCCTTTGCACTGAATACATCGTCTATTGACTCTGTTGGACTATCGACATGATAGGAGGCCTGATAGTCGCTAGCTGCCTGCCACACGCGACTTTGACTCGCTTGAAAGCCCATTCCCATACCAAGAGACTGACCAACACCTTTACTTATGTCCTTTCTCATGCTATAGGGAGAGATGTACTCGGCACTTCTCATAACTGGCTCTGCTTTTCCAGGTGGGGCTTCTTGAGTAAATCCCCAACGACTTCTTTCTGTACAGCTAACTGGAATGACAATTTTAGTCTTCGGTTTTACTAAAATATCAGTATTCAAAGTCCTATTCTGTCTTCCGCCTTTTAGTTCCTCGCCGTTCAACAACAGTATAGCTTTCGTACTTTTGTTTTCTACTTCTAGCTCTGGAACGCTACCTCCTGGCTTTTCTGTTACCTCTATTATCCCGCTCTCTAGCGCCTCGTCTAAAGTGAGGTAATCGAAACAGACAATACTTTCTGTAGCTAAGGGGTAAAGAAGTATGTTCCGGTAGCCGATAGAGTCTAGTACTCTAGTTCGAGTCAAAAATGTTTTGACTCCATCAAACACTTTCTTGTTTTTTATCTCGTTCATTTTCACTCCTTTTTTGATTATTTAAAAACTGCTTCGTAAGTCTCCTCGAAAATTTCTTTATCACAAGGGTATAACTCTCCTCTAACTCCTTCTATTAAGTAGTCACCAGCTTTTCCTTTTAAGACGCCTTCCAGCGTTTTTACTTCGAATTCCTTTTCCATTTGGATAGCCTTAACCCTCACTGGCTTTTTTCTATAAACGTCAAAGTTTCTAGGCATCTTAGTTATCACTTTTTACTCCTTGCGCTAAAAAAGACTTTATTGCCTCATGAACATTGACCCTAAAGCTGGTAACAAGCGCATCCATCGGCTCTTCCATATGCACGCGTCTAAAACCTAATCTTATGAACACGATATTGTGGAAACTATTCTCAGCATAAACTTGCCAACCTAGTTTCTCACTATCTGTCTTATTAAGTCCTACTCCGAAAGCTAAATCTCCTTTCTTATACAACGAACCATTTATCTCCCACAAGTCTATTTTCCTTTGAGAAACCCAATCTTCCTCCACTTTAAGTAATTCTCCTGCCTCACGTGAAGTATAAGTTGCCTCGTAATAACTCAAAGAAATTCTCTCTGAGCTAACGCTGAATCCATACCCATTTACTGTAGCAAACTGCCTAGAGATAATAGAAACTGTCGTCGAGGGAGAGACGGCAAACGGCAGTTGTAGTACCGAAACAACTCCTAATAAAATAAGTGCCCACATAATCTTACTCCTTTCAACCTCATTATGTAAATTTACATTATGTAAATTTACATAATATGTTTCCTAAAAGGTAACTCTTTACAGGTAAATCCAGCTGCACCTGTGTGTCCACCACCCCCATACTTTACAGCAATTTTAGATACGTCGACTTTATCAGAGTATAAGCCCACAATCCAGGAATCTCCTAAGTATTCGTAAGACAAACAAATATCATAGGCGTTCATTTTATTTCCAAATGCTTCGCTTCCGAATATATAGATTCCTAGAGCAAAGCATTTGTAGTTTTCAAATTTCGTTTCAAATCCATAACTTTTAGCATAATCAAAACAAAACATATCTCTAAATTTAACACAGATTGCGCCTTCTTTTTCTATCTTTCGAACCTTTCGAAAAGTGTCATATCCTGCTTCACCAACAGGAAAAGGAATAGTAGAGTAAGGAAATAACGTATCCCAAATTGCACTTTCTGGTTGATGATAATAAAGCTTCATGCCCATATTGAAATTAGCAGTATGTTCGCCGAATTCCCAGGCCCACTTATCCTTATCCCCGATCAACTCCACTGCGCGAGGAATTTGAATACCGGGAACAAAATACTTCCAAGTAAGCTCACAACCGGAGAAGTTCTTGTCCCTTAATCCCTTTAACTCTCTATAATAATTGTACTCAAAGGCAGTTTTATGATGGTCTATCCAAATGATGTTTTTAGTTAATAAAAGAACCTTCTCCATAACCTTTGGCTTGAATGAAAAATCTACTATGACTATCTTTTCACAGAGGTAAATTTCTTTTACTTTTATCTCGTCCTTATAGTCCAACTCTATCAATTTTATCTTAGCACCTCTATCCCAGCCTCTTGCTTCTCTATAAGCAATAGCTCCTGCACACCTCCCGTCAAGATCGTTGTGATAATAGATTTTCGTAGGAACCTCCTTTTATTTCCCTTTCCTTGACCCCACATCACCTGGGGCTTTTGGTCGTGGTGATTTCTTCACACCTGTGCACCGTTGACTGTTCGGCTCAATAATATATCCTATCTTCTTGCACTCATAGCTGAGCTTGCACATGCACCGCCAGAGGAAACAAGGCTTGAAGTCAAGACACCTGACTTTCGGTCCTTTTGGTTGAAAGCTCATTACTGCTCCTTGCTCATCTGCTCTTCAATTAAAATTTAATATTCCTATAAACCGGAACCCAGCCTCCCATAAGTTTAAAGTCATCTATAAAATACAGATTCGTATGCCCTAATTCTCCTCCTTTAAATATAACACCACTTTTAACTATAATCTGTAAGCTATCGCTTCCGTGTAGTGCCTCAATTTGGAAATCTTTGATAGCGATAAACCATTTATCTTCTGGCATATCGTAATTATAAGAATGGGTTGGCTTACCACCTTGATTCATATATCCTGCTAACCATTTCTCATAATCTCTTTTGCTTGCCTTAGATATCTTTCCTTGAAGTAATAGTTGTACTCTTTTCGTCCTCTTATTACTTTCCTCCATGGATTTTCTATGCTTTTCCCTAAATTTCAGGCTTCTTCTTCTTTGCTGAGTCTTGAATTGGTCCAGAACTTGGTTTAATACCTTAGTGTCCATTTTTAATCCTCCCAGCTGAACGGAAAGAACCAGCATATTGCCTTGACCAAAGGCTGGCTCTTATTCCAAAGCCAAAGTAGTCTTGGGTGCCTCTTGATAAACTTCCACATTGGCTCCCCAATCACTAATATAAGATCTAAAACGGCTGCTCGAAAGGCCCTTATTTGCCCGCTGAGCGTATTCTCATTCACTCCTTGATTTCTTTCATGTACACCAATTCAGGAGGAGTAGCTAATTTTAGTGGTTGATCACAAAGCATATACTCTCCATTCCACTCAACGTAGGCACCTTCTGTCGTGAAGAAGAAGATCGCGTCTCCGTTGGAACCATAGGAACCATCGAGTTGTGGAGAGGCAACTGTAACGCTACCGGCCTCCCTAGTACCGTGTGGGTCATCAAAAATCTGGTCTGGAGTCGTTAAAAGAGAATTTACTGACGAGACTTTGCCTTTCACCGTATAAAAAGCCATCACCTTACCAAATGAAACGAGGTAGATATAGCTAATTTTATCCGGTGTATTGAAAGTTGTTAGCCTACGCACCAAATTTCTTCTTTCCTGTGAGTATTCTATCTGGGGAATTGGAACGTCGTTTAGAAGTCTATCGTGATTAGCCTCGGACATTGCCATCTCTAACTTGGTAGTTTCTCCTGTTTTCGGTCCTTTATCCCACCAGGCCGCTAGTGAAAACTGCGATAAACACAGAACTAACATCCCTACGCATACGAACGTTATTACTCTTTTCATTCCTCTATCCTTTCGGGTAATACTTCATCACCCATCTTAAATATTTTTCTATTGACCATTCTACTCTTAGCATTGTACTCAGCTTTAATGTCTTCAATGTAGTTTTGAAGACCCAATAGTATCGAGCTAAGCCTGCTAGATTCGTTCTTGTCCTCGAACGACCATTTATCTCTTGGTCCCGCATCGGTTTTAAACGTTGCTAGAGTGCTCTCTGCATTCTTAATCTTTATCTTTGTAGCCAAATACTCTTCATATTTGAGTTTGAACCACTCGTAATTGTAGATCACATTGTCAGGGTCGAGAGTTCGCTCTATAACTCCTGTAGCTGCATCCATTATTTTCCTTGCAACGAATAGCGGAAACAAGACTAGTCTTCCGACTAGAATCAAAACTGCAACCAAAACAACTATTCCCAGGATCTTCTTAAAACTCCACCAGCCAAACTTAAAAAATTCGCTCACGTTATCCTCCTTTTTAATACTAAGACCCATCCTTAGGCTACTTTCTTGAGTCTTGGATTTTTATTGAATTTACGTCCTTTTTTTGCACAGTGTAGCCACCACTTATCGCGATTTCGGACCTTGACAATATCAGCAGTAAAATCAAAGTTTCCTTTAAATAAAGATGAACCTACTCCATAAGCATCTACTGGAACTCTAGCCTTTTCGAACGCAGAGATTTTTTTGGCATTAAAGCCACCACTCACAAAAATTCTTATATTGAAGAAGTACACGCCGAATATTTTTCCCATCTCATCAAGTTTCGCTCTAACATTTCTTACTAGTTTTGCATTTACACCAGTTGGTTTAAAATCACCTACATATTCGCTCTTTTCCATATCTTCTACTATCGACTTATCCACCATACTTCCAGAGGTATCCAATCTTACCCCATACAGTTTGAACTTATTGTCATACCCATTTTCTTTGAATCTTTTTTCCATAGCGATTGCTGTTCTGACTGTAGTGGCTACACAATCATTATCCCAATCTACGAGAGTTATTCTTTTAATATCAACAGGCATTATTTCCGCGAATTTAAGAGTTGCTTCTGCTGTATCTCCTCTGTAGGCAGCTATAAGACCATGCGGAATAGTTCCCATTCCTTCACTACCCCACCATTCTCCCTGAGCATCAGTGGATACGCCACCAACATCGAAACCAGCGGCTCTGCGGCCCACCATATAAGAGTAACCATCTTTTGCTTGAATTAGATGGGAATCGAATCTCCCCGGGAAGAAGAAAACAGGCTTTCCATTTGCTGCCTTGAAACATCGATATACGTTAGTGGCTATTCTGGTTCCTCTGGCAAGCGCACCAAGATAAACGGTTTCTAGGTGAGCAAAAAGGCTGTAGTCGCCCTCTATCGTCATAACTGTTTCCCAAGCATTGGTAATATCGCCATCATGGAGAGCCTTTACCTCTAAGTCCCTGAATTTATTTCCTAAAGCTTCCTTGATTATTGCTATAGCTTCATCCATTCCACAAAGACAGACATTATCTTTTCTTTGAAATACTTGCATTAGAACGCGAGGATGACGACCGTCTTTTTCTAAAACCTCTTTCGTTCTGCAGAAGTATTTGTCTGAATAATATCCATTTTTGATTCTTGGATCGAGCCCGAAAGTTAGTGGACTAAGTCTTTCTTTCATTTTAAGTACGCAGCATTCAAATTATCTTCTTTAATTTCTTTCAATCGATTGTGGATTTTACGTATCATATAAATCCCGAATGCAATTATAGGAGCCAAAAATATTCCCACAAAGAGCGCTCCGCTACCTATGATAAGAAGGGCGAGAAATACCGTTGTTACAGTTAAAGCTGTCCAAAACGGCCTGAACAACCATTTAAGAAGGCCCTCCTCCTGTTTCAAACCAATAAGTTTTAATATTGTTTTCATTTCTTGATTATCCATTCTATCTCCACTCCTATGTCTTGCATAACCTTTAAGACTCTTGATTGTCGCTGTAAGTTGAGCGTTGCAGTTGGCTTCTCATAAACCACGACTTCAAAGTCGCACATTAGCGCATCTATAGCTGTAGCTAAAACGCAGATGTCTGTGGCTACTCCAACTAGATGGAGCCACTCAATTTTACGAACTTCCAAGTGCTCCTCTAAATCAGTCCCGAAGAACCCTGAGTACCTAGTTTTAGGAACGACCAGGTCACCGACTTTAGGTTTTAGTGCCTCTACTATATCTGAGCCAGGAGTTCCTTTAATTGCATGCTTTGGCCATTTCTCGAACTCTTTATCATTTTTCTCGTGGCTGTCGCAAACGTAAACTACGAGCCAGCCTAGAAATCTTGCCGCCTCGATTTGACTTTTTATTACAGGGATTATTTCTTTCGCTCTCGGAATCTCTAAAGGTGCACCTGATAACACAAAGTCATTTAACATGTCGATAATTAGCAGTGCTGATTTCATGGAAAATACCTTTCTATTTTATTCTTCATTTTTTTCCTGCTCTGGCAGAATTGTACTGCCCATCTCGACTCATCTTCTGCGGATGACTATACAGTCGTCACAACTAGCAAGATCGCTACAGAGCAGGAATTACCTTCCCTAACGTTGCCCGCCCCAAATGAAGAGAAAGGCTTTAAGGACTCGAGACGGACAATATCTTACTTTCTGTACGCTTCTAGTAGACTACTTACGCATTCGTTACTTCTTCTACTTTATAATAAGCCGTATTGCTTACCCTATCATAATGCTCTAAACGGAAACTCACAACTTTAGGCGTTGGTCCAGGACTTAGCACACGATACACAGGTACGGGTTCTGCAATTTCAACGCTCTTTGTGAAACCACCACCGATGTCCAAGATAGCAGTAGTCATTAAACCTCTAGCTACTCGATTGTGGAGTCTTCCAATAGTAGCCACTAGACCTCCATTTCTGCTATATGGAAATCTTTCAGGGTAATAAATCGATTCGTCTTTTTCCCGGTTAAAATGAAGTCAATAAGAGTTTCAGAGGCAACAGCAACTGTTAACATTATGATGTTTCTTGCAAGTGGGTAATTACACATGTCTACGCCTCTATCCTGTGGAATTCGGTACCCTTCGTTCCACATAATTTCTCCATAAGCCTCATTCAACCCCAAGTGTAGACATTCTTTATTTTCTTGTAAGCAGAACTCTGTGACCACTTTTCTTGCCTCTCTATTGTCAAAGCTATCAATGATTATCCCTGATTGTGCTAGAGACCTCTTAACATTCGATTGATCAAGTTTTGTTGTAGAGTACTCAACTAGTGCTTTTGAAATTCTGTAGAGGTGGCTGCCAAGAGCTGAGGCCTTTAACATCCCTATCTCGTCTTCGTGATAGCTCTGAGTTCCTATATTGTGCTCCTCGATCCTATCGAAGTCGATTACAAGAAAGTGTTTAAAACCTTGGCGGACGAGATTTTCGGAGAGATTTGAACCTATTGCCCCAAGGCCACAAATAGTAAGTTGAGTCTCAGCGAGTTTCTTGAGAGTATCCTCGCCCCTTAGAAGTTTTTCATGCAAGAACGGATCCATTTATTTCCCTTTTTTGATTTTTAATAAACTCCCTTAATTCTTTTTTACGCGCCAGGCACCTAGGATGCGCATTAAATCTGTTTGCCTCCGCATGCTTTAACACGAGTTCCCAATCGCTAATTGACCAAACTCGGTTTCGGTGTTGCTTAAGTAGTTGCAACATTATGTTAGCCTGCTCCTTTTTCAAGACTAAATAAGGTAAAACATGCTCTAAAAACTCCTTAATTCGTAGCCCACCATTGATACTAAGATCCACTCCTTTATTTGAGTGAATCAAACCTTTTGAAAGTTTCAGCAAGTCATGTATGTACTCGATAGACTTCGGGTCCTTGTTATAAACCGTTACCGCAGGAACACAATAATGTGGGATTCCACCTCTGCGTATGATTTGTAAGGAAAAACAGCCTTCACCATCTAAAAACCCAGCAATATAACCTAGCTGGGAAGGTGAAAGATCTGGAAACTTGAAAGGCTTCCAAGTATAAAGATACTTACGGATTTTGAAGCCATTCTTTTTTAGCCTAGCATATTGGCTTCTGATATGCCGGCTCGGGCGATCGAACTTTTTTGCGATTTTGGCTGCTCCGAGTTTTTTGTAGTTGTCTCTAATAAATTCTATTTCTTCGATAGGCCATTTCCTGTAAGTCATGCATATACCCCGAAGTACTTAAGGATTTTATATATGAGAGCCCTTCTAGACCAAACGTATCTCCACCTTTTATGTTTCACAGAAGAAACTAGATAGGCTGTTGCGCGAGAAGGATTTTGAATAACGCAAAGTAACGGTCTACCAAAACAATCAACCCAAGCCTTCATCGTTTTCCTATCTCGTGTAGAAGGTTTAAGAGTACCGCCTGGATGCGTATGCCAAAAGCCTAAGATATCACCTTTCCTTTCTTCTCGCTTTAAAACCCAGTCCCCGTCGAATTTGACTGAAGTAGGTTTGCCAGTAACTTTCTTAACTAATCTACCATGTGCAAAACGTACAAGAGATAAATCTTGCTTGCCTAGCATGATATAGCAAATTTCGTTATTCATTCTTCCGGCTTCGGATTACCTTCCCAATAAATATCATCATTTTTTAACTCTACTAAGCAACCCTTTACAGTTGGATGTAAATCAATAAGTATCAAGTCAAAATGTTTTGCTAAAATTCTCATCACATCATTTTTATCTAAATTTATTTCCATTATAATTTGCCTCTTTTTAGTTTATTGTAGAGCTTTGCTGAGACAATAATCCTCAGCAAAGCTCTACTTTGATATTCAACTTTACTCTTTTCCTGTCACATTCGCTACATCAATAAAGGGAATGGCCCCGCCACCGGTAAATCTGGGTAATACTCCATCCCATTTCTGAACAGCTTCTAATTTCACTAACTCAGGATTTTTCCGCAATGCTTCTCCTCGAATCTCTATTGCCCTAGCTTCTGCTATCGCTTTAACCCTAAT
>Ga0114925_10001073_pt1 | contig 13100 bp, 12 predicted proteins | sample SumtaG_2_FD_87287 | JGI IMG/M metagenome (GOLD analysis project Ga0114925, IMG submission 87287) | Deep subsurface microbial communities from Indian Ocean to uncover new lineages of life (NeLLi) - Sumatra_00607 metaG | ecosystem: Environmental > Aquatic > Marine > Oceanic > Sediment | place... | reverse complement strand
GTCCTGCTTTGATTGAAGTTTTATTTCAATACGGCCGATTCTTCCCGATTTCTGTAGCTCACGTAGATCCAGCTCAGGCCCAAAAAGTCCCTCTGTCTGACCGAAGACAGCTCCAATTACATCTGGTTTTTCAACTACGCCTTCAATTTCGAATTTCGCGCGGATAACATACTTAGCTGTAACTATCTGTGATGATCCCATTAACATCGCCTCCGATTGAGGATGTCAAGATTAGTTAATGTTACTTCACTCACCGTAAAGGTGAATTGATTATTTGGGTAGTTCTCTCTCTATTATAGTTTGCGAATTTCCAATCTTCTTTCTTAGAGTATGCAGGTAGCTCAACATCCCCTCGATGTCTTTAAGATCTCTTCCCAGCAAGCTTCGTAGTTCTCTCCAAAAGAAGGTGTTTGCCTTGACTTTCGTATTCTCAAGGTACTGCGTCAGTCTCTTAGTCCATTCTTCTCCTCGTCTATCGAAGTCCAGTAGCAGAATGACTTCATCTGCTTCTAAATCCTCTATCTCTGTGGCGAGGGCGAGAAAGGACTTTCTCGTTTTTCCAGCGATAACTTCGCCTGAAAACGCGAGTTTTCGAAGGACTTCGACGTCGTTCTTTCCTTCCACGATTATTGGTGTTCCCTTCGTTGAGTGGAAGGCAAGTCTTTCAATGATTACAGAAATTTTCTCCATTTTCTCTGCGAGATGAGTTGACAAATCCAGCTACCTTGTCACTTCAAGTGTTTTCATTCTATTCAGATTCTCAGGATGGGCTTCGAAGTGGGCTCTTACTGGTTTCAGTAATTGCGTGAGGGCTTCAGCAACAGCATTCTTTAGGTCTAGGGGATGCAGTTTGCCTTCACTATAGTTTTTTTCGAGTTCGTTGTATTCCGTGAATGTTTTTTCCCCTCCATATTTCGCGGGACGCTTCACCGTTATTTCATTCGTGTTTGCGAATATGGCATAGTGGGCTGTCTCCAAGACAGGGTTCTGAGTCCCCTGCCTCGGTGGGCAATAAGCGTCCAGTATCTTAGCTCGAATTTCACGTGGTGAGTCATGAACGTACACGCAGCTTCCCGGGATGCTCTTGGACATTTTTGATGCGATTCGCAAGTTAACCCCCGCGTCTTCGTCCAGTTGCCCTCTCTCGGTGACTGCGCCCTTCAACCCCATTAGGAGCGGTGTATGAATACAAGCTGGTTTTGGTTGATTGAGTCTTTCCGCAACATCCCGGGCAAGCATGTGGGCTTTTCTTTGTTCGAGGCCAGCGCATGCAACGTCAAGTTTCATATGAAAGATGTCTGCTGCTTGCATACATGGATAGAGCAGCCAAGCTGTCTCAATTTCAGTGGCATTCATCTCTCTGCCCATGATAGGGAGGGCTCTCATTATTCTCTGGACAGAGGCAGTTTTTGCGATCTTCAGAACTGTCTCCCAATACTCTACTTCTCCAGCGAGATCGGAAGCCCAAACGTATTGTGCAGGCTTGATTCCAAGGGCGGAGAAGCACTCTTTGAAGTAATCTCCGCACAAGCGTATATTTTCCATTTTTCCGCCAAGCTTGTTATTAATCCACGAATGCCAATCTGCGAGGAAAATTATGAAGTGGAAGCCTGCAGAGATCATGTCTTTGATTTTGGATCCGCAGACCAAACCTAAACCGATGTGCATTAAGCCGCTGGATTCAAAACCCCAATAAGCGCGAGGCGTTCTTCTTGACTGAAGCAGACTCGCCAGCTCGTCTCGGGTGACTACTTCGACTGTGTTTCGAGTAACAAGCTGCATCGTATCTGTCTTCAAAGCTGACGCCTCTTGATGATTTGAAGGATAATCTATTGATCAGGACTTAAAGTCTCTGTCGCGGGTGGATTGTGTCCCACGTTACCTAACACTCCACTTCACCGATGGAGCTTTTCGCTCTCCTTTGCAGAGCTCTCTCTTTCGTGGGTTTGTCACCCGCGCCGCCGTGTCTCATGCTTGGGTATGCTTTCCTTCATCAGTGAGTTCAGTCAAGTCCGTCGGCACGAGTCTCTAGGAGAGATTTCAGCGGATTCAGATGCTCATATCATCGCATAACTATCTTTATTGGCACTTCAGAAAAGACTTTCTATTCTACTAGATCCTGCAAGTCGAATTCAAATGCTGCCACTGGAGCTTCGAGACCGAAGTTGTTCAGCACTTCAGGATGGATCTCTCCTACTAGCCCCAGACTTACATGCGCTGTCCGCCCCTTTGCACCGCATGTTATCGAGGCTGCTCTTCCATCAATGAAGGAGGGCGATTCTGCCACATTAAACCTTCGGGGTCCAAGATCCATGTTGAGTAATAAGGCCTCAGCGATTGATTTGATTTCAGTGAAGCTGGCTGCGGAGTAGGAAACGACTGAGGCCATATGAAGTCTTCGTTCACACCCGGTCTCACGATCCTTGTTTAGGCAAACAACGTCCGAGACCTCGAAGAGTTTTTGCGGGAAGCTTTCGTGCCTGTTGTCAGCCAAGTTTCTCATGAGGGTGGGCAGGAGGCTTGTCCTCATTATTGTGTACTCGCTTGAGACAGGGTTGGCGAGTTTGACACATGGCTCAGTTTCCTTGCGCATTTTTTCGAAATGATGGTTTTCGTTGGTCAGTGTGAAATTAACGACCTCTATGAAGCCCAGTCCAACCATTATCTTCCTGACTCCGTCTGCTAATTTTAATGTACAGTCCTCCTCGCCGATCGTGACTGACGATGGAAATGTGGGTGTGAATCGGTTGTATCCGTATCCGATTGCTACTTCTTCAACCAAGTCTATTTCATGAAGGATGTCGATGCGATATGGAGGGATCTTTACCTCTAATAATCCGGTTCTTAGACTCTTCACTCCCAATCTGCATCTCTCTAGACACTTCGTGACAGCGTCTTCTGAGAGCTTGAGACCGAGGGTTCTGCTGGCGTAGGCCGTTCGTAACTTCATAATTTGAGGACTCAAATCAGGCGAGAACAGCTTACGATCTGAGCACTTTACCTCGACAGCTTCGATAGAGCCTCCCATTTCCGCCAGAGCAGTGGTTAAGACGTTTAGGCTCTTCTCAACAGAAAGCTGATCGGTTCCAGTAACATCGATGAATAAGTTTCTGGTTTCTTCATCGACTCTTGTAAGTTCGCCATTGATTATTGGGGGCATTGAGAGCACCTTTGCTTCGCTATCAATCAGCAAGGGAAATCTATCGGAATGATCGACCAAATGCCTATAGGCAGCTCCTTTCTCATGTTTATCAAGAACTTCCATTAGGCTCATCTTTTCACGTGTGTTCAGCGGTATGAATTCAGCACTATCTGGTGGAACTGCTGTGTAAGTGAAGGGGGCCTTTACTGCGTCTAGATTGTGAACTCCGATGGATGCCTTCCGACGATCTCTACCTACACCCCAGTGTAGATCCTCCTGCATTTCCATGAGGTCTACTACGCCGTCTTCGTCCAACTCTATTCCTCGAATGACAGCTGCAAGCATGTATGGTCTGACTTCTGAGACTGCATCCTCGATCCTAAGCAGTGTTCCGCCTTCTCTCACGTTGTATGTAGGTAGCCCGGTTTCCCATCCTCGCAGTCCTCTGAAAGCCCTAGCGATTCCACTGTAACTTGAGAAGTCGATGCGGTTTGGGTTGAATTCCACCTTCACGTGGTCTTCTCCGACTTCTTCGATGTCGAAACCGAGCCACGGTAACCATTCAGTCATCTCTGAGAGTGTTAACTTCCTGTCAACGTATTTTGAGAGCTTTTTCCTATGAAGTGTGATTACAGGCGTAGGGGAGACCTCCTCAACCAATTCAGGTTATTGTTGTACAGTAAGCGTATGTCATCTAGCCCGAGTTCAATCATCGCTAAGCGCTCTAGTCCTCCCCCCCATGCAAGCACGGGATAGTCAATCTTCATAGGAGCCAAGACTTCTGGTCTGAACATTCCCATTCCACAGAGTTCAATCCAGCGCTTGATTTTAGGCAGGTAAACCATTGCCTGAGCGGAAGGCTCAGTATAGGGAAAGTAGCATGGCCAGAATTCGACTTTCTCCAGTCCAAAACGTCTGTAAAACATCTTCAGTGTCCCCATCAGATCTTGCAATGTTACGTCCTTGTCAACCACAATCCCTTCTATCTGATAGAACTCAGCTGTATTCTTGTATGTCAGTTGCTCGTTTCTGTATACTCTATCTACTGAAAAGACTTTGATAGGTGGGCTTCTGTGCCTTGAGAGATATTTTATTGTTTCAGCTGTCGTGTGGGTTCGGAGAACAAGCCTTTGAGCTTCCTCTTTTCTCCACTGATAGCCCCAGCCTTTTGAGCCTGTGATCCAACCGTTCTCGTGGGTTTTTGCGACTGCGTCTACAATTTGCTTTGACGGCAATCCTCCCTTTTCTGGGACTGATAGATAGAATGTGTCCTGCATCTCCCTTGCAGGGTGATCCTGTGGCTGGAATAGTGCATCAAAATTCCAGAAGGCTGTTTCAACCAAGGGTCCTCGTATCTCTGTGAATCCCATTCTAAGGAAGATCTGTCTGGTGCGGTTGACCATCTGCTGCAGCGGATGAGCTTTGCCTGGATAGGTCTGTGAGCCTTCCGCAACAACATTGAACCTTCTGAGTTTTGTTGTCCGCCATTTTCCAGAGATGATCATTTCAGGCGTAAGCTGGCTTGCTTCTTGAGGAAGTCCTTCGGTTAGCTGCGTTGCGAGATTTCTGCCTTCTTTGGTCAGCTCCAAGGTTCGGATTGTCTTTTCTTCTATATCTGCAAGTTTCCGTCTCTTCAGATTCACTGCTACACGGGACATCTCTCTTCCCAATTTTTCTAATGTACTTCCCCCTTTCCTGTACAGTAGCTTCAGAAGTTTCTCGTCATCTCCTTCCCTAGGTCTTGTTGGAGTGCCGATGGTTCCGTCGTCTGTCTTAATCTTAATCCAGCCTTTTCTGTGGAGCCAACCAACTGCGATGGGAATCTGGTGAGATTTTAGTTTGGTGTTTTTTGCAGTTTCTTCGGGTTTTCCACTATTCCCTGATTTAATTATGTATTCGATTAAGCGGCGTTCTGGCAGACCTTGAGTTGCGTAGTCCTCGCCTTCTTCATTCAGCGTTATAATTTTCTGCGTCTGTTCGTGTATTTGTATCAGTTTCAGTTCGGAGAGGTTCATAGCGGCTCTCATGATTGCTGAGTGGGCAAGCCCACTGATTTCCATGATGTGATCTACGGCAGCTTTTCCGTTGATGTTGCTGAGAGTCTGCAACGTCTTCTGCTCATTCTTCCGAAGTTTAATCATGATTCATTGCTCATAGCTTTTTCAACATGCTTGTAGAAGGTTTGTGCAGAATGAGGCGGTGATCTGTCGAGAGAATTTTGTTCTGCGGGGGAATGCGTGAGCATTTGACAATGGATTACGGAAATTGGCAGGGCATTCCAGCGCACCGCTGTTAGCAAATAGGCTCATTTTATTTATCTCTTATGCCGTAACCGTAGTTCCCACTTGCTCTCCTGCTATTGCCATCAGGATGTTCTGTGGGTCCTTTCCATCAACAACGACCGTTTTGACTTTTGCCTCGCTGAGGATTTCAATGGCTACTGGATCAAGGATCTGACGTATTCCCGCTTTGTGCTGGTTCTCTTCAAGTATATCTGCCAGTTCCCTGTAGTTGACTTCCTCCAGTTTTACCGCGTCAGGGTATCGTGCTGGGTCTTTGTTGTAGATTCCTAGTTGGTCTGTAGCCTTCACCAGTAGTTTGCTGGAGGCTTCTTTGGTGAGGCGTGCAGCAACTGTGTCAGTCGTCATACCTGGCTCTATACCTCCCATGACCACGACCTGATTCGATCTTGAGATCATGAGCGCCTCTTTGATGGAAGTGGGCACTATGCCGACTCCATCTTTGCCCAGTTTCAGAGTCAGCAGGAGTGCGTGAAGCCTTGATACGTGTATAGCGAGCCAATCCTGTGACTCCTCATCTAAACCTAGCCTCTTCCCCACGTTGATGAACTGTCTAGCAAGTTTTCCGCCACCTACAACCGCAATGATTCTACGTTTCTTGAGTTTGAGCTTTATGAGAAGATCCACATATTCACTTATCAGTTCGGGATCTTCAGGAGAAGCCACTACGGATCCTCCTATTCGTATGACTGTGACCATGCCGCTTCAGAGCTATGTAGGCTCTCTCTGTTATAATAAAGCTAATTGAAACTCGCCAAAACTTAGGATTAAAGGCTAGAGAATAATGCTGCATCTGTGGACTATGGCAAACTAAGTTATATGCGTCAATCCGCGGAAGAGCCCTCTCTCAATGATTCGAAAGCTCTCCGCTTAGAGCAAACTAGCTCTCTCGACTCTTCTTGCCAATTCTAGCCAGATCAAAGGAACCCGGTGGAAGTCTCTTCGGGAAGACTTGGATCCAATGTGGAAGAAATTATAAGCGAGTGAATCCCCTTTTGGTCTTTGGCGGAAACTGATATTGGGGAAACTTGACAAACCTGTGTTGGAATTGCTGAAAGACTCTCCAGAACCTTTGTCGCTATCGGAGATCGCGTTGAACCTTGAGGAACCAAAAAAAGCAGTCTACAGAACTCTGAAACGACTCTTCGAGAAGGGGAAGATCAATACCAAAGGTAGCAAGTATAGTCTATTGAAGTAAAGGACACCTAGCACTAAGCTCATTCTCTAAGACACGCCAGAAGCCTGAATCGACGAGTGTCTGATTGTCTCAGAACTAGCTCAAAACCCTTCTGAACACCTAATAGCTATCGTTATCTATCTCCTTCCCTATTGTGCATAGAGCAAACTATCTGGAGGACTTACCGATGGATCCGTTGCCGAAGAAGATTGACTTCTTAGCCATTGAAAAAATGTGGCAGCGCAAATGGGAAGAATGGGGGATATACCGCTTTGACACAGACAACCATACAAAACCAGTCTACTGTATCGATACTCCACCTCCTTATCCCAGTGGCGACTTCCACATGGGTAACGTCTTAAACTGGGCATACTTTGACATTGTAGCTCGTTTCAAGCGGATGCAGGGCTTCAACGTATTTTTCCCTCAAGGCTGGGACTGCCATGGTCTGCAGATTGAAAGAAGGACAGAGAATGAATACGATGTGAAAAAATCAGAGATCCCCACAGACCAATTCATAGCACTCTGCCAGAAGTTTGTTGATAAGTACATCAACATCATGAAGACTGCCATTAAGCAGCTTGGATGCAGCATTGATTGGACAACAGAATACAAGACCATGAACCCAGACTACTGGCGTCGTACACAGCTGAGTTTCATACTTCTCCACGAGAAAGGATACATCTATCAAGGCACCCATCCAGTGAATTGGTGCCCTGACTGCCAGACTGCTATCGCAGATGCTGAAGTGAACTATGAAACAAAGCAAGGCTCTCTATACCACATCAAGTTTCCTTTGAAGGAAGGAGACTTCCTAGTCATAGCTACCACTCGCCCTGAACTCATACCGGCCTGCGTCACAGTCGCCATCAATCCCGAAGATAAGCGATACAAGAGGCACTTAGGTAAGGAAATCATAGTACCATCCACAACAAGAACGGTCGGCATTATTGCTGACAACATGGTGGATCCCGAGTTTGGCACAGGAGTCGTCATGATCTGCACTTACGGTGACAAGGCAGACGTAAAAACAGTGGCCAAGCACAAACTTCCCTCCATTGAGGTTCTGACAAAAGACGGGAGAATGAATCAGAACTCAGGAAAGTATCAGGATCTGACAGTGGAAGAAGCAAGAAACTCCATAGTTGCCGATCTTGAAGAGAGTGTGCTCAAGGTTGAAGCAATACAACAAGAGGTCGGTCTCTGCGACCGCTGCGATACACCCATAGAGATTCTTGAAACCCAGCAGTTCTTCATGAAAACCCGCAGCCTTACAGATCTCGTAGAAGAGACGGCAAATTCCTTAACTTGGTACCCAAGATATATGAAAACCCGCCTCATTGACTGGGCTAAATCTTTGGATTGGGACTGGGTCATAAGCCGACAAAGAGTCTTTGGTACACCTATCCCAATCTGGTACTGCACGGAATGTGGCAAAACAATATTAGCAGAGAAGAGCTGGCTTCCAATAGACCCGAAACAACAATCTCCCAAGATTGAAAAATGTTCAGAGTGTGGGCACTCCACCTTCACACCTGAGAAAGATGTCTTCGACACCTGGATGGATTCATCCATAACCTGCGCGGTTCATTCAGGTTGGCCTGACAAGCCAGACAAAGAATGGAGAAGACTATTCCCCGCAGATCTACACCCCTCCGGAACAGACATAATCCGAACATGGGCCTACTACTTGATGGTGCGTCACCTTGCCCTATTCGACGAAACACCTTACAAGACGTGCCTCATCAATGGTATGGTTCTGGGCAGCGACGGACGAAAAATGAGCAAGAGCCTTGGAAACTATGTTTCTACTTCAGACGTCTTCGAGAAATATGGCTCGGACACGAGCAGACAATGGGCAGCAGGAGGGGGCACAACTGGCTCTGATATACCGTTCCGTTGGCCAGACGTTGAGTATGGATGGCGTTTCCTAGTGAAACTCTGGAACGCATCAAGATTCGTCAGTCTCGTATTGAAAGATTATTCACCTGAGGCCACTTATGAGCTGACCCTTCTTGACAAATGGCTCCTTGAGAAGATGAAGAAGACAACTATATAGGTCACAAGAGCTTTGGAAACATGCCAGTTCAACATCGCTGTTGAAGAAGCTAGGAACTTCGCATGGCACGAACTCTGCGACAAATACCTTGAGGCAGTGAAGCACAGGCTTTACCGAGGTGAGATATACGGGGAGGCGAAGCGCAAGGCCGCCCAACACATTCTGCACACGGCACTATACGGTTTCCTTCAGCTATTCGCACCAATTTCTCCTCATATCACAGAGGAGATCTATCAGCGCGTCTTCGCTGATCATCTACAACATAAGAGTATCCATGTCTCCCCATGGCCTACAGTGGACGATAATGACGTTGATGAGACAATTATAAAGAAAGGAGACCTACTCGTTGCCGTGATAGGGGAGATCCGGCGGGAGAAAGCGAGAAGAAAAATGCCGCTAAACGCAACAATAGAGGAATTGTCAATCTACACTGGAGCTAAGAAAACCGCTAATACGCTTTCATCATCCTCAGAAACAATAAAAGGCACCTGTAAGGTTAACACGCTCAGCATTTCCCCGAAAAGCGGAGAAGGCACAGAAGTTCAAGGGTATCCATCTATAAAGCTTTCAGACTTTATGCACGCACAGGAACACTAAAGCTTGAAACGCAACGTAGCCGCAATCCCGCCAAAGGCGTTCTTAAGCATCTGACCTTCTTCAATATCTACTGACATCATCTCCACCTCTGCGTTCGCCTGCATTGCAGCTTCAGCTAGTTCTTCAACAACATCCTCGGCTTTCTCTACTGAGAGCGATGGAGAATTACACTTGAGGCACTGTTTTTTGGAGAGGCTTTCTTCTAAGCTAGACACATCCCTTCTGTTGATTGATTCCTTCCTATTGTAATCGCATGATCCACATTTCACAGTCACTCGAACTGTATCCAGAGCTTCTGAGAGCAGCAGGACTTTTACAGCCCCCATCCTTAGAGCGCGTCTAACTTCGGCTTCTCCATAGGCTGCCAAGCCCGTGTCGTGCCCGATCTCGTACAGAAAATCCTGCATCAGTTTACCCTCCTCTATGTATCTGATCTTTCGCATGATCTCTGGAGCTTTTCCTACTACTTCCTTTACTCCTTGTCTACCTACGTATGCAGTGTCAATGGTCGCGACGATTTTATCTCGTAATTGATAATGCAGGTAATCTCTTTTCCCAAAATCATATTTCATTGGACCCGGACCTGCAATTATCAGTCCCTTCAAACCTGGTACGTCAAGGAAGACTTCGGTCGCGTGCTTTCCTACTCGGCTGAAGAAGTCAAGGACTTTCGCCTCTCTCTGCCTGGTAAAGCGTTGTGCTGACTGACCGCCTGCCCGCATTTTGCCAGGCACTCCTGACGTAATATTCTTCGCTAGGCTTAGTCGCCTGCCTTGAAGAAGTGCGAAGGTTGCTTCACTGGAATCCATCACTAGAATTCCGTATGTTTCTTTTTCTTTCAGCATCTCCTGCAGGTGTTCTGTGTGAAACCGCGAATCGCAGCGGTACAGGTTAATCATCACTGGTTCTGGAGGGGTCAGAACATAGGTTTCATTCCTTTCGCTACCAGGACCATTCTGCGGTATTGCTCCGCTGAAGATCACAAGTCCGTTCTCGGGCACTCTTTTAATGAGTCTGAGACGCTGTCGCGTTTTCGTAATGGCGTCCTGCACATTGGTTCTTGTTGCATCAGACTTTATGTTTGCGGCTGTGCCATGTTCCTGTCTTAACTGGTTGATGACTTCACTTACACGTTTGCCATGAGGGATATAGAGGCTGACTAGCTCTGTACCGCGTCCTTCTTTCCTTGCTAAATTCTCCAATGCCTTTTTGAGGCGAAACCTTTCTAGAGAAGTGCGTTTCCTGTGAGATTTAGTCAAATGTTTCCACGTGCGGGTAAGCTTCACTGCCACCTTGCTGATAAAAGTTCTGCGAATAGTACGACAGGCATATTAGAAGGAAGCGGATTCTCTGATAACTTCATGGAGCGTGAAATTAAGACGTGATTAGTGCAGTGATCCTGCCTTTGCTGGCTTTCGCCATAGGAATTATCGCAGCGATGTTGGGCATCGGCGGAGGTGTCTTCGCTGTTCCCGCTCTCCAGCTACTTCCTTTAGGAGGTAGCGGTGGTCTCTCTCCCCAAATAGCAGCTGGAACCAGCTTGGCGATGATTGTTTTCAAAGCATTCTCCTCCACAGTTGGCTATGGGAGACAGGGCAGGATTGACTACAAGATGGGGCTTCTCATGGCTACAGCTACTGTGCCTGGATCGTTCATAGGTGCGCTTCTGACAGTTTTTATCGACCAAGCCTATTTGATTCTGATATTCGCTTTATTTCTTCTCTACGTTGCTTCTCGCATGATTTTCTCTTACAGTATTCCTGTTAATCTTGGTTTGTCGAAGCGCTTTGGTGTGCTCTGGAATCGTCGTATTGTTGATTCGAGCGGAGAGGTCTTCGAATACTCCTCGAATGTCCTGCTGGGGCTCATCCTTGCTTTCTTTGCAGGGATCTCTTCAGGTTTGCTTGGCATCGGAGGGGGGGCGGTTATGGTTCCAATACTCTATTATGCGTTATCTTTTCCAATGCACTTGGCGGTAGGGACGTCGGTTTTCATTATGATTTTTTCAGCGACATCTGGCGTATCAACGCATGCATATTTAGGGAATGTTCAGTTCGATTTCGCCTTCCTCCTTGCTATCGGTGTAGTTTTCGGAGCGCAGATAGGGGCTCTCGTATCAAGACGTGTATCTGCAGTAAACCTGCGAAGAACGTTTGGTGCAGTTCTTGTGCTTGTCGGGCTTCGGATGATCTTTAAGTTCCTGAGTGGAGCATAGATCTTTGACCAACCCTTTTAGCGAATTCTGGATCGTGGGCTTTCAGCAGCCTGTAGGTGTTTGAGGATGTTGTTGATTTATGCTGATGGGGCCTCGAGAGGAAACCCGGGACCGGCTGCTATTGCAGTGAAAATAATGGATGGAGTGGGTGTTGTGGTAGAAAGACGATCCAAGTTCATTGGGAAAAGAACCAACAACGAGGCTGAATATGAAGCTCTGAATCTCGGTCTCAGTATGGCAAGGGCGCTTGATCAAGGGGTCGTTGACTGCTATCTTGACAGCGAGTTGGTTGTCAAACAGCTTAATGGTGAGTACCGGGTGAGATCTCCTAGGCTGGAGAGTCTTTGGCTTGAGGCTCGTAGGCTTGCAGGGGGGTTTCAGCAGGTTTCTTTCAACCACGTTTTAAGGACTAACAGGAATATAGCAGAAGTGGATAAGATGGCGAACCATCTCTTGAATAATGTCTTGCAGTAGAAGAAAAGCCTCTGTGGTGTACCTGTGGTGAATGAGCATAAGTCGCTGTTTGAGAGCGTGCAGCGTTATTTTCTTCTACTCGTTATCGCGGTCTCTCTCTTTATCATTCTAAGCTACGTGCTATCAATGGGGCTTGGTATAGTTATTTTCTTCTCTACCCCGGAAGGACTGGAATTTTCTCATCGTTCGATAGTTCTCAACCCGTTGTTGGTTCAGGAGTTTGAGGTGACTTTGAATGTCTCCGTGTATTTCCTCTTTCTCTGGTGGATCTTTGCCCTTTGTTTTATCGCCGCATCACGACTTAGGGAGAGTCTTCACAGTAAATTCGTTGGTTTCATGTCGAAGGACCGCTCTTCTCCTTGGAGTAGCAATCTGCTAACAATGCCTGCGCTTGCAGCAATGTTGTTGACTTTCATCATCGTTCTAGAAGCTCTGCAGAAGCAAGGCGGATTGCCCTCAGGTGAGTTACCGGTGCGAGAGCCCTTCTTGAGCTTTCTTCTGGTGTCGCAGGCTCCGATTATTGAGGAGTTTCTCTTCCGGATAATCCCCTTCGCCCTCTTCTTTGTCACTTTCACGTCGTTGGCTCGAAGAAGTCCTTCCTTTAACCTTTCCTCTTCACGGTTGAAGAGCTTTCTGATGCTCATTCTCCGACCGGATGAAGCAAAGAGGGCTTTAGGCTTGAAGAATATCGGTGAAGATGGTTTACTTGGAGGATTGAGTGTAGCTGAATGGGTGATGGTGCTTTCAACATCCATCCTCTTCGGGATAGCTCATTTCTTGAGCGGTTGGGGTCTTGGAAAAATAACTCAGGCATCATTGATCGGAGTCGTCTTCGCCTTGTCATACCTCTACTACGGGATTCAGGCGCCAATTCTTCTTCATTGGTTCTTCAATTACTATTTCGAGGTCTTCGCGTTGGCAAATGAACTCTTTAAAATCAGAATTCTGGAATACGTGTGGTCGATGAACATCCTGTTTGGCTTTCTCATCTGGGCTGCGTTAGCGTCACTGTGCGTAATCTCGCTCGTGGTACATCTGAGTAAGAAGCTCGGGAGCGCTTCAGAACAGTCTAGTCGAATTGTTCCTTCTGAAGTTCCGTAAAGACTCCTTCGACTGGAATGAGGCGTTGTTCACGG
>Ga0114925_10001072_pt1 | contig 13100 bp, 12 predicted proteins | sample SumtaG_2_FD_87287 | JGI IMG/M metagenome (GOLD analysis project Ga0114925, IMG submission 87287) | Deep subsurface microbial communities from Indian Ocean to uncover new lineages of life (NeLLi) - Sumatra_00607 metaG | ecosystem: Environmental > Aquatic > Marine > Oceanic > Sediment | place... | reverse complement strand
TTTCCTCTAGGCATCTGTTTTTTCTTACGAGCCCTTATATACGAGTTTTATCCGCCTTTGGCGTGATTGCACGGTTTAATATAGGATTATCCATAGAGCGATTTAAGTGCAAAAACACTCGACTCCTATAATCTTTACCCGCCGTCTGTGTGGTGGGCTTGACCCCTTGTACCAACAAATCGGGAGAAGAACCAAACTTTATAACCCTTCCGGCCTTAACCCATATTCTTTCTTATCATCGTTTTTCTAATGAAAGGACTCAGCCATGACTCGGTATAAAGATGGACTCGCTTTTCGCTATGTACAGGGCACCAAATATCATCGGGATAAACCCATGGTGGATAGCCTCGGCAATATTCCTTCACCGGGGCAGTTTAAACGTTATCCGGAGTCGGAACGCATCCAATTGCCGGAGCCCGACCTGAGCCGGCCGGCCGACCTCTGGCAATGCCTGACCAAACGCCGCTCTGAACGCAACACCACACCGGACCCGCTCAGTCTCGAGGAGCTGTCCAAACTGATGTGGGGCGCCCAGGGGATTACCGCACGCACCGGAATGCATCTGCTCCGCACCGCACCTTCCGCCGGTGCCCTCTACCCCTTTGAAACCTATCTTTACGTCGACAAGGTGGAAGAAACGCCCAAAGGGATTTACCACTTTAATGTGGCTGATTTTGCTCTGGACTGTATGGAGACCGGTGACTTCAGACCGGAGTTTACTGCCGCCAGTCTGGGGCAACCTGCGGTAAGCAGGGCGGCGGTCGTTATTATCTGGACCGCCATGATGCTCCGCTGCATGACCAAATACCGAGATCGGGCCATGCGTTACATTCCCATGGATCTGGGACATGTTTGCCAGAATGTTCAACTGGCCGCGGTCGCCATGGGATTCGGGTCCTGTCCCATCGGTGCATTTTATGATGACGATTTTAACGAACTGTTGGGGGTTGATGGAGAAGAGGAGACGGTGTTGTATCTGATCACCGTAGGCAAACTGTGATAGACAGAGCTGCTACCAGATGGCTTGATTGTAATTTGCTCTGATATTTTCATCTGCTGTGATAAAATCGCTTTTCTGCATTTTGGCTTCTGCTGTTAATAACCGATCAAAAACATCTCTCGTCCAGTCTATTGTTAAAGCTTCTTCAATGATTTCACTCAATGGGCTGTCCGAAATTTTCAAATTGATCGATCTGGACAACTCTTTTATTATTTTAGAGGGTGTAACCTTTACTCGGCCGATCTCAAACAGATACTGCAATTCCAATCTGACCATCTGAGATATCAATATGTCAAAATTTTCAATCGATCTTTTTGCATTCTCGCTCAGTTTTTGCGTCAAACCCGCATACAGCCAGATAACAATATGGGTGTCGAGATAGATCATAGATTATTTGTTTCACTCCATTCCGTCACCTTCAAGCTAACTAACTCATCTGGATTGCCAACAATACAATCATGCGGCTTTAAGTTGTCCAATTTCCTTTTTTTTTCTTCAAGAACAATGAACAACTTATGACCATTCCTTTCAATTTCAGCGGGTGTGCCCGTTTTGATAACCTCATCTACAACTTTAAACAGTTTTTTTCTTAATGCGGTTAAAGTCATGCGAGACATTTTTTGGCCTCCTTATAGAACAAATTATACAATCAAGCCAAACCTGACCATGTACATACCATATAACATGTACCGTACATGTGCAAGGTAAAATTTTCCACTTGACGGCGTCGCAAAAAGTCCCATCTGTAGTTGAATTCGTGACTTTTTACGAGATCATCAAGATTAAAGTGCCAAGAGTTAAGGGATTTTATCTATTTTATTTGCTTTTTCCTATTGTCCATTTCTTAAAAAAAGATCTGCGCTGAAAGCGCATTCCGCAACTCTTGTCCGCCTCTGGTGGGTTAGCTCACTTTAGGCACTTTAAATTTTAGGCACTTATGAAATTCTGTCCCCACAGGATAAGTGCCTTAATATAGTTTAAATCATCAAATATATGAATCGTAGCTTTTACTCTGCCAAGATTTCAATAATTGGCGGTATAACACTGGTGGCGATGTCCGTGAGGGAACCCCCGGCCAGCACTACTTCCAGGCGGCCGTCGGTCGCCTCATCGGCGAGCTCCAGCATAAAGCGGGCGATCTCCTCGTAGCAGCGGCCGCTCAGGCCCAGGCTGCCGTAGTCTCCTTTGTGGGTATCGAAACCAAAGTACCAGAAGATCAAGTCCGGTTTAAAATCCATCACCCTTGGATAGAACTCGGATTTTATCTTGTCGGCATATGCTTGATCTGCATTCTCGTCGCCGCCGCCATAGAGCCCCCAGAAACTGCCCGGCGCCCGGATGTCGACCTTGGTGCCGTCTTCCGAAACATGATCCATGCTGCAGCAGCAGACATGGAGCACATCCGGATCATTTCTGAGCAAATCCCGCGTGCCGTCTCCGTGATGGGCATCCGTGTCCATGATGGCAAAGCGTTGGATATTGTGTATTTCCCGCAAGTAAGTAATGGTAATGGCCACGTCATTGAAACAGCAATAGCCGCCAAAATAGTCTCTGCCGGAATGATGGCCCCCGGCGCCGATAAGGGCAAAGGCATTGTCGATTTCCCCGGTACAAACCTTCTCTCCGGCCAGGACCACCCCGCCGACGGAATGCCATGCGGTTGAACAGAGATGGTCTGACTCTACGCCCCGGATGAGCTCAGGGGTATGCACTTTGAGGATCCACTCCTCTTCTATGAGCGGTGATTCATAAAGGATAACGTTATCGCGAGCCAACAGGTGCTCGATGGCTCCGGGAAAATCCTCCAGCCGGGTACCGCGCGTGAGGTAGCTCCTGCGGCTGAAGCTGGGGTGATAAAAGACGCCGGTTTTTTTCATGAAATTCTCCTAAGCCTTAACCGTTTGAGATCATCTATACTCCATTTAGTTCCGTCTATGAAACTTTTGAGCGTGCCAGGCGGGAGGGTATCTTTAGCATGGTGATAATGAATGACAACACGGCGCCCATCAGAGTGGCGATAAACTCTTTGGCTTCCTTTGCGCTTTCTATATTGGAATCCATCCAGTTCAAGTGCTCGAATAAGTTTTCTGACAGGTGTATTTTGAAGATTTTGAATCATATAGAAATTGCTATAGCAGGTTCATTTATAACCTCTATCTTATCGGATGGTATTGGGAAGCCTTCTCCTGCATCTATCATGTCCTCAATATATATTTCAGCAGCATCTTTAATATTTGCTAATGCTTCCTGTTGGGAATACCCCCAGCTGGAACATCCAGGAAGTGTTGATATTGTTGCACTCCAACGACCATCTTCCTCTTCTATGAGATCAACTCTTAAAACGAAAGTCTTCATTTATAGCCTTCCTTTGGTCTGAATTATGAATAAAAATATATATTAATCTCAAAAAGATGTCAAATATATCGTCAAAAGGTGTATTTCCACAAGTTATCACTAAAGGGAAATCAAGGACTGGTTAATTTTCTGGATGCCCGCCTCCGCGGGCATGACGCTGTAAAATTTGGTTTATATCCAGTCTATCCAGTAGATCCTGTCTGAACAAACATGCCAGTCAAAAATCAGACAGGGCGGGTTTTTCCAAAACTTTGAGGTAGGAAGTGTCATTCAGAAATGAGACGATCCACTGACCGTCTTTGTAAGTAAAAAGGTTGGTGCCGGCAGTGTCCTGTTGAATTCGCCAGAAGTGGCTGTTATCGATGCCTAAAAGGGCACAGCATATAACTTTATTGGGCGCCCGGTGAGCGACCAGAGCGATGTTTTCATTCTTGTGCTTCTCAATCAGGCTTTCCACAGCCGCCATGGTGCGTGAACGGACTTCATCCAGGCTTTCTCCGCCGGGAAATTGGACTTTGTGAGGTTCCTTGAGCCAGGTTGAGTAAAGATCCGGATATTTTTCCTGTACTTCAACCATGGGTTTCCCTTCCCATTCGCCGTAACTGATATCTATAATTGCCTCAAGAGGTGTAACCGGAATGTTTTGGAATTTAGCTATATTTTCAGCTGTTTCTATTGAACGGGAAAGGGGGCTGCTGTAAATGGCGTGAAGGGTTTCATCTTTGAGGGCTTCACCGGCAAGATGAACTTCTTTTTTTCCCGTTTCATCCAGAGGAATATCCGCACGCCCGCGAAATACCTCCCCCAGATTCCAGGCGGTTTGGCCGTGGCGAACCAAATATACCTTGGTCATAATTTTACCTCCACAAAGTTAGAGGATTCAAATGTCCTGATCCGAACAATTCGGAATAAAAAAAGTGCCTAAAATTTAAAGTGAACTAAAGTGAGCTAAAGTTGAGGATCACGCTTTCAGCGCGGCCAATTCAAAAAATAGAATTACCTTAACTTTAGACACTTTTGATCACTTTAGGCACTTCGAACTTTTACTATATTATATTCCCGAGATCTGCTGATGCAACTCCCGGGTCTTTTCCATGCGGGCCTGATCGCGCTCCATCGCTATCTGGTGTATTTCTTCATCTAAAGCAGTCACTTCCGGATCATGAAGGTCTTTTCCCTGAGCGTGGGCGTCGATAAGGGTTCGGTAAGCATGAATCATCCGGGCAATCAGGGCTACAGGATACTCTCGGCCCTGAATCTTCAAAGTTTGCAGCCCTAGATCCATGTACTGTCTCAGCTCCTCGCCCTGGATGGCGAAGGCAACATTTGGACGGCGATTGATTCTTTCGTTGATGCTGATGATTTCTTCAGGTTTCTTTCCCTTCCGGCGCATCAGTTTTTCCCGCTGGGCTTCCGTCAGCAGGCAGAAACGAAAGCAGCTGCCGCTTCTGTCCGGCCATCCCTCGTACTCGACGATCTCATTTCCATTTTCGTCGTGGTAAACTTTTCTCACATACGAGTCACTGGTGATCTCATGAAACAGGCAGTTGCCCACACCCCCAATACAGCGGTTGCCGTGCATCAGCACTTCGGTCAAAACACCGACTTCATCCGCTTCTTTCTTGAAGACCCGCATTTTTTCCACGGTATCGATTTCGGTACTGGCCACAACCTGGGTGGCGCCGGCCTCCAGAAAGTATTCCATCTCATCCCGGGACTGGATATTGCACCCAACTGATGCGTGAATGATTAATTCCGGATAGTTACGATGAATGAGCCGAATGATTCCGGGCGTCTTGGCGATGATCCCTTCCACGCCATATTGGGCCCATTTGGCGGTCTTGTTCAATACACGGATGAAATGTTTTTCCTGAATCTCCGCGTTTATGGCCACCCGAACCTTTCCCCCATGGGTATCTGCAATGCTTACAGCTTCTTTAATCTCGCTGTCATCGAGCTCCCATGCGCATTTTCTTCGGCTGAAACCCTTTGCCCCTACATAGACCGCATCCGCACCACCGGCAAATACGGCTTCCACCATCTCAAGGCTGCCGCCCGGGGCAAGCAATTCGTTCATTCTGTTGAACCCTCCTAACTGATAGACAGACATTCTATCTGCTTCCGAGCATTACGATAAAGGTATATGGGATGTAAGAAAAAAAATCGAATTTCATCCCAGTCACCAACAAATCCGGAAACATCAAAATCAACTTTTAAATATTCCTTTATACGGTGTCAAGGGTTTTTTAATTTATTCCGCCTTTGCAACCCCCAAACTAACTTATTGAATATTATTCAGATAATGAATCTCATGCAGCAAGCTGAAAGGTATCAAAACAGATTGAATCCATACTCTTAAATCCATTTCGAAATCAATATTTATTTCGTTTAATTCGTCAGCCTTTAACCTTGCAGCAAGCTGCAGGGAATTAGCAAGTTAAACAAAAGAATAGTTGTGCCAATTTTCATTGTAACCCAACCTTTCCCTTATTTTTGACTTCAAGCATGCTGTGATGCAGCCGCTCAGCCCTCAGGCAAAAGGTTTCCAGCTTTGCGCTGATCAGTTGAGGGAACGGAGAACCGTCACTTTCAATCGCCAGGAAGGGCAGGTCATCTATATCAGCAAGGATGGCTCTTAGCGACGCATTATTTGGGTCTGTTGCCAGCTTCCCTTCACGGTTCATCGCTTCGTTGAGAATGGCCTCAGACAGACGGTTGGGCATGCAACCGAACGGGCCGATGGCGATGACGCCGCTCGCATGTGATACGATCTCTGTTAGGGAGCTTCCCACCGTTAAAACAGCTTCACCGGTCAGGTTTTGCGATATGTATGGCGCTGCGTTGCGAATGATCGTATTGATATTGAGCGGTTCTGCGTGAACAAGCCCTGAGCGAGACAGTATGGATTTGATACGCTTTTTGTCCCGAGCCATGGATCTCTTTTTAAACATAAAGGCCAGCTTCTTCATCTTTGACATTCCATTAATGACGAGATCTTTGTCCACCAGATAGTCGGAATAGAGTATCCACTCGGCAATCGGCGAGCAGATGGTGGCAAATCCTTTCTCCGCAAGATGCTCCGTCAAATACTGTCGGGAAAGCGCGTCCCGCCGGACGAAAATCTCACCGATAAGGGAGATTGTCGGCACCGCTTCCGGAGGCATTTTCAAGGGAATTTGGCTGAATCGTTCTGCGGTTTGGATAAGCTTTGCTTCAAGCTTGGAAAAATCGGCTTTTTCCAGCTCCGCCAGAATCGTGTCCCATTCTTCATCAAAAATATGTATGGCTTCCCGGGCATCCGTTGCGTTGGCCAGTAACATGGATCGAATGTCTTCCATGACATCGGACACAACGACACTCCACCATACCTTTTTTCGGAAATCACTGCCCAAACCCAAGTAAGAGTTCTCTGCCGTTAGCGAAAAAGGAGCGACGTTCGGTATCCCGAGCCTTTTTATCAGATCCTCCATGAAAATATAATACTGTCCGAACCGGCATGGACCTGAGCTGGTGGGCATAAAGTAAACCAGCATTTCATCGTTATGTTTTTCATTTTGAACATAGTTCAGCAGGGTTCCTGTCGTGAGTATCAAAGGAAGGCATTCCTTGCAGGAAGTGTTTGCCCGTCCCAGCTTCAGCACCGCTTCGTCAGATGGCGGGTGAACGACCGCGTTTAAATCCATTCCACGAAATATCGCTCCCAGAGCTTCTGAGGAAAGCTTGCCCATGGACGGAAGCAGAACTGTCACTCGAGGGTCGGTCATGGGCAGAATCTCACCCGAAGATGTAACCACCCTGGCAACACCGTTATCCAGCATTGTTCGGGCCGGAACAAATTTCTGTTCTTCCTGAACGATCTTCTGCTCCGCCACCAGCTTACGGTATGCGTAAACAATATCTAAAAACGCTTCAATTCGGGTTTCCAGTCCCGCATCTGCCGTGTGGCTGTCCAGTTCGAGCGTCAGGGACGGTTTTCGTCCCATAATATCTCTAAAATATCCAATGACAAACGAGTCCGGACCGCAGGAAAAATTAGTGATAAAGGTGCCAAACAGTTGGGGATGCCGTTTGACAAACCGGCTGGCTTTGAGTAACCGCTGCCCCATGCCCCAGTACATGTGACGCTTGCTCTTTTCATCATTTACCGGAAGGAAATCGAGCGGCATGACCCGAATGCCCCTGGACGCAAACTTGTGGGGGATGCCCATGTGAGCCTCTTCAACAAATCCGTTGTAAGGCCGGGCAAAAATCACCACAGCAGCCGTGTCCGGATCGGCTTCCAGCTCTTTGAGCGCCTTTATCCCGATCTCCTCCATCTCCGCCATGCATGCCTTCTGTTGCTGCAACGCCACATTGAAAGCTTTTTTGGCCTCCTTCCGGCGCACTCCCATTTGAACCGCGGCCTCAATCAAAGGTGCCCTGGCCGTTTCCAGTCCTTTTGTCAGATCCACCAGGGGGGACAAAATTTGGGTCCCTTTTCTTTTGAGTTCTTCGAGTTTTGTGCGAAACGTGGCCTGAAGATAGAACGTTTCACCCTGAATAAACGGACAAACCTGTGAACTGGAGCTTCCGTCTAAAGCAGGAACCGCCTTGAAGTGGGGCAGAAAAATGTACTCCGGCGGATTCTTCATTTCGAGAAGCGAATAAAAAAAACCGTGGGTCAACTCCGCCGGATAGCAGAAAGCGGCGTTTTTCCGGTCGATGCCTTCTTGAGAAGGCAACGCCGGCACCACCGGATCAAACCCCAGTTCAGCGAAAAACGTAGAATACAGCGGATAATACGTGTTGACCAGAAAACTCCGGTTGATGCCGATCCTTCCCCTGCGCCTGTCCCGACTCGCCGCAGTGGCTTCCTGAACAGCGTCGCCGACCGGCTCGACACCGTATTTGTCAAATATAAGCCGCTCCCGGACCCGAACCAGATCCAGATCATAAACATCGTATTTAATGTTGTGCCGCAAATTATAGTACCGGTTACAGGCACCGCCAAATGAATGCTTACTCCCTTCAATCTCGATAATCGCTATCTCGCAGCGCCGATCGCATTTCTCCTTGCCGCCCTTGCATATGAAGGATTTTCCGTATTTTACTTCTCTATCCGCCAGAACCTCCAGATCGAATTGCTGGCTTTCCAGCAGACCCTTTTCAATTCTCTCTTTGACTTCCAGAGCCACACCAAAAGCACCCATGAGACCGGGTTCCGGAGGAACGATGATCGGCTTTCCCACAAGAGATGCCATGGCCAGCGGAACCGCTCGATTGTAACAGACACCGCCCTGCATGAAGACTTTTTCCCCCATCGGCCGGTTGCCCTTGACCCGGTTCGAGTAGTTCATGCAGATGGAGTAGACCAGCCCGGCTACGATGTCCTCGTGGCTGACTCCCTCGTGAATGGCGTTCTTGATGTCAGAGGTGATAAACGCAGCACACTGATCGTTGAAGTTGGGCGGATTTCCCCCTTTGAGAGCGATCCCTGCGATATCTTCCATTTTTACGCCCAGGGTTTCATATGCAGACTCTTCCAGAAATGAACCGGTACCGGCTGAACAGGCTTCGTTCATCGCATAATCCGAAGCCACCGCGTTGGTGATATAGGTGTATTTGGCGTCCTGTCCTCCAATTTCAAAGATGGTATCCACCTGAGGATCAAAATAAACGGCCGCTGCCGCATGAGCGATAATCTCATTGATAACACCATTTGTGAATGCGTGAAGCCCGGCGATCTGACGACCTGAACCGCAAACGCCCAACCCATCGATCGTTATCTCCGAGGGATCTATCACAGCCTTTATCTGGTCAAGGATGGACTGATAACACCGTCGGGAAGCCCCCACCGGGTCCCCGCTGGTAAGCAAGTAAACTTGCGCCAGCATGGCATTATCCGACTTCCGGATGAGAACCACCTTGGTGGTCGTCGAGCCCACGTCAAGACCCAGAATGCATTCGTCACCGGGACGGACCTCTCCCTTCTCAATGGTTTTAAATTCCACCATATTTTCGAAATGCCGCAGGGGAGGAAGGGTATCAAATGATGCTGCGTCAGTACTGAAAAGCTCAGATATCCCGGGAAACTTGGATGTATCATTTTCCAAACCCCATAGGGCGGCGCCCAGCGCCTCAAAATAGGGAGCTTCCTCCGGAACAATCAAATCGGGTATCTCTTTACGCAGGTTCTCGATCATCATGCGGTTGTGTGCCGAACCGCCGGTTATCATGATGTTCTGCCGATCTATCCTTTTTAAAAGTTCCAGGATTTTATCCGCCATCATCTTGCAAAGCCCGGCAGTAACCTTTGACTTTGGTATACCTTTATTGGTGGCATGGGTACAGTCGGATTTGCAGAAAACAGAACACCGCCCGGAAACGTGATGGGGTTCTATCTCAGCAGCCCACTGGGCTGCTTCTTCCAGTGTCACATCCATCCTGCGCAACTGTTGAAGAAAGAATTCGCCGGTACCCGAAGCGCATTTGTTTCCAGTAACAACGTTGGAGATCTGACCGAACCGGTCCAAAACGTAGACCATAAAGGTCTCGCCGCCCGCGGAAATGACAGCCGGAATCGATACATCCGGCGGTTTCACAAATTGGTACGCATATTCCACAGCCTCAGGTTCGGATATAGAGGAAAGGTTCACATAGTTGCGGAATTTCCGTCCGGTGGCGACGATCCGGTCAAATGAATCCATGTCAAGACGTTCAATAGCGGAAAGCAGGGTCTTTTTGGGGTCCCCCTCGTGAACGTGGAGTGAATAGTCGACGACCCGAGGCGTCTTTTTCGATGGTGTCGGATTCCCGTCAACAGAACCCAGATCCTGTTCTATCTGAACAATGGAAACCGTGGATGCACCTAGGCACAGACCCAATGACCTTATCTTTCCGGGCAACCGTTTTCCCGAACCGGATTCTACATTTGAATCTTTATTGTCCATCGTAAAAGTCGTTTTTAGAACTTTACGAAATCGCCATTATTAAGAAACTCGTAAAAAGTCATTTTGCGAACGACATTGAGCAATTTTGGAGAAAGATTCAGAATGAGCCTGGCGTTAAAAATTTCAAACTGTTTGAGGGCGTTAGCCCGAGCTTTTGAAATTTAGCCAGGCGATTGATGAATCCCAAAATTACTCACGGAGAGAGCAAAATCAGACTTTTTACGATACCGCCATTATTAATAAGATAAAAAAATGTGAAGCGGGAGTATAAGAGAATCTCATTCGTATGTCAAAGAAAAACAATATGATTCTACTCTTTAGGGTATCTATCCTTCCGGTATAACAAAAGAACTTATTTTAATTAGCCATTGTGTGTTGAAGGTTGAATCGAAACAACGAGCGCATTCCCTTGCCCGATTTGACGGGACTGTGCCGTACGATTCAATATCGATTGCTCTGAAATCTTTTTCTGAAAAATCGGGCTTACCCCTCTTCAAGATATCCCTTTAAGAGCGATGCGTAATATTCGATAACACCTTCAAGAATGCAGTAGCAGACATATGGTCCGTCAACCTCGCCCTGTATCCATCCTGTTTCTTTAAGAATTTTCAGGTGTTGTGAGACGCTGGACTGTGCCAAAGGAAGCGCATTGACAATATCACCGCAAACACACTTTGCTTTTGGAGGTTTGTTTGCCAGCATGCGAACAATCTCAACCCGTGCGGGGTGGGCAAGTCCCTTGGAAAGGTCGGTCAATCTTCTGGTGCACTCCTCGGGAGGCAATTTGTTAAAATCAAATGTACTTTTTTCATTTATCATCATTAATGTGTCCGTTACTTTTGCCTTAAATATCCGGGTGAGGTTTCCTGGCGGTAATGTATGCTGAAAACACCATTCGCTCTGTCCCAACGCCAAGGTTCCACCCTTTGATTATTTCTTCGCTTCTATCCTTCTGGGTAATGGTCACAGTTTCAAAACCCAATTCATCAAGAATCTGTCTCACCTTGTCCGGTGAGATCGCACCGGTCACTCACCCTGTATATGCCGCCGGGTTGTCTCTGATTTCCTTGGGGATTTCTCCTGAGCAAACAACGTCCGAAATGCTGATTCGTCCTCCCGGTTTCAACACTCTGAACATCTCTGTATACACAGCTTTTTTATCAGGCGAAAGATTGATGACACAGTTAGACAGAATCACATCCACAACATCATCCGGAATGGGCAACTTCTCTATCTCTCCCAATCGAAATTCGACATTGTTTATTCGAAGTCTTTCAGCGTTCAGCTTTGCTCTGTTTGTCATTTCCGATGTCATATCAACACCGATAACTTTACCGTTTTGCCCCACCCGTTTTGCCGCCAAAAACGCATCAAACCCGGCACCGCTACCTAAATCGAGCACCGTTTCTCCGGGTTTCAAATCCGCCATGGTTAAAGGGTTTCCGCACCCGAGACCGAGGTTGGCCTCGCCCAAACCAATGGCAAGCTCCTCATTTGTATAGTCCAGCTTCCTACCCAAATCCAAGATGTTTACCGGTTGTGAAGAATCGCCGCAACACGCGTTCGAGCAACCGGTCCCATCGGGTTGGACGACCTTTGTATAACGTTCCTTTACCATATTTTTAATTTTATCTTTAGATGATTCCATATTTCCCCTTTAAGTTATCGTTTATCGACGATTTGCGATGATACCTGCAAAGCGCTTCTTTGTCAAGCCAAAGCAAAGAATCCAGGGCCAGGCGCCGCCCCAGAGGGGCTCTGCCCCGGAGGGAAGACCCGGCTTTGGTTTACCCCTGGAAGGAGCCTGAGAGTGTCATATACATTGAGGTGCAATAGCGACTATAATTTCGTGTACTTAGAACTGTCGTTAATAGTACAGGCATTATTTGAACCGCAGAATACCCGCCTGCCAAAGTCTTGTACGGCGGGCAGGTCGAACAAGAAATGTCAAATTTTAAAGGAACACCTCATCATTCTGCGGTTCCTTGTTCGACATTCGACATTTCAAGGAGAAATAGTTTCCAATAGACTCCCGGTCTGGCGAATACACCATTTCCGACGCCTGCCATAAAAAAGCACCTGCAGTCCCAATATAAAAAATATAACATCCCGAACAAGAACCTGCAACGCGGAATAGGTGTATCCGGCATCATCAAAGGAAAAACAGCCGCAGTCGAATTGATGCCCCCTTGCCAGGTTAATGGAAACGGCAATGATAAATGCCAGGAGCATTCCATTGATAATCAATGCGGCGGATCTTGGATAGAAGCCGAGAATGAGGGAGAGGCCTGAAAAAAGTTCGAAAAAGGGAAGCACAATAGCGATCAGGTTAATGGAGTAATCGGGAAAGAGGTAGTAACCGTATATGATTTTTCCAAAATGCTCCGGATCAATAATTTTGTTACAACCTGCATAAATAAAAGTTATGCCGAGGATCCAGCGCAAAATGAGTTCGATCCAGGTGTTGGAAAATATGATTTCTCTTCTACTCTTCAATGGGATAACCCTTCTCTAACCATCCCGGATATCCGTCAATAAACACGCTGATTTGCGTATAGCCTTCCTCAAAAAGATATTGTGCCAGTTCATGGCTGTCTTCACATTCTCGCCCGGAACAATAAGTAACAATCCAGGTGGAAAATGGATATTCTTTTTTAAACTGATGAATCAGTTCATCAAATCGGTTGACGGGAAAAGATATTGCCCCCTCGACATGACCATCATCGTAGAAATCTCTGTCCCGGGCATCTAAAAATAGAGCTGCCCCGCCGGCATGAATTTTTTGTGCCTGGTCTACATCCTGTATTTCAAGTTCG
>Ga0114925_10001071_pt1 | contig 13105 bp, 8 predicted proteins | sample SumtaG_2_FD_87287 | JGI IMG/M metagenome (GOLD analysis project Ga0114925, IMG submission 87287) | Deep subsurface microbial communities from Indian Ocean to uncover new lineages of life (NeLLi) - Sumatra_00607 metaG | ecosystem: Environmental > Aquatic > Marine > Oceanic > Sediment | place... | reverse complement strand
CTTGCCGTGCACTGCGCCCTGAATCCAGGACAGAAGTATACGTAAAACCAGCAGAATCATGTAAACATAGATGACTCCAGTTAAAAAACGCCAGATAGACAAAACCCACCTCCTCTTCTAAAGATGTAATAAGCCTCCGGCCGCGCTCTACAGCGGCAAAATTCTGTAAAATCGAGAATCCGAAGAGATTCCCGATGCCGAGCAGACCTCCCGAAGGGCTTTTTTGGCCTGCTCTTCCCTAGCCTCGTCAACAAGGATGTACAGATCGGAAGGCTTGCTGCGATCCTCCCATTTCTGATGCACCGATTCGATATTGATGCCGTTGCCCGCCAGGCAGCCTGTCACGGTTGCCCAGATCCCCGGGCGATTCTCCGTGATGAAATGAAAGAAAAACCGGTACTCCATCTTCTGATCCGGATACAGCTCCAGGGTGCGGCGGGGATCGAAGGGATACCCTCCCCGCTTGGCGTGCAGCATCAAAGCCTGCACAAGATCTCCCAGGTCCGAAGCGACGGATGACGCGGTAGCATTGGCCCCCGCCCCCCGACCCAAAAACAGCGCGGGTCCGAGAAAATCACATTCCACAAATACAGCATTCACCTCGTTTCGCACCGAGCTCAGCGGGTGCTGGGCCGGAATAAGAGCGGGAAACACTGTGACCGCGGGCTTCCCGTCGACGAGCATGGCCGAGGCGATAAGCTTGACCACGAAGCCTGCTGAAGCGGCGAACTCGATCTCCCCCGGCCTCACCATGGTGATTCCTTCGCAGAGGATCTGCCGATAGTCCACCCAACCACCGAAGGCAAAGCTGGCCAGAAGGCTGATCTTGTGAGCCGCATCCCCGCCACCCACATCGAGAGCGGGGTCGGCTTCGGCGAAACCTGCGCCCTGAGCCTCTTTCAAGGCCTGCTCGAAGGGCAGCTGTTTTTCGCTCATCTGAGTGAGGATGTAGTTCGAGGTTCCGTTGAGGATGCCCATGACCTTGCCGATCCGGTTGCCGACCAGGCTCTCCCGAACCACCTTGATGATCGGGATTCCACCTCCCACAGCAGCTTCAAACTTCAGCTCGACCTGTTTCTCCCGGGCCAGGGCGAACAACTCCGCACCCCGCAAAGCGAGCAACGCTTTGTTGGCGGTGATCACATGTTTTCCCCGCTCGATCGCGGATCGGATAATATCGTAGGCGACTCCTGTGCCGCCCACCAGCTCGATCACGACCTGGATCGCATCATCTTCGATGACGCGACGGTAGTCCTCGACAAGGACATCCTTGGGAACCTGTTTTTTCGCCCTGGCCGTATCAATCTCCGCGACCTTTGTGATCTCCGCGGATGTGCCCATTTTGCTGGCAAAATGTTCGCCGTTGTGTTTCATCAGCGAGTAGAAGCCGCTGCCAACGATGCCCAGACCAACCAGGCCTACCGCTACTCTTTCCATACTTCCTCCACCAACGGGCGATCACGAACTTCCGCCAGTATCTGATCCTCAGCCGACAGGGTAATGTGGGGGGAGGCCTTGATCACGATATCCCCGCTGTCGTCATTTCCCTGAATATGAAAATACACCCCGCAGCCCCCCGGTCGCCCTACTATAAAATCCCGAAGTCTCAGGAACTGTTCCTCACTAACCCCGTCGGCGGCGAAGCGCACGTGGACCGCCCGAGCGCCCTGTTCTTTCAATCCTTCCGGATCAAGCAGTGATTCAGCGATCAGCTTGGGGTCGCCCCGACTTTTATCGATTCGCCCCCGAACCGCTACGACGCTGTCCGCCGCCAACTGTTCTCTGGTTTTTTCGTACACATCGGAAAACAACACCAGCTCGATAGTACCGCGAAAATCCTCCAGTTGTGCAAAGGCCATGAGCCGGCCCGTTTTGGTGGTGATTTCCCGTATCTCCTTCAAGATACCGATCACTGTGTACGTGCTCTGTGTAGAGGCGTCGGAAGATTTGCTGAGATCGAGGTTCCCGTGGTTTTGAATGTGTTTACTGTATTTGTCGAGGGGGTGCCCAGAAAAATAGAAACCCAGATTCTGTTTTTCATGGGTGAGCATTTCGAGGGATGGCCATTCGTCGTACGGGTCAAGAGTCAGAGGAGCCTCCTCGATCTCCAGGGGGTCAAAAAGTGTGGTCTGCCCGTATTTCTGGATTTCCTTGTAGCTGTTCACCGTCTCTAGCAGCCTGTCCAGATTGTTGAACAAGCAGGCTCTGGTGGCGCTGAAACTATCGAAGACACCGCAGCGGATCAGTGTTTCCACGACCTTGCGGTTGACGGTCTTCAGGTCGAGGCGTTTCAAAAATCCCAGAAGGTCTTTGAACTCCCCGCCACTGCTTCGCTCCTCGATGATACGGTCCACCGCCGCACTACCGACGTTTTTTATGCCCCGCAGCCCGTAAACGATCTTTCCATCCCGGACCGTGAAGTCCTGTTCGGATAGATTGATATCCGGCGGCAGAACCTCCAATCCCATAACACGGGCTTCGGATATGTATTCGGACAATTTGTCCGTGGAGTTGATTTCGTTGGTCAGGTTTGCTGCCATGAACTCCGCCGGATAGTTCGCCTTCAGGTAGGCGGTCTGATAGGCCAGCAAGGAATAGGCCGCTGCGTGGGACTTGTTGAACCCATACCCGGCAAAGGGCACGAGCAGCTCGAAGATCTTCTCCGCCTGGGCACTCGAGTATCCCTTGGCCACGGAGCCTTTTAGGAACTTTACCTTCTGCCGGGCCATAACATCCGCCTTCTTTTTGCCCATAGCGCGGCGAAGGATATCCGCCTCCCCCAAGGAGTACCCCCCGACCTGACGGGCGATCTCCATCACCTGCTCCTGATAAACGATCACTCCGTAGGTCTCTTTGAGGATCGGTTCCAGATCCGGCAAGGGGTATTGGATCTGCTTCTTTCCGGTCTTGGCATCGATGAATTGGTCAATATACTCCATCGGACCGGGACGATACAGGGCGTTCAAGGCGATCAAATCGGGGATCGATGTGGGCTTGGATTTCCTCAGGATCTCCTGCATCCCCTGACTCTCAAACTGAAAGATGCAGGTACTGCGGCCGTCACCGAGAAGTCGAAAGGTCGCAGGATTATTTTCCGGGATTTGATTGATATCCAGATCAACGCCTCGCCGCTCGAGAAGCTGGATGGTGTTCTTGATGATGGTGAGGGTCTTGAGACCCAGAAAGTCCATCTTAACCAGGCCGCAGTCTTCCAGATAGTCCATGGAGTACTGGGTAGATACGGTCAGAGTCTTTGGATCCCGATATAGAGGTACATAGTGAGTCAAATCCTCTCGGCTGATCACGATCCCCGCCGCATGGGTTGAAGCGTGACGATGCAAGCCTTCCAGCTTCAGGCTGGCATCGAGAAGATTTTTGTAATTCTCGCCCTTCGAGGCCATCTGCGACAGTTCCGGGTCCAACTTCATGGCGGTTCGCAGATTCATCTTCGGTCCCATGGGTACCCGCTTGGCGATGACATCGGCTTCTGCATAGGGAAAATCCAACACCCGGGCTACATCCCGAATGACCGCACGGGCTTTCAAGGTTCCAAAGGTGATGATCTGCCCGACCCGGTCACTTCCGTATTTACTTATAACATAGTCGATGACCGCCGATCGTCCCTCGTAGCAGAAGTCAATATCGAAATCCGGCATAGAGATCCTCTCCGGATTGAGAAAGCGCTCGAACAGCAGCCCATATTTGAGGGGGTCAATGTCGGTGATCTTCAGGGCGTAGGCTACCAGAGAGCCGGCTCCGGAGCCTCTGCCCGGACCCACGGGTATACCTTTTTCCCGCGCAAAATGAATAAAATCCCAGACGATGAGGAAATACCCCATGTAGCCCATCGAATTGATGACGGAAAGCTCATATTCCAGGCGATCTCGGATTTCCTGGCTTGGGTTGGCATACCTTTCCTTGAGGCCAATGTGGGCCAGCTCGGATAAATAGCTCTCCAGGGTATAGCCTTGGGGAACTTCGTAGTGCGGCAGCAGAGGTCCCGGGAGGGGAATTTCGAGATTGCACATCTCGGCGATGGCTCTGGTCGTCTTCAACGCTTCGGGAAACTCAGGCAGTGCCCGGGCCATCTCTTCCCGGCTCTTGAAGTAGAACTCAGGGTAGGCGAATTTCAGGCGCTTACCCTCGCTGACCTTCTTGCCGGTCCCGACACAGATCAGGATGTCCTGGGCGTAGGCATCCTCCTTTTCTGTGTAGTGAATGTCGTTGCTGGCCACCATGGAGATCCCTGTCTGCTTGGATAGTTCCAAGAGTCCGGAAAGAATGGTCTTCTGTTCCGGTATACCCTGATCCTGAGCCTCGAGATAGAAGCTGTCCTTGCCAAGCAGTTCATTGTAGTACAACGCTTTATCCCGAGCCGCATCCATCTGACCGTTCAGAATGAGCCGAGGTATCTCCCCTCCCATACACCCAGAAAGGGCAATTAGGCCACCCTTGTGCTGTTGGAGAAGCTCGTCATCGATCCGTGGCTTGTAGTAAAAACCCTCCAGGTAGGAGCGGGTGGAAAGCTGGAGAAGATTTTGATATCCCTCCACATCCCGGGCCAACAGCACCATATGATAGTAGCGGGCTCCACCTTCACTTCCCGTCTTGGTGAATCTCGACTCGGGGGCGACATAGAACTCCGATCCGATAATCGGTTTGATATCCTGTTTACGACATTCGAGATAGAACTTGAGCGCCCCGAACATGTTTCCGTGATCGGTCAGCGCCAAAGCGGGCATCCCCAGGTCCTTGGCTTTGGCAACGAGGCAATCTATGGACGCAGCACCGTCGAGAAGGGAGAAATCGGAATGGTTGTGAAGGTGTACAAAATCTGACATGTTCCGGGTTACGGCTCCCGCTGCGGCTGTGAAGCGTTTTTTTTCTCTATATCAAGGTTCCGGAATCTATAGTACCATGTTTGCCTTGCGAAGGAGAAGAGTTCTAAAGGCCTGTCTACAACATTTCCAGACTTCGAGAGTTCACCTTCTCCATGAACCAGCGAAACAGGCGTAGAGCCGTCGCCTTCCTGTAGCGCCCTTCCGGGGAGTCCTCCACCTCATTTCCAAGGGCGGCATCCAAGTCGGCAAGCAGGGAATCGATCAACTTGGTCGACACGGGTATGGAGGCATTCTTCAAGCGGGATTCCAAACCAGGCACACGGAGAACCGGGGTCTTCAAACCTCCCAAACAGAAGTGTAGAACCTCGATACTCCCCTTGGGGAAACGGGCCACGCCGGCGAAGCTCAAGGTACTGCGCCCGAGCCGTTGCCTGCCCCCTACCTTGCGGAACAGGGCGAAATCCCACTCCTCCAGGGGTACACGGATCCTGGTCAGGATTTCTCCCGGTCGCAGTTGCGGCCGGCCTCTCTGATTGAGAAAGCTCTCGACAGTGGTCCACCGAGTTGAGCCGGCGGTGCGCAACTCCACTTGAGCATCGATAACGCTCAACGCCGGCAGGGAGTCACCGCGGCAGCTCCGAACACAGATATTTCCCCCCAGGGTGGCAAGATTGCGCACTGCGGGAGTAGCAATTCCGGAAAGGGGCTCAAACAAAACCGGAGGCAGAACGTTGCGACCTAGCTTGAGAATCCTGGACAGATCCAGTGCCGAACCGATGTCGAGGTGGCGCTGGCTGCGAGAGATACGATTCAGCTCCTGAACGTTTCCCAGGTAGATCACTTTTTGTGGAAAAGCGAACACAAGCCCGGGTCCCCGTTGGACCCGGCGGACGATCTCCGTTCCGCCGGCATAGAGGAGAGAATCGGGATTCCGGGTGTAGAGACGCAGCGTTCCGCCGAGGCTCTTGGGGCGAAATACCCTAACTTCTTTCACTCCGCCTTCTTCCATATCTTCGTTTCCTGCTGCTGCTCTGAAGGACCGCTTCCACCACTCCGTTGTAGCTGCCGCAGGCACAGAGATTTCCCGAAAGAGCCCGGCGTATCTCCTCTGCGTTGGGCTCGCGGTTTGTCAACAACAGCTCTGCCAGAGCCACCTGCATTCCGGAGGAGCAGAACCCGCAGCGGTAAGTCTGGATATCGGCAAAACTCTTGCGGATATCGGTGAAAGATTTGAGGCTCAGGATTCCTTCAATGGTAAGAATCTCAGAATCAGTCAACGCAAAGGCCGGGATCAGGCAGGAGTTGACGGATAGTCCGTTCATCAGCACCAGACAGGCTCCGCACTCTCCTTGGCTACATCCCTCCCGGGTGCCCTTCAAGCCGAAGTCGTGGCGGAGAATGTCGAGCAGCCGGGTGCCGGGATGACACTGCAGAAGCACCTGCTTTTCATTCAGTGTGAAACGCAGCTTGATTACATTTCCAGGCACTGCTGAATCACCTCCGCTGTAATCGGAACCTGATCTACATACAGTCCCGTTGCCTGAGAGACCGCTGCAGCGTAGGCCGGGGGTACACCAAGATGGGGAAGCTGTTCATAACCTTTCATCGGTCCTTCCTGGGTTTCAAGCAGGAGTACCTGGATTTCAGGCACCTGCTCCGCGCCGGGAATCAAATCGGTATTCGAACACCGCTTCCGGTCGTCGCTGATGGTTCCCCGGTATTCCTGAAGCTGGCTCGATCCCAGGGCTCGCAGAGTCTCCCCTTCCAGGATCTGCAGAGTGGTTTTTTGGTGCGCGATGGTTCCGGCCTCGACAACCAGCCAGACACTCCGGCAAATACTCTGGAAACTGACTGGATCCAGCTCCACCTCCACCACCGTCGCCGCCCACGCGGATTCTGCACCGCCGTCCCTCGACTTGTCCTTTCCCCGGCGGGGTGCGCGTAATTCGTCCAACGAGACACTGCGCCGTACCTCGATAGGGGCAGTGGCGATCTTCCGCTTCTTCTGCAGACTCTGGCAGCACTGTTCGAGCAGAGGAAGGCCGACGGCCACTGCCCTTGCCAGGGTGGTCTGACCGGTGTCGGGCACCTCTTGTGTATCCACCGGTTGCACGGAAATCTTACTTGGATCAAGATCTAAAAGTAATGCTACTCGGTGGATGAACAGAGCATGGATTCCCATACCGCAATCGACGAAGGAGGTGAAGATCCGAACTCGCTTTCCCCGTTCGAGAACGAGCTTCAGCGTACAGGTGTTGCGGGTCTCCTCGATACTATGCAGGCACTCCCAAATCCCTTCGGCATCCTGGCTGGCAAGGGACATTCCGATGCCCCTCAGGAGATAGGCGGACTGGTCGATGGTTTTGCGGCGCTTCTTGACGGCGGAGTAGGCGGAATATTTTCGCGTAAAATCGGATATTCGCGTCACCTCCTCGAGCACGGCGAGAGCCATAGGCCTGAGTCCTCTGTTCGGCCCTTCCTTTCTACCTGTCCCTACCAGATTCTCCTTTTTCCACGTGTACGGATCGAGATGGGCGATCTCCTCGAGGCGTGAGCTGTGCAACTCCGCCGCAAAAATCGCCTGTGCGCGCCCCGACGCCCGAAAACTGCCGATAGGAGGGAAATCCGTCACCAGGGTGCGCCCGGTAACCTCCATGTTTGGTACTCGATAGGCACCCCAGGCGGAATGTACGGCCTGACGGAGAGCTTCACAATCTTTGGGAGGGTAACAGCCACCGTCCATAAAAATCTGAACCCGCACCGCCATGGCACCCCCTTCCCGATCGAGAGCTGTCTGTTGCCGGATAAGGAACTCCGGACTCTTTGGGGAGAACAGCAGGTCTTCTTCCCGGTTATAGATCAGTACGACCGGTTTTGCTGCGGTATAGGCGAGCAAGGAGGCCTGGGCAGCGACCAGAAAGGAGGATAGAAGCTTACCTTCCATCGAGTTTCCCATGGGCACGGCAACGACCCTGACCTTCCGGGGAGCGAGATCCAGACAGCGACAGATCGCCGAACGCAGCCCGAATGGGTCCTGCGTGGCTGCATACAGGCTTAGGTTCTTTCCGTCCCAATCAGCCACCGTTCCCTGTGTATCGGGATAGAAATGCTCTTGGCGGGCTATTCGATACTCCCCTTCAACGATCTGATCCGCCAGGCTGAAGGCCAGATCCACATCACCGTGAGCCACATTGATGATCTGCCCCTCCCGGTACGGGCCGGAGAGATCCTTGTATTCAACCGGGCTCTCCTCTTTAAGCTTCAGTTCAACCGAAGCACAGATCTCGGCCAGGACCTCCGGATCCGGTCCACAGAATAGAATCAGGGGTTCTCCCAGGTAATGCACCTCAGACTTGCCGAGGATGGGAAGAGAATAGCCGGCGCAGGAAAGATTGCTTTTGCCCGGAATGTCCCGGGCCTGTACGCAGGAGTAGCCTTTCGGAAGCGCAGGCACTCTGAGACCGGTGATCTTGCCCTTGCGAAAGGGTGAACGGTAGACGATCCCCCGCAAAGCCCGTTTCGGACTGATGTCATGTATGAAAGTTTGCATAGGTGGTGCGGCTTCATTCTACTTTTGCCTGCCCAACATGGCAAGGAGTCGTGGCGGGATTCCCAGGGAAAAGAAAATATCTCTTCAATCAATATTCAATGTGTGACATAATGCCGATAAAATCTCAGTTGGCGGGTGAAGGAGAAAATTAAATGGCAAAGATTGATTTCGGCGGTGTTGAGGAACACGTGGTGATGAGGGAGGAGTTTTCTTTGGAGAGGGCCCGGGAGGTGTTGAAGGATGAGATCATTGCTGTAATTGGTTACGGCGTGCAGGGCCCGGCTCAGTCGCTGAATATGCGCGATAACGGCTTCAATGTGATCATCGGACAATCGTCCAAGTTCAAGAAGGAGTGGGACAAGGCGGTCAGAGACGGCTGGGTACCCGGCAAGACCCTCTTCGAAATCGAGGAAGCGGCCACCAAGGCGACCATCATTCAGTACCTCATTTCCGATGCTGGTCAGAAACTGGTATGGCCGCTGCTCAAGCCCTGCCTCAAGAAGGGGGACGCCCTGTATTTTTCTCATGGTTTTTCCATCGTGTACAAGGAGCAGACCGGTGTCATCCCCCCGGAGGACATCGATGTGATTCTGGTGGCTCCCAAGGGTTCCGGCGCCAGTGTGCGCGCCAACTACCTGGCCGGGAGCGGTATCAATGCCAGCTATGCCGTGTTCCAGGATGCCACGGGACGGGCGGAGGAGCGTACTCTGGCGATCGGGATCGCCATCGGTTCGGGCTACCTGTTCCCCACCACCTTTGAGGGGGAGGTGCACAGCGATCTGACCGGCGAGCGGGGGATTCTGATGGGCGCTATGGCCGGCGTGATGGAGGCGCAATACGATGTGCTGCGGGAGCACGGGCACAGCCCCAGCGAAGCGTTCAACGAAACGGTGGAGGAGTTGACCCAGAGTCTGATCAGGCTGGTGGCGGAAAACGGCATGGACTGGATGTACGCCAACTGCAGCACCACCGCCCAGCGGGGTGCTCTGGACTGGAAACCTCGCTTCAAGGCGGCCACGCTGCCTGTGTTCAAGGACCTGTACCAGTCCGTCATGGACGGCAAGGAAACGGCGATCGTAATCAAGGCCAACAGTGCTCCGGATTACCAGGAGAAGCTTGACGAGGAGCTGAGGCAGATCCGGGAATCGGAGATGTGGCGGGCCGGTGCGGCGGTACGTTCGTTAAGACCCGAAAACTGGAAGGAATAGGGAACGCGCCGTGGCTATACCTCTAAGGAGTGCCCTTACCACAACGGGGAGGCGGATGGCCGGCGCCCGCAGCCTGTGGCGGGCCAATGGGATGAAGGAGGAGCAGATCGGACAGCCGATCATCGGTATCGCCAACTCCTTCACTCAGCTCGTACCCGGACATGTGCATTTGCACGAGATCGGGCAGCGGGTCAAGCGCCTGGTGGAGAGCAAAGGCTGCTTTGCCGCCGAGTTCAACACCATCGCCATAGACGACGGCATCGCCATGGGCCACGAGGGGATGCTGTACTCCCTGCCCTCCCGGGAACTGATAGCTGACAGCGTGGAATACATGTGCAACGCCCACCGGGTGGACGCCCTCGTCTGTATCAGCAACTGCGACAAGATCACCCCAGGGATGCAGATGGCAGCGCTGCGGCTCAATATCCCCGCCATCTTTGTATCCGGTGGGCCCATGGAGGCGGGCGTTCTCGGCGATAAACGCTACGACCTGGTGGATGCTATGGTACTGAGCGCGGACGAGTCGGTATCGGACGAGGAGATCCGGCAGATCGAACAGATCGCCTGTCCGACCTGTGGGAGCTGTTCGGGAATGTTCACCGCCAACTCGATGAACTGCCTCAACGAGGCCGTCGGACTGGCTCTTCCGGGAAACGGCACGGTTGTGGCTACCCACAAAATCCGAACACAGCTGTTCGAGAAAGCCGCCGCCCGTATCGTGGAGATGACTCAAAGCTTCTATTTCCACGGGGATGAATCCGTATTGCCGCGCTCCATAGCCACCAGGGAGGCCTTTCTGAATGCCATAGCCCTGGACATCGCCATGGGCGGCTCCACCAATACCGTGCTTCACATCCTGGCCATCGCCAACGAGGCGAAGGTGGATTTCACCATGGCTGACATCGATGCATTGTCCCGGAAAATCCCCTGCCTCTGCAAGGTGGCGCCCAGCTCGCCTTACCACGTGGAAGATGTCAATCGGGCGGGGGGCATACTGGGCATCATGGCCGAGCTCGCCCGGGGCAACCTGCTGAACACCTCGGTAAAACGCGCGGATGGCCTGAGCTTGGCCCAGGCTCTGCAGACCTACGATATACGCTCTGAATCGGTCAGCGACGAGGCCCGTTCCCTGTACTCCGCGGCGCCGGGAGGCGGTCGGAACCTGGCCATGGGCTCCCAGAACGCTACATATGAAACCTTGGATTTGGATCGGGAGAAGGGGTGCATCCGGGACATCGCTCATAGCTACTCTCCGGAGGGCGGGCTGGCCATGCTGTTCGGCAATATCGCCGGCAACGGGTGCATCGTTAAAACCGCCGGCGTGGACCCCTCGATCTTCCGCTTCAAAGGTCCGGCCAAGGTGTTCGATTCCCAGGAAGCGGCTTGCGAGGGGATTCTCGACGGCTCGGTGAAATCGGGGGATGTGGTGGTCATCCGTTATGAAGGTCCCAAGGGCGGACCCGGCATGCAGGAGATGCTCTACCCGACCTCGTACATCAAGTCACGCCACCTGGGCAAGGAGTGCGCCTTGATTACCGACGGCAGGTTCTCCGGCGGGACCTCCGGACTGTCCATCGGCCACCTGTCTCCCGAGGCTGCCGCCGGCGGGACGATCGCTTTGGTTGATGACGGAGATATCATAGCCATTGATATCGCGGCCCGTTCCATCCAGGTGGAGCTGTCGGAGCGGAAGCTGGCCGAGCGGCGAAGCAAAGAGGAAGCCCGGGGGGGCGAGGCCTTTACTCCTGTGGGCCGCGATCGGATCGTTTCCGAAGCGCTTAAAGCGTACGCGCTGCTTGCGACTTCGGCGGACTTGGGCGCCGTGCGCCGCTTACCGGGGTAACAGGGATTGGGGAACCCTTTTGCTCCTAGCGTCTTATTCGTTTTAGTGCCGAACGGCGCTGCTGTCGAGCCGCAGGGTGTCGGTGATACACTCGGGCATCTCATCCTGCCTGTGCGTCACGTAGAGGATGTGGGTGTGCGTGTCGAAGCCGATTCGATCGATCATGGCCAGGACCTGCCTGCGGTTGGCCGGGTCCAGACCCTGGCAGGGTTCGTCGAGGGCGAGCAGCTCCGGACTTTTAACCAGGGCGCGGACGATGATCACCAGGCGACGTTCCCCGTAGGAGAGCCGGCTGAACACCCGATCGCTCAGATGCTCGATATGGAGGCGCTCGATCCAAAGCGCGGCGGCGGACCTTTGAGCCTCGGTAGGCCGCCGGTACAGACCCACCGAATCAAAAAAACCGGAGACCACCACATCGAAGACCTTCATGTCCAGGCTGTAGCTTACCTGTAGATGGGGAGATACATGGCCGATGCGCTGCTTGATCTCCCAGATGCTCTCCCCGCTGCCCCTTTTTCTTCCGAACAGGTGGATGTCATTGCTGTAGGCCTGTAGATTGTCTGCATAGATGAGGCTGATCAGTGTTGTTTTTCCGGAGCCGTTCGGACCCAGAATGGCCCAGTTCTCGCCCCGCCGCATGGTCCAATCCAGATCCTGCAGAGCCACGACCTTTCCGTAGCGCACGGTTATCTTTCTGAACTCGACCAGAGGTTCCTGGTTGCCGGCGGGAGTGGAGGACGGGACGGTGGGTGGTGCTGCGGGCGGATCGTCGGTACCGTAGAGAGTGGCCAGCGCTTCGGCGGTCAATACCTCCTCGCGTTCGCCCTGCCACAGTACCCGGCAGTCCTTGACACTGAGCACGTGCGACACTTCCCGTATTATTTCGTCGGTGCGGTGGGTTACGAGGATCAGATGTACACCTTCCCCGATCAGGGCTCTAAGGAAGCTTTCCAGCTGCTCGCGGGAACCGGTATCCAAACCGTCGAAAGGCTCGTCCAGAATCAGCAACTCCGGTTTCCTCATCAACGCCCGGGCAATGAGTATCTTCCTCATCTCCCCGTTGGACAGAAAGCGCATGGGGCGTTCGGCCAGATGACCGATGCCGAACAATTCGATCAGGCGCCGGTACTGTGCTTCATCGGGCTCCGCGATTCCTCCCAGAATGGTCCGTTCGGCCGTGGTGAAGTCGAGGGCAGTGGCGCTGGCGAATCGGGTCGGGTCCCTGCTCAGCTCCCGAGCCAGGAGCCGGCGATGAAGCTCGAAGGAAACCAGGCCGATCCCGTTGTTGCCCACGTTACGGCGAATTTGTCCCGCGGCGCAGGGAAGCTCCCCGGTGATGGCCCGGGCCAGAGCGGTCTTGCCGGACCCGTTGGGCCCTAGGAGTGCCCACTGCTGGCCGGTTCTGATCTGCCAGTTCGTATCCTGGAGAATGAGCCTATCCCACAGCCTCACCGTAACCCCCTCCAGACTCACCAGAGGCGGGCTCTCGGATTGCCCCAACAACTGCGCTCCCGCAAACAGTTTTTCACCGGTCATGGCTCTATTTCGGATTATCTCTTTCTATAGTTGCGTTCGCCCAGCTCTTTGATCGCAGAAATGATCCTGTGAACCTGCTCCTCCGTCAGGTCGGGATAGATCGGCAGGCTGATCGTCTCGCAGT
>Ga0114925_10001070_pt1 | contig 13106 bp, 10 predicted proteins | sample SumtaG_2_FD_87287 | JGI IMG/M metagenome (GOLD analysis project Ga0114925, IMG submission 87287) | Deep subsurface microbial communities from Indian Ocean to uncover new lineages of life (NeLLi) - Sumatra_00607 metaG | ecosystem: Environmental > Aquatic > Marine > Oceanic > Sediment | place... | reverse complement strand
TTGAAAAATTACTCATTGAGAAGCACTATCTTGACCTTTTTTCCTTTTCTGATCACCCCTGTACCTTCTTCTATAACAGCGAGGCAGTTGCTATCTGAACATCCGATGATATCTGCCGAACCATTGAGTGTAAAAGGAGTAACATAAAAACTGCCTTTATCTACAGAACAGTGGGAAGGGACAATATGCACTCTCCTGCTTTTATTGTGAAAATCTACCGACATAACAGCATCTGTTAATTGCAGACAGTAATCAGGCCTCCCCATCATCCTGAGAACCGCCGGTTTTATAAATATCTGGAATGTAGTAAAGTTAGAAACCGGGTTTCCCGGAATTCCAAATATTCGGCATTTTCCCTTTCTGGCAAAAAGAAGCGGTTTGCCGGGCTTAACCCGTATTTTATGGAACAGAATCACAGCATGATCTTTTTGCAAAAGCGCCGGGATAAGATCGTAGTCCCCTGCTGATACGCCTCCTGATAAAAGGAGGATATCTTTCTGGAAGCCTTTTCTTATAACCTCTCCGAGCTCGTCCTCTTCGTCGCCTGCAATCCCCAGATACTCTACATCACAGCCGAGTGCTTTTCCGAGGGCTGTGAGCATCGGGCCATTGCTGTTTCGAATTTTTCCATTCTGGAGTGGTTGTGACGGCTCAACGATTTCATTCCCTGTTGATACTATACCAATAGAAGGTGTTCGTATCACACTAACCTCAGTTTTACCGACAGAAGCAAGTATTGCGATCTCCGCCCCCCGTATAAGCGCACCTTTTCTCAGAACAATATCGCCTTTCCTTATGTCCTCTCCCTTTACACAAACATTCTGCCCGGGCTCGCATTTCTTTGAGAAAAGCACTCTGCCGTCAGCAATTTTTCCCGTATCCTCAATGATAATAACCGAATCAGCTCCTGAAGGCACCGGTGCCCCTGTCATGATTTTTATACATGCTCTATCCTGAATTTTTTTAGTAGAAATGCAGCCGGCCGGGATGACGTCGATAACCTTTAAGGCAACAGGCACAGTATCAAGATCTGAAGACCGCACCGCATACCCGTCCATTGCAGATTTATTAAACGGAGGTATATCAATATCAGATTTTATATCCTCTGCAAGCACTTTATTATATGCAGAATCTATTCCGGTTTCTACAGCATCAAGGGGCTCAATGTTCTCGATAATAATCTTCAGAGCTTCATTCATCGATATCATACCTGCACCCCACTAAAAATTGATTCAAACCGCTTTCATTGATTAAGATCAGTCAAGAGCGAGCTTTCCCCTGACTATTGTATCCTCTTCATCAGCACCGGTAGAAAGCATAACTATCTCAATACCGAGCATCTCCTCAAGCGTGCGTATGTAATCTTTCGCAGCATCAGGAAGTTTATTATAATCTCTTATTCCTGAGCTCTTATCCCAACCTTCAAACTCTTCATATACAGGGAAGGCCCTTTCAAGTACCGCAGCATTTGAAGGAAAGTCGGATGTCTTTTTTCCATCAATTTCATAGTGTGTACAGACCCTGATCATATCAAAATTATCAAGTACATCAAACTTTGTCATAGCAAGCGTATCGGTACCTGAGACCATGAGCGAATGCCTTACCGATACAGCATCAAACCAGCCGCATCTTCTGGGCCTCCCGGTTGAAGCCCCAAACTCAACTCCCCGCTTTCGTATCAGTTCACCCACTTCATTCTTCAGCTCCGTTGGGAAGGGGCCGCTGCCGACACGTGTTGTATACGCTTTTACTATACCCAGGACCTGTCCAACAGATTTTGGACCCACTCCAAGGCCGGTCAGGATCCCTCCTGGAGCAGGGCTGGAAGAAGTAATATAGGGATAAGAGCCGAAATCAACATCCAGAAGGACTCCCTGGGCACCTTCATAAATTATCCTCTTGCCCTGACGGATATATTCATTAAGCAACTTTGACGTATTCACAGTACAGGGATTCAAAATATCGAGGTATTCCGGGATTTTCTGCATTACATCTGATTTCAAAACAGGCTTTCTGTTAAAGCGTTTCATTAGTATGGTATTTACTTCATCAAGCGCAAGTGTTACCACTCTATCAAGATAATCTTTTTCTGTTAAATCACACGTGCGGATGCCCATACGGGCATATTTAAACGAATACGCCGGCCCGATACCTCTTCTGGTCGTTCCTATACCAGCAGCCTCTTCGCTGGCAGCATCAAGCTCAATATGATAAGGCATGATAAGATGTGCCCTGTCTGATACGAACAGTCTTGAATCGGGGTCTATTCCTGTGCCTTTCAGCATATCAATTTCTTCCTGAAGTGCATACGGATTTACCACAACTCCATTTCCGATGATACAGATCTTATCCTCTTTCAATATACCTGATGGTATCAGGTGAAAAACATATTTTTTCCCGCCAGTAACAACTGTGTGTCCTGCATTATTCCCTCCCTGGTACCTGCAGATGACATCTGCTTTTCCTGATAATAGGTGCACAAACTTTCCCTTTCCTTCATCTCCCCATTGCGCACCTATGATTGCAATACTCTTCATGACTCTCCCCCTAATGTGGACAAGCCACATTCTTGATTATAAAGATTTTCTTGCCTTTTGGGCAAGAAAATCAGGATTAAGGTACTTGATACATACTATATGATAGGATAATATTAAACTCAAATATTCTCAATACTTATGTTATATTTTGCCACTTTTACAGCGATGGCACCCTGATATGGGCAAGCCACATTAAAGATTATAAAGATTTTCTTTCCTGTTGGGCAAGAAAATCAGGATTAAGGTACTGATGTGGGCAAGCCACATTCTTGATTATCCATTTAAGGTACCCTTTACTTTTTCATTGACAGAGGATATATTGAATGTTAGCTTATTTTATCAACTTTATCAACCGGAACAAGAGGGTTACAAATGGCTTTTACGAAAAAGAAATCCCCTTTTAAAAAAATAATTGTGTCAACTATCGTAGGGTTTGTCGCTGTCGCATTTATAGGAAGTTTTGCTTTCAGAAACACAGGACAGCGAGGGAAAGCTGCAAATATTGCTGTTGTAAACAGAGTGCCTATATCAATATCAAGTGATTCGCTTTTTGCCAACTTATACAGGGAGTTCCAGGAGGAAGAAAGACAGGAGGGTGAAAATGCGGAAATGACAGAAGAGAAAAACCGCGAACTTTTAAGAAAGGCTCTTGATACGGCCATACAGCGAACACTGATTCTTCAATACGCTGAAAAAGAAGGCATAACTGTAAATAAAGAAGCTGTGCTTGCATCAATTATAAAGAAGGGATATTACGCCAGCCCGGAGAAAAGTTTCGATGAAGAACGATATAACAAAACTCCTGAATCAGATAAACAGAATATCTTCGAAAGTGAAAAAGAGCAGCTTATTATCAATGTTTTCATTGAGGAACACTTTGGTTCCCCGGGGATTTCTGAATTAGAATTAAAATCATTTTTTCAATTTATGGATTACGGAAAAAAGATTCAATACGTCTTTTTACGCTATGATGATATTCCTGATGAAGTGCTTCGAAGTTTTTACAATGAAAACTCCAAACTTTTTGAAAAAGCACATGCTGCACACATCCTCATTAAAAACGACGAGAAACTGGCAGAAGATATCTTGAAAGAGGTCACGTCCAATCCTGAAAAGTTTGAAGAAATTGCCAGGCAATCATCCGAGGATACAACAAAGGATAAGGGGGGAGATCTGGGCTGGTTTTACAGAAAGGATATGGTCCCAGAATTTTCCGAAGCCGCTTTCAAACTGCAGAAAGGTGAAATTAGCCCTATAGTGAAAAGCCCATTCGGGTATCATGTAATTAAAGCCCTGGATAATGTAAAGGTTGAATCTTTTAATGAAGCTCTGTATAGAATTAAACAGGAATATATAAGTGAGCACAAAGATGAAGTTGAAAAAAATGTAGCTTCTACAAGTAAAGATATCCTCGGAGAGGCCAGTGTAAATCCGGCTGGTTTTAATGCTATTATTAAAAAACAGGGCCTTAAAGCAACAAAAACCGATTATATAACCATACAAGGACAGTATATATTGAATGAAGAGAAAAACATCCCGCTTTTTGAGCTCATGAATAATGAGTATCTTGTTGAGCTTGTCTTTAAAACCAGAATGGAGCAAGTTGGTGGGCCAATCAAGACACAGGATGGCGAAATTATCTTTAAAGTTATCGATGAAAAACAGTTTGACCAGGCAGAGTACGAAAAATCCAAAGATTACATTACAAATATTTACAGGAACTTAAAGTGGAACAACCTGTTTAATGACTGGTATATACATGAAATGAATAATTCCAAAATTGTCGATAACTTTAATCAATTCTACCCGACAGGAGGATAACCTTACTCCTTTAACCCCCATTTCTCACAAATTGTTTTAACCGCATAGAATGGGGGGTTGACTCCAGTTTCTGGAGTTGGCGGTTTTCTCACTGCCAACTGTATTCTATGCTTAATACTTTAATGTATTGCTAGTTGAATAATTAACTTTTCTGACACTCAATTTGTGAGAAAACCGCACTAAAATCAACTCATGTCAATATATGGATAAAACCATAAACAGAAATCTCACCTTTTTATCAAGGCAGCATCCTTCCTTAATAGAAAAAATCCTGCCAATGAATAAACTGCACCCGTTTCATTTTATTTCTGCTCCCAATCCAAACATCCTTTTGGATGAGAGGCCTTTCCATTCAAGGGCAAACCCAGAAAGGGAAGCATTAAATCTCGTAAAAGACTTAACAGTAAAAGAGGGGTACATCTTTCTATTTATGGGAATAGGACTGGGCTACCATATCGAAATTTTCAAGAAGATGTATAAAGATGCACAAAAGGCGACCATAGTCGCAATAGAGAAAAGCTCCCAGGCCTTTACTGTGCTTGTTAATAACAAAGATATCTCTTTCCTTGAAGGGATACACCTTTTTATCGATGAAAATACCCGGATAATAGAAAGCTTTTTCAGGCAGCTTAATCCACTTTCTTTTAAAGGATACAGGATAATACGATTGAGGGGAGCCTTTTCATCTTTTGAAAACTACTATACAGAGCTCGAAAACTATTTTAAAGATTTATTATCAGGAAAACTTTCAGATATCCTCACGCGGTTTACTTTTGAAACCCTCTGGATGAAAAATATTGTGGAGAATGTACCTTCCCTTATTGGCAGGAGATCAATCAACTCGCTGAAAAATGTTCTGGACAATAAACCGGCCCTGGTCATTGGAGCAGGACCGTCACTCTTTCAGCAGCTTGAAGTAATTAAACCGATATCTCGACATATATGCATCATAGCTGTTGATACAGCTCTTGAACCCCTGTTAAAAACCGGTATCAAACCTGACTTTATCGTTACCCTTGATGCCCAGTACTTTAATCTGTTTGATTTTCACCACATCCTGGCTGGCAAAAGTCAGCCAGGGGAAATGATTCTTATTGCAGATATTGTTGCAAATCCCGGGATATTAAAATACTGGCATGGACCTCTATTTTTCAGTGTAACTGCCTCAAAAACAGGAAATGATGTAAATTCCTCCATAGAAAAATATCCTCTCATGTTGTTGCTGGAAAATTTTTTCGATGAAATCGACCCTCTCGATTGCGGCGGTTCAGTATCTACAACAGCTATTGAGCTTGCTCTCTATCTGGGAGCACAACCTGTAATGGTGACAGGGCTCGATCTTTCCTATACAAACTTCATGACACACGTTAATTCTTCACCTATTTTTACTCTCTATTATAATAAATCACACAGATTCAATACCATACAGAGTTTTATGTTGAAAATAATCCGAAAAAGAAAATTGCAATATGTCAAGGGCTTGGGCGGAAAAGATGTACTTTCTGATTTTGTTTTCACCAATTATTTAAAATGGTTTGCAGGGAAAAAGGAGTATTCCGGGAATGTATTTAATGTAACTGAAAATGGTGCAGATATTCCGCATTTAAAACATCGCAATTTTAAAGAGCTAGTAAGAAACAGTTATCTTAAAATTAATAAAAGTGAATGGAAGTGTGAACCAACCCAAATATTCTCTGATGATATATCATTACAATTTCTTCATACCCTGAAGGATGAAATAATAAGTTCAAGAAAAGAGCTTTTCGATTCGTTAAAATCGGCATCGGAGACAGATAATTTTCTTCATAAATACCCCTTTCTAAAAAATATCCTGCGTGTGTTAAAATCCCTTTACCCGGCCGCTGCCTCAGCATGTTCACATATACAACTATTTTTAAATGTTCTTGAAAGACATGTTGACCATTCTATTGATAAGATAGAATCGAACAGGCACTAGCCCCCATTTCTCACAAAATGCTGTAATTATAGATTATTGGGGGTCTTAGCGGTTTTCTCACTACGTACTCAATTTAATGCATGAAACTTCAATGTATTGCAAGATTGATAATTACCTTTGCTGTTATACTAAATTTGTGAGAAAACCGCACTAGCCCCTGCTTTCCAGAAGCTCAGGGGCATTAAACAGATAATGTACATTAGTTTCTTCGAGTCCGTACAGGGGAGGGCGATAGGACAGGCAGTAGAGAGACCCTCTACTGCCTCTTTTTTTTGATCTTGTTGATACTTACGGACCTCCTGTGCAAGTTTCGAAATTACTGCTATACAAACAGGATAGAAATCCCAAATTTTCTTGCCGCTTAAAACGTAAACGTTCAGTTGTAGTTAATGGTAGTCGCATTTTGCGACCACCTCCGGTTTTGGCCTACGTTTTTAATTCTTCACGAAGGACGCGGCGCAGGGTATCTTCATCAAGAGGATAACTTGACTTTCCCAGATACTGTCGAAGAGCTTCGTTCATCATAGTTTGATAGCCTCGACCAGCTCTGTCTGCACGTTTACGAAACTCTTCAAGAACATCATTGTCGATGTAAGTGTTGATTCGTGTTTTTCCCTTTTGTGGAACAACAGCCCCGCGTTTTGCTTTACTGAAATCATATTCCTTCTTCATATCTCTCTCTTTCTCGCTTTGTCGCGGTGCGAGCAGATATCAATCTGATATCCTCGCCGCGATAGGTATAAACAACAACAAGGACGCGGCCGATGGCGTCCATTCCGATACTTACAAAGCGCTATTCATTTTCCACATCCAAATCTTCCCGGGTAAGCGCGTTGGGATCAAAGAACACCATTTCAGTATCCGAAAAACGGATGTCATGTCGTTTCATGTTTATTCTTGCTTTCTCTGGATCCCAAACTATATCCATTTTTATAGTATATACATATAATATACATATATCAAGGAATATAGAAAGGATATAATCATCTTTTTCGTTTTTAAAACAGTTCGAGTGCGTTTCACTTGGCTTCGAACAACCAACACAAAGCTAATGTAGACACTCCACTGATACTCGATAGTATCCAGTTGGACCTGGCTTCAGCATACAGCTGCATTATTAAAACCTACAGGAAGGTCAACCGTATTTATAGATACAGGAGCTGTTATACGCGGAAGTGGTAGCAAACATGAAGATAAGGAGAAAACAAAGGGCTGAATATGGTGAAGAACTACACAAAAGACTTTCCGAAGATTTGAGCAGCCGCTTTGGACAAGGATTTTCTGAACGCAACCTTGGTCAAATGTGTCAGTTTTATCTGACCTAGCAAATTCGGCAGACACTGTCTGCTATTTCCAATCTACAAGAAATCTCTAAGTGTTTTCCACTCTCTTGGTCAGCCTATGTTCGGCTTTTATCAGTAAAGGAAGAACAAGCTCATCATTTCTACGAGGAGGAGGCTCTGCGCGGAGGTTGGTCTATGCGTCAACTTGATCGACAGATTAATTTTATGTTCTATGAACGTACGGCTCTTTCGAAGAATAAAACAGCGGTGTTAAAAAAAGGAGCCATGACAAAGATCCGCATCCATTTTGAGCCGGATCACTTCCCTCATTTTCTTCATGCTAATCCTCTTTCTTGACATAGCATCTCCTTTGAAATCTGATATTCAAAGATAGATACTATTCAATTTTCTGAGGGAATTGAATGAAATTATTGGGTTAATAGATTCCGGAAAATGGGTTAAAAAGTGGCAACTTTAGTCCGGAATGGGGGCATTTTTGCTCCGGAATATGCAAATAAAAGTGGCTCTTTCAGGTGTTAATCTAAAAGAGCCAGTTCGTGTCCCGCTCTCCCCTTATTGGACGAGCTTCGAACATATTGCTACTCTCACAAGATAGAAAATATCCTAGACTTTCTAGCAGCTTAGTTAGTTCGAGTCCCGCACAGCTCGATGCGACCAACACAAAGCAAATGATGACACTTCACTGATCCTCGATAGTATCCAGCTGACCTCAAAGATGCTATTAAGAAGCAGATCCTACATAACCACCCTATACATCAAACGTGATCTTCCAATTAGAGAGATAGCCAGGCAAATGAACGTGAGCCATTCGACAGTGATCGAGTGTTTGAGGAGATTAGGCATACATGATAAAGGCGCAAGAAAAAGAGATAGATACCAAGGCCAGATTCCTTTTGGATACAACTACAGGAATGGAAAACTCCAAAAGAATAAAGAGGAGCAGGAGGTTATCACGATCATCAAACAACTGAGATCAAGCGGATTATCGTTAAGAGGAATAGCAAGGGAATTGAATAAAAGACTCGTTCCCACAAAGAACAACGGTATTTGGCAGGCCGCCACGGTGAGTAATATACTCTCACGAATTGGTGCGTAGTCGATTCCCCTCCCCTTGGGCATTAAATCCGAAGGAGTCAGTTTGAGCCGGAGGCGACCGTTGAAGCGAAGCTTCAACTTGAGCGCAAGCGATATGAGACCGACGGCATTAATTTGAGCGTAGTGACGGGCCCTAATCCGGCCATCCATGACCGGGTTATTTTCTCTGGGCGAGAACCAAGTGTGGTTCGAGCCTATTTAATATCAAAACATGTGCTGCACCTGTTTTTTAGGCGCATTAACTTGAACATGATTGACAAAGACTGAACGATACTTCTGATAGCCATTAATGTAATATATCAAGTACGGACTCCAGTCTTTAATATTTAAGGTATCAGCTTTCAGCTATTTGTTATAAAGGGATATGCTATCGATAGAAGTATTTTTTTCCCGGAATATTACAAAGGAATATGTCGTTCCCAGAATTGTTATAATTAATAAGAACCCAAAGTCATAATGATATTGCTAACTTTGGTCAACGTATTCTTAATGTTTTACAGAGCGATTTGGAATTATTGATCTTACAAATGGTGACTTGCCTAGATGACGCAGTTGACTAGGTGTGGCTTTAATTATGAAAATGCGAGCACTCCTTAAAAAGTGGCCTTTTAAACCAAGAGAATTTAAAAGCATCATCGTTTTTTCAATAGCCGTTTTTTCAGTTTCCTGTTGCTCCCTTGAGTGATGTATCCTATTAGGGCGAACTCGATTTGACTCTGGAAACACCGGCAGTGTAATATCAACAGTCGGCTCAATAGCATCGATTTCAATTAGGACCGAAATTTTATCTTTTCGATTAGATGATACAAATGCTCTAAGGTTATTATCATATATTTTTTTCATCCACTTTTTATCTCTTGTTACCATAAGAAAATCTCAATGGGAATAATTAACCATTTCGTTTGTTTAATATCCTTGTTCTTTTGCGAAAGCTATTGCCCTAAGAATATTTATCCTCCCAAATCCGAAACGGTGATCCTTACCTGACTCGCCTAACTCTTCGACAGAACTTATAAGAAGATCCTGAAGCAGAAACGCTCTTCGTTGAGGTGGTACCGATCGGATATCAGTAGCTGCTAAAAGTAAAGACAAAGCGCCAGTAACATGGGGTGCTGCCATAGAAGTACCGTTCCAAATCGCATACTTTCCATTTGGTTTGCAAGATCGAATTGCTACTCCTGGTGCCGAGATTTCTGGTTTTGAATACACAAGCGGAAGATATTCTTCTGGTATATAACGCGATTCACGTATTATTTGCGTACGCCCTCCACTAAATCCACCGGGTCGATCATTGTGATCAGTTGCACCTACCGCGAAGGCAAAAAAATCACTCCCCGGAGAACCGGAAGTTTGCGCCCCTTCATTTCCAATGGATACTACAATTGGAATCCCAAGGCGATTCGCGCTCAAAATTGACCGCGTATATACATCCAATACATCAGGTTCGAATGCGACTCTCCCTAAAGACATGTTTATTACTTCTGCACCAGTTTCGATCGCCCAATCTATACCTGACAAAATCTGTGAATACTTCCCTTTCCCTCCTTTCAGGACCAGGCCAACTAAAAGCTTGGCATCAGGTACAACACCTATTAAAGGGTACCCTTTACTGGGAGATTCTGAACGGCCACCTGCTATTATCCCACAAACATGGGTACCATGCTCGCCTGAATCATATGGGGTTGATCCTTCAACAAGCTCTCCATCTTCATCGAATTCAGCCCAATCAATAACTTTTGACTTGAGTTCTAGGTGGTCCGCATCAACGCCTGTGTCAAGAACTGCAACCTTAACTGGTCTGTCAGAACCATAAGGTATTCCGCGGGTGTCATATGCTCCCCATGCAGCCAATGCACCTATCTTCTCTATTCCCCATGCACTTGTCTTATTATCTAAAATAGCCTGTGGGATCTGTGTGACCTCCATTATAGGAGGCAACTGCACAGATCGATTTGGAAAGACAGTACCAATATTCTGGATTGAATCTGGCAACCTATTTAGTTCGTCCCGCCCGAGTCTCAGTACCGCACTTTTTGAGCTCCAAAAAGCCTTGAATCCTCCCGGCAACCCAGAAGGCCTTGCCTTTTTTGGATTTCGCCGGATTGCAGCTTCCATTGCCTGCTTTACAACATCAGATTCCATTAATTGTTTTATGACATTAAAACCTGCCTCGCGTAGAACATCAGTAGTAATGGACTTAATAGCGGCAAGAGCAATTTGAGACGTCATTGTCTCACGGGAAGCTCGTAGTTTGCGACGATCAGTCTCAGTAGGTATAGTATCCTTACGGATTAAATCTGCTATTGGTGGAATCAGTTCTCGAGCACTTGTCGTGAGATGTCTCCGACGCAATGCCTCTGTGCTGGCTTCAAGGATTGATAGTAATTCATTTTCCGGGTCTTCCATTTGCACGATAACACTTTGAAGCCGGCCAGGGTTATCATCTAAAATTTGATCGACTTGTTTTCGAACAAGATTTTTCATATCACCTTCCCCATTGCAAAGCGTAATAGCCTAAATGCTCTAATTTCAATATTTAGCAATATTTGTTAGAGACAAATCTTCGTTGTTATCAAATTACTTTTATTATCAACGTAGTCCTATTCGGTCAATTTACTGCAAATATGTATTATTGTATCTATAATTATTTGGTTTTTAAATATTTCCTATACAAGTGGATATATTATACCAATAATAAAATCTATAATCATTTTTTATACATTACCAGTATAACTTAGGAGATGCAAGCAAATTGGAGCAATAAAAGAGCTTTTTTATGTAAATTCATTTCTAATAAATTAAATTATGAATTAATTAGTCATTAACTAAAACAAATGAAATTAGGAAGGCATCATCCTATTAACCTAAGATATGGAGATTATATGCCGTACAAATCCGGCATGATATCCTCCATACTTCCAATCATAAAATACATTGTTATTAGTTAAGATTATAGTATATTATCGACTCATATCGGCTACATAATAATTAACTGCTTTTTAAATTAGTTTGCCATAAACTGACTAATGCTTTTTAGCTATTGTATCTTCAGTTATTCAGTAGATGCTATATAAAATTTCCCACTTATAATATTATAATTGACATAAAACTTTCATGATAAGATAATAGTATATAGCTATTAAAAAAGGATAAATAGTGTCATTTTATATTGATCTGTTTTCTCCAGAAACTCACGAAGCCTTTTCAGAATCTAACATGAATATTTCTGGATTTAGGAAAAGACAACTCAATACAGCAAGAAGAATACATGCTGGCGATAAATTAATCTGTTATGTAACAAGGCTTTCTCGATGGGTTGGAATTCTTGAGGTTCTTAGCAGTTGCTTTGAAGATAATACTCCCATTTTTTACCCGGAGATGATCCATTTATCATCAGATTCAATGTTAAATCAATAGTGTGGCTACAATTAGAAAATACTATCCCTATTCATGAAGATTTCATTTGGAATAATCTTTCCTTTACAAAAGAACTTCCTAAAAATAGCACAGCTTGGACTGGAAAGGTTAGAGGCAGTTTAACTGAATTATCTACCAATGATGGATCTTTTCTCTTTGATACTTTATTGAAGCAAGCAAATAAAAAGAATGTATATCCTTTATCAGAAGATGATGTAAAAAAAATAAAAAGGCATAAGTTACGAACGCATAGCAAAAAAGAATTAGTAGTATCTGTACCAGATGGTGATATAGAATCAACCACACAAATATTGCCAGAAAAAATTGAACAACGAGATTCCATAAAAATTCAGGCCTTGATTGCAGAGCTCGGTGAGAAAATGGGAATGAGAATATGGATTCCTAGAAGTGACAGATCTCGTGTTTTAGATATATGGAATCCAAAGCAGGGAATATTACTCGAGTCATTACCATTAAATTATGATGAAGCAACATTAAACACTATTGAACAGATTGATGTGCTTTGGTTAAGAAGAAGGTCTATTGTGCGTGCTTTTGAAGTAGAGCATTCAACAGCAATCTATTCAGGAATATTAAGAATGGCAGATCTTCTTGCACTTCAACCGAATCTCGAGATTAAAGCGCATATTGTTGCACCTGAAGAAAGGAAAGAAAAAGTATTTCAAGAAATTACGCGCCCAGTATTTACTTTATTAGAAAAAGGACCTCTTTATGAAATTTGTACTTTTATTTCCTATGATGCAATAAATAAATTGGTTTCTGAAAAACACCTGATACATATGTCAGATAGTGTATTAGATGAATATGCAGAATTTGCAGAAGATTAGCTTTGAATATATTTCCATAGGTTCTTATTATGGAATTTTTAATACGCTAGGGAAAACTACAAACGATTTAGAATACTACAAGCTCTGGGAATACGTTCATTTATTTGTATATTATTGGGCCTAATTC
>Ga0114925_10001069_pt1 | contig 13108 bp, 11 predicted proteins | sample SumtaG_2_FD_87287 | JGI IMG/M metagenome (GOLD analysis project Ga0114925, IMG submission 87287) | Deep subsurface microbial communities from Indian Ocean to uncover new lineages of life (NeLLi) - Sumatra_00607 metaG | ecosystem: Environmental > Aquatic > Marine > Oceanic > Sediment | place... | reverse complement strand
TAAATATATAACCGTCTCTAAATTTTTAAAAAATCAAATGAAGAAGAAAATCAATCAAATCCAAAATAAGTAGAGAATCTATACTGTATATAGAACTTTCACATGAATACTTTAAATGTACTTGGTACTAATAGTTGTTTTTTAACTAATTTTGTCTTTTTTATCGTATATAATACTTTTTTTCTATCTCAATTATTATGTGAGTCAAATTCTTTCAATTATTTTTACTTCCAAATATCCAAGAATAACATTCTTATTTTCGCCAACAATTTCAAACAAATAGTGATCCTTGAGAGGATTGAATATTTTACGAGCATTATTCAGATTCAGAGTAATAACTTTCTGTGGTTAAATTTAATCAATATGTAGATGAAGATAAAATTTATATACAAAAATGTCCTTATTTCTATTGTTATAATAATTGAAATCCATGAATTAATTTTAATAACTACCATGAGGTAAGATTAAATCAATGTCTAAAAGTACTAAAAGTAGAATAGATAAAACAAAGAAATCTTTAGACGAAGTGCAAGAAAAAGCTTTAAAGCGAATAAGAGCCGCTTTTGAAAGAGAATTAGAAGAAGAGGAGAAAAAAATAAGGGAGAAGCAAAGAGAATTATTTGATTCTCTAGAAAGCCCAATCAGTCAGGTAAATGAAATACCCATTATAGATTTTGAAAGTGATGCTAAAGGGCCCATCATCAGATATGATCTTCCAAGTCCCTCCTCATATGAAGGGAAAAATATTATAGAACTTCATGATATCAAAGATGAAGATTTTAATGCTGAAAATGCTGTAACTGTAAAAGATCTTAATCAAATTTTAAATAAAAATAGAGATGTAATTCGAGAATTTTTAACAGAGATGACTAAAGAAGAATTAGAAGAAGAATTATTCGGTTTAGGAATTGAAGCTATTGAACCTCCTGAAAGACCTGCAATCGAAGATATTAATAGAAAAATTACGAGTAGAGAGGCAACAATTAACAATTTAAAAACTGAACTCGGTGGAATCCCCAAAGGTTGGGGATGGGTTTTTAATTTTTTTAGAGTAATCGAATTAACAAATAGAATTCGCAGAAACGAAACAATTCTTAAAGTATTACAAGCAAAGAAAGTTCAAATTGAAGCTGATTATGATGAGGAATTTCCTGTAAAACCCGTTATCCCAGAAGGTGTTGATACATTTAAAGCAAGATATCAGTTATTTAAGTATTATTTAGAAATTGCATTAAGATTTAAAAATCTCATACCTGCATTTTATAAATCGATGGGAAATCATTTGAAGATTAAATTTATTAGTATAGAAGAGTTGAAACCTCAACTTTTATCTATTGAGACTTTTAAACTAACAAATTTCCCCGGAGATTATGGCGCAGGGACTACTATAAAAACCTTTTCTTTACTTCCTCGAGAAATCACAGAAATAAGCATAAAATCCTGGAAAAGGACAGAAACAACAACAAAAGAATCCTCATCAATATTAGATTCATATACTGAAGAAAAAGCAGATGAATTTGAAAGAGGTGTCCAATCAGAAAATTCTAGGTTTTCTAAAATGGATAAATCCTCCTCATATAATGTAAAGGCAAGTGCAAGTGCTAGATGGGGGTGGGGCAGTGCTAGCGTAAGTGGAGGTAAAGAAGGGAGTACAAAGTCCTCAAGAGAAGAATCAGTAAAAAACGTGATGAATGCAACTGCTAAACATGCTCAGACTGCTAGTGCCAAGCGTGAGGTTAATATTAATACAGAATATGAAAAGAAGGAAGAAGCAGAAGTAGAAACAGCAATAATGAGAACTATTAGAAATTTGAATGTTACCAGAACCTTAAATTTTACATTTAGACAGATGAATCAAGAATTCCATTCAATCCTTCATCTTACAGATTTAAAATTAGGATTCTATAATGGTTTTCCCGGAAGTCTTAGAGAATATCCATTAGGTGATATAGGGCATTTTGTTGATAAATATATGAGCAACCCTACCGATTTCATTGAAGTGTTGAAAAAAATGATTATGTATGAATATGGTATAATTAAAGATGACCAAGGAAATGAAATTGGAGGAATATTTGACCATTATGGAAATAATGAAGCCTTAGTAGAAGAATTCACTCCTTCTGGTGAAGAGACTCCATATTTACGGGTTAAACCACCATATGATAAAGAGGGGAACCCTTATGGCCAGCAAAAATATATTATGCGTCCAGAAATAAGAGATGAGAATGACAAAATAATCCAACAAGAAGATGCTCGTTACGTTAACGGAGTTATTCTAGGAAGCAATAAGATCACTATGAAAACTGATGGAGTTATCGTTGAGGCGCTAATGGGAAAAGTTAATGCTCTAGATGATTACTCATATCTTTATAGAATAGAAAAAATCCGTAAGAAAAGAGCAGAGAATGAACGAATATTTCAAGGGTTGAACCTGGTTAATGGATTATTAAAGGAGAAGAAATATGATGAAGCTGTACTTGCTTATAAAGAGACTTTTGGAGTTGAACCTGGTATTGAAGTACTAAAAAATCTATTCAGTTTAAAATTAGAGACTTTAAAAGAATGAATTAAATTATTTTAATTAACGCAAAAAGTGATCAGGATATAACTAATGAAGAAGAATTAACTCCCGAAGATGATGAAACCAATAAGGTTGAAATTGAGAACGAAGCTGAAGAAGAAAAAGATTTTGAAACAGAATTAGAACTTAAAGTAGAAGGAGAAGATATTACAGAACAATCTCTTGAAGTGGAATTTGAACAAATACCGTCATCAGATGAAGAAAAAATAGATATCATGAACAAAGCTGCTTTAGCTTTCTCAATAAGAGGGTTATCTATACCACCTGATGAAACGACATGTAGATATATTGAAAGTGAATTTAAAAAATTTTTTAATGAAAAAGCAAAGAAATGCGATATAGATGTACTTGTTACAACAGAGACCCCCGATATAAAAGTAACAAACACAGACATCAAAACGGCAAAAGGTGTTACGCCATCTACTTCAGCAAAAGTTAAAAGTTTAAAACATATAGTCTTCGGGTTGGATTATAATATATTACTTTTTCATTATGACGATAAAGAAGATAAAATTAACTTCTTAAATACTATATTTTATGGTAAACGTAGAACAGGTGATAAAGGTTTGACATTAGACTTAATAAATGAAGAAGAAAATAGAATAGAAGTATTACAACGATATAATAAAAAAAAGAAAGATTTCTTTGGAAATGAAGCGATTGAAGCTTGTCTGCTTAAATGTGATAAGGAAGTCCCATTACAAGGTCTATTAACTGTAGGAAATCCACCAGATCAATGGAAGGTGACTTATCCTAAAACAGTTCTTAAGAAATTTGAGGAAGAGAGAAAAAAAGGGGAGAACCTTGAACATAAAGCCTTTGTTATTTATAAGAAAAAATAATTATATATAGATTTAGATTTTTAGGGAATTTTGTATTAAAAAAAGTTTTCGCAGTTCATGGAAAATATTTATAACAAGGCATTTTTAGATAGATATATTTATGAACCATCATGCTCACATTATGCAGAGGAGGCAATTGAAACATATGAAGCAATTGAAGGCATTTTTTTGCCAATGAAACGTTTACTTAGGTGATATACAGAAAAAAAATAATGATTTTAGTTTTGATTTAAATTATTGGCACTATCTTTTTCAAAGTAATGATGCCATTATCCATCTTATTAATTGTTTCCACTGATTCGCTTAGATGCTTTACGAAAAAATCCACACTACTCTACCTTTATCGTTAAGTCATATGAAACTGAGTTAAATATACGGTCTCCGGTGTCTGATTCGATTAATCTTTGACGAATAGTTTCTATCCCATTTTCCATGTGCTTTTTAAACTCGGAAAATTGACAAATCCCAAATCTTAAATATGGATATCTTTTCATTATTAAACTATATGCAACTGAGATAAATCTATTATTTTCAATGTTTAAATTAGTTAATTTCTGGAGAATAATTTCTGACAGTTCTGATAATTGACAAAATCCTCTAACATCTATTTCTTTTTTATCCATTTTTTTGCCTTTTGAAATTTAACATAATTAAAGATTCATTCATCCTATTTATATTTAAACAAAAAATTAGGGATTTAGGTCAGGATAAATTTTCTTCATTTTCTCTGTAAAGAGCTTGTGATTCTTCCAAATCTTATCTTTATCATTCCATTTTAAGTTAATTAAGGGGTTGTACTCTTTTAAAAAATCGATTTTTTCATAAACCGAATTTAATAAAGTCTTCCCGCTAACCAAATCGGTCAAAATTAAATAATGCTTAATCCCTAAGTATTGAAAAAATAAATCAAATATATTTAAAAACTCATCTACTTCACATTTGGGAAACCACAATTCAATTAACAAGCCATTTTCAAATGTTTTCTCCTTATTAAAACCATAGATAAAGAATTCTCCTTCAATTTCATAAATTCGGCACATATTAAAAAAGTTAAATATCTTTACAATTCGCTCATTTAAGCCTTGTTTAATCTCAGGTAAAATTATTGAAATTTTCTCTTGAAAATCTAAATTCTTTAATGAAAGATATGGGAAAATCAATTTTTCTTCTAAAAGGTGAGTAATAGCATTAATAATAGAATAGTTTTTTGTTCCTAAATGTGATTTAATATCTAAAGAATGGGTATTATATATTTGGGTTAGATCTTTAAATTCTTGAGTATCCGGTCCATAGATATGGGAATCGGATATCTCGCTTAGATCGAATTCCCTTATTCCTAAAAGTTCTGGATCATAGGTAGGATTGAATAATACATCTTCCATGTAAGACTTAAATCTAATAGACGAATAGTTCCAGCCCTCTTTTGTTAGATTGCGATTAAACTGGATGACTTCATAGAATTTCTTTTTGTAGAAAAGACAATACTCAGAGACACTTTTCTTTGATTTTACGAGCCAATTTAAGTATGATTTGTTAGGCTTTCTGAAGGGAAAAATATATTCGATAAAGAGTGGTAGGTTAGGCTCAATACAAGCAGGATATTTAATCTTTTGGAACGAATTAATGAATAGCAGTCTGAAATCGATATCAAAACCTTGAGATTTGTAATAAAACGGGCGAAAGTATAGGCAATACTGTGAGAAGCCGAACTTCTGGAATGCGGGAATAAATTTTATTGATTTTATGTATCTCTTAAAGTATTTTTTACCCTTGGCATCTCCAATTTTGGCAGGATCCTGCAAATTAGTTTCTAGATTTCGAATAAACCCTGACAAATCAGCCAAATCATTCGGATTGAAATCAATATCTTGACGTAAGACTCTGTATTTTACCGCATCAACCAGACCATCTATATTTTTTTCTTCTGACCAAAATAGTTTTTCTGCACTATTACTGCTCAGCGGATATTTAGGCCATTCCAGTTTATCTCCTAGAAGCTTCTGCGAATATATTAGAAGCTGCTTAACAAAATCTTCTGAATAAAAAAATTGTTTATGCTCAAAATCGTAGAAGTCTCGTGGATGATATCTTGGAGTTCTCGCAACACCTCTCCAAAAATAGCGCTTAAATAATATAATAAAATCCTTGAACAGGGTATATAAGATCGAAAGAAGGAGCCTTTTTTCTTTTATATTAATAAAATAGATTAAAACATCGATTAAATTTTGATTAGAATCAAGATCTATTGTGTTGTATATAAACATTCTTGGAAAATATAATTTTAATTTGTTAAGCTTCTTCCTAACTTCAGGAGTATCTTTTAATATAAAATCAGGATAATATTTCGCAAATGTGCTGGTTAAGATTGTGTTTATTAAGTAGGGTTTCAATACAGGAGGTTCATGATGCAAGAACGTTTCGATGGTGGATTCGACCTTTTCGTTTGTGATTTTATATTCGCTTAACGGTTTAAAAACCCTATCATATCTATTTTTCCTTTTCTGGTAAATTCCTTCAGCTTCACTAGTAATTTTAATAATATTTTTTACTTTTCTTAAATCTAGGATTTTGAGATTGTAGCACGCATCTAACGCGTTGTGGAAAGCTCGTACTTTCTCCACTTCCTCTCTAAATGAGCTTTTGGATCGAAAATATAAAGAGAGAAAATCACGATATATAATTTTTTTTATATCTTCATTTCGAATAAGTAGGCGCTCCTCAATATTATGAGAGAATGAGCCTGTAGTTAGGAATGCCTGGAGTTGATGAATATTTGATATTTCAAGATGATCATCTAAAATTTTACTAATTAAATCTAGATAGTCTAAAATATTACCCAGTTGAGAATAGGTATATAAAAATCCTTGTTTCTTATTCTTTTCTATAAGCCCTAAAAACTGTTGTCTTAACATCGGAGAATTTAATAGTTTTCCTAACCTTTTTTTAAACTTTCTATTGAAGTCGTTCTGCTTTCTAATCTCATTTGTAACATCTTCTTTAATGGCATTTAAAGTCTCTATTCTTTTATCAAAGGTTAATCCAGTAACTGAGACATTCCTTACACGATCTAAAAGGGTATAATCAAATAATGAGGGGGGGTATGGGTGAGAAACATTAGTAAAGTCAATACGAGTCTCAATTTCAAGATTTTTATCATAATTAGCATGATGAGGATTAATGATTTTGCTTACATTGGATATATCACTGAAGTAATTAAGGTTCAAACTGGAATTTTTGGATAATAAATGATATAACTTCTTTTTAATATATCCAGACTCTTCTAAAATTTTAAAATAATTCAAAAAATCATTTCGATATTCCATAGGCATAATTAGATTAATATGTATTTCTGTAGCAAAACTATTTTCTGAAAACTTTAAGATATTGTGAAATGGCCATTCTTCTAATAAGGATATAATTTTCTTTCTTTCTAAAAGAGGATTGAATTTAATATATCCAAAAATGGGACAAATATCAAGGACACTATAATTAAGATCATAAGTGGGGGCGATATAAGTATCTTTATTAATCCATTGCATGTTTTCGGTAAATTTTCTCAGACTTAGCTTGGTATCAATCTGTCTATTTTCCTTGAATTTCTTAAAGAGGTTTTGATAATCTTTCAAATTTAGATATGACTTGGTTTCATAGAAAAGATATGCAAGAATCCTTAGCGTTTCCATAATCTCTGGATTAAATAAGGATTTGGATGTGCTATAAGTATACCTTTCGAAAATTATATTATAAAACTTGTCAGTAATATTATCATTTTTACTTAGTGAGATATTTTCTCTCATTTCCTTAAAAAAAAACTGGGGTACGCTTTTAAACGGTTCTTTTGCTTCAATTTTAAAAAATTTTTGTAACCTATCAAATTGGGAGTAGATAAATTCCCTGTCTACCAAGGAATCTCTTATTAATTTCTTCCATTCTTTTAATGTAGATAATCCGCTAAGGTTATTTTCTACGATTTGGTTAATGCATATTTTAACGAGTCTACTTGCTTTAATATCAACAAAACTATAATAGGCTTCTCTTAGTAAAATAAAGGGTAAAAATCTCTCATGAGCTTCACTTATTTCTACTATTAATTTATCGTTTTGAACGACTCTTCTAACCCCAAGATCGAGAATTGGGATAGTTTCCCTTCTATCAAACTTTTCCTTTCCAACTAGTTTTATTATAATCTCTTTATAGAGGGGCTCTAGCTGAAGATACTCTCCTAATTCAGAAATAATTGAATCAAAAACATGCTGTAGTCGGACTAATTCTTTCCCTTTAGATAATTCCTCTAAAGTTAAGTACACAGTATTTCCAAGCATAGAATTTTACATTCTTTACCTTGTTATTTGTTTTTATTATTATTTGATTATACTTATATAATTTTAGACGATAATTTGAGTTGTAATTTTTTTGGTCAAATATTGGTTTTTTGTACTTAAGATTTTGAGTTTTCCGGCTAGCTAAGCAATCGTCTTATTTTACGAGTCTCGGATTTCGAGATGCAAGATTCCAGACTATATATATATGTGGTCAGTTGCCACGCAAAAGGTTGACGCACACGTCCGTATCGAGCAAATGGTACCTGCCTTAGTGTTGCTACGATGTTATAAATAGGGATATATTTCGCAAAATGATTGGTAAGTTTTATATAGACTACTAATCCTGCCTTATCGGTTTCTATGTGAGGAAGTTTTTGGATAAATAATTCATCATCCCAGTCTTTTGCTTCAATAACAAAAATACCCGTTGGACCAATTACTAAATAATCAATTTGGCAAGATCTTATAGATTCTGAAGTCTTTTGATAGGTTACAGGGTATCTTAAACGTAGAAGCTTGTTCCGCAAGGTTGTAAATAAATGCGGTAATTTATGCAATTCATCTAGGACTATATCTTTCCTTCCAACTTTCTTAAAATAAGCCTTTGCGCACATATTTCTATCCTATAATTGGTATTCTTAATAATCGTTATATTGTGATTGGATAATCCTAACTATTTTATATTCAGGATCTTCAAATAACTCTACAAATCCAGACTCTTTTAGATAATATATTACGTCCTTAAATTTCTCAAATTTTTTTGCTTCAATCTCAAAATCGAGAGTATAATCGTAATATATTTTTTCCATACTTGGAGGGATTGTTCCAAGCTCCCATTCTAACTTCAGCTGATAAAAAATATTTTTTGCGATTGCTTGGTAGTGAGCAAATTGGTTATTATTATTTCTCATTTTCTATCCTTAAGATTTTTGCTTTCTATAATCTAAATAATATTTATTTAATACACTACTCTAATTCGGTATAAATTCATTATGTAAAATTTCAAGATACTTTAGCTTCTCATCATATACTAAGCACTGAGAGTTTTCACCAATATTGTTATATCCGTCAGAACGGTACTCATTAAGGCTGTCGATAATTAACAGCATCCTGTTCATGACAAATTGACTATCATTTGTCTCTTTGAGTAATATCATCGATTTGAGCAATTCTTCAGATGCCACTTGGAGCAAGGTCGTATTTTTCACCTTCGTATGTAGCTTTTCTAATAATTTCTCATAATCTTTTTCTTTTGGAATCCAGCCTCACCTTATGTAAAAATTTATAGATATTCCAATTAAAAATATAGTTTATCGCATATTTAAAGTTTACACTTTTTTGTGATCCGAAACACAAATTCTTGTGGTATGTAAAATTTTAAATATCTGAAGACGTATATTACAAGTATAAGGTTTTTATCTTTTTGGGATTCGAATTACAAAAAAATCAAATAGTCATGAAATTTCCAACACTTCAGCAACATATTAAATTATTACAAATTTTACTCTCAGAAGAGTCGGTCGTAATAAGAGACCTAGAAAGAAGAACCGGTATTAAGTATAATACACTTAATACGACCTTAAATAAATGGGTTAAGTCAAACCATCTTAAAAAAACATTGAATGAACCACTTTTACTTGGGGGAGATAAATACAGATATTCGCTAACTAATAAGACAATCATTTCATTGATAAAAGACCTCCAAGATAATATAAATTTAAGACAGACCAAGAGCATAGACGAAAAAATTAATGAGTTGGAAGAAAAATTACCTCAATTTTTAGGTGATTTAGATATCACTTTGAATAACCAACAACTAACATTATTAAAAACGAAAATAACTCAATTGTTCACACTCCATTAAATTTCAATAGTTGTTTTTAAAAATATTCATTATGACTTGAAAACCAAGTAAAAATCCGTAATAAAAAAAAAGGATTAAAATTAATTTGTTATTCTCATCTTACTACTTCTTTCGATACTTACCTAGCAGAATCGATACACTAAATGCTAATATTCCTATAATCAGCACTGTAGAAAACCCGGGAATCGCATCATCACTGGGGGAGTATTCAATTTCGATTTGCTCCTGAGTAACACCGTACATACTTTTGACTTCAACCGTGAGGGTGATATTCCCTGCGGAAAAGGAACCGAGGTTATACTCAATAGTGGGCGTCACCGCCGTCCAATTTGACCATTCTTCGCCTTCTAAGACGCGATATGCGTAATCGGTGTCTGCAAGTCCATCGTTATTATTATCCGCGCTGAAAATATCAAGATCAAGGGATACTTGTCTTGAACTTGCTGATAAATCCCCGCTTTCTGTGGTAAAGCTAAAGGCAGGAGATGATCGTGCTGGCTGAGTCATTAATGTGTAGTTGAATTGTTTATCATTCTGGTCAATCCACCGATATTCTTTCAAAATCCCGCTCTCTGTATAATTTAACTTCACATATTCATCAGCGGTATCCCAGAAATGCATAGAATATATATCATAATAGATTTTAGCGTACAAGAAACTCATAGAATTATTGAAATAGTCGAAAATCTTATCAAGGATGAAAGATGTTACAATGCCGTCCTCGCCTACTGGAATAAAAAAAAAGTAACCAGTGGTCGCATTATACGGAATACTTGCGTTCCAGAAAGCAAGTTGCACCTCAGGTGCTTGATTCAATACCTCCCCAGAAGTTGAGTTTATTGAACAGCTGTTACCCCAAAGACCATACCCTTTCTGACTAGTAGGAACACCCTCGTAATAATAAAAAGTATTGTTTCCCTTCACAATCTCATACTTATAATATGTCTCATTGGCAGCGACAATATTATCCCATACGAACGCAGTAATATTATACTCAAAAACCTCAGAAGGATACATTGAAAAATATGGAAATCGCTCAGTGTTGGCACCGTTGTAGACGACCTCTTGAGCGGATGTCATTGGAATAAGAAACAGAGAAGTAAGTGTCATACAAAAGAAGCTAATTGTAAGTAATTTTTTTGTAGTTTTCATCTTTTTTTACCTAAATTTCTGTATTTATCTTTGATAATTAATTGCGAATCCTATATATAAGTGTTTGTCAGATATAGTTTTTTAAGTACATCATTACCTAAAGGATATATTTAAAGAAAGAACTTAGAAAAAAGAAAAGAAAAAAAGAAAGAAAGCCTACTTATATTTAGAGCTTTTTTTATGTTTCGCAACGACTATTACCATCAGTACACTAGCAACTCCAATTACCAAAGTTATGTTATACCCGGGAATAAACTCACTTGGATCACCATCTGGCGGAGTGTCATCATCTGGGGTACCACCATAAAAGATCGTCAGGGAAGGATCATGGACCAGCTTCTCTCCACTCCATTCGGGGTAATTCTGCATTTCCATACTGAAAAGGTCATCTTGAACCTCGAATGATGTCTCGGCAGCGACAAAGTCAGTCAAAGCAAAAATGGGTGTAACTAATGGGTTATCAGCATATGAATTAACACCCGCATAACCCACGACATTTTTATGGATGCTACTCCCCCGAGAAGTAAATTCTGAATCAACTCCGGGGCTAGGAAAATCATAAAGCGTATAATTTCGCTTTTCAGGTTTTCCCATATTAATTTCAGCAACAACAGTATCATTTGAGATAAAAGAAAACGCATCACGCGGGACGCTAAGTGCTGCTTGATCAACCTCATCGATATCAAATGTCGATAAGAAGAAGTTATACTGAGGGATCATAAGTCCATAGCCTTGAACCGCATCATATGCCGTATCATTAGTAAGCTTTCCAATACCCCATGTGATATCAAAGTCTGCTTGTGTATCGTTAAGCTTGAAATCAAAGCCATAGGATAAATCAGTCGGACACGACTCAGCTTGAGTAGCATTGGGGGGTGTATTATACCATTCTTCAGTAGGAATATCTTCATCATGGAAATCTATATAAAGGGGGAGGCCTGGATACTCTATACCCCAAGACACATTAGCTTCAGAAGTTTCTGCCGGAGGAGTAAATACAATGGTTGAAGCAACCTCATCGATAATCTTATCATAAGGTTTAAGGTCCCATCCACCAAAGGATGTCTGATTATCTTCAACTTTTGTATATTGATGTATTGCCATAGGATCTAGTAGGCCACAAAATTCTGTACTTGATCCTGTTCGAGGGTATTGATTGATGTTGGGCTTATTTCCGACAGTGTAGATTGAATTATTGTCCTTATCTTTATATATAAAAAATCTATGAAACAAGTTTGCCCATGCGATTTTATCATTCTTTTCTGTCGTAAACATTTGAATTGTTAAGAAAAGAGGAGCAACATATTCTGCTGACCAACAAACCCTATAGATAAAAGGGTAATCCTCATTACTTCGTGTGAATGTGTTATTTATTTCATCGAATAATATCTCTGAATCGGTCCACGTATCGAGAACTTGTCCTGTGGTAAGATTTATTTTCTCGTATGTACTCTCAATAGAACGACGGTTTTGTTCATAGTAATCATAATGGTGAGACTCTTTGATAAGATGATATTCATATTCAACCACACCTTTTTTGAGAGCAAACCACATTAGCTTTACTCCAGATCCATAATCCACATTAACCCGAAACACGTCATAGTCAAAATCTATTGTCGCATTCCCTGATAATGTCATATTTGCGAAATTAGTATAGTTTGCATCAAAATAAACAGTACTGCACCTCTTGATTTTATACTCCTCAGCTACGTTATATTCAATGGTATGTTCTGTTTCATACACGTCTGAATAACTTCCAGAGTAATTCAACACAAACGACTCATCTTCCCACAACAAGTCTCTCGAAAAACTAAACGTTGTCTCCTGCCACGAATAGTTTACCTCCGGCTTGGGGGCTGAAATCTCTAATGAAGCTTGAACCATAAAAATTGGCGAAACCACACTTAGAAGCCATACAACTAGAACCAAAGTAAAATTTCTAATATTTTTACTAATTTTTATTCACCTGAATTTTTAAAGATTTTTTTATAGATCTATAATTTATATATTTCTATTATTTCAATCAAACATATAAACATTCCCATGATGGACTCTACCAAAGTGGTGAGAGTCACCACTTTAGGTGACTCATATATGATTACGCTCCTTTTTTTACCACAAACTTACTTTGTCTTAACCAGATCCTTAAGAATTATTTTATTGAATATTCGCTTTCATTTCAGGCTGATTGAGTACCTCAGTATCGAAACTAGTAAGAAACATGCTGAGATAATGTGTATTATTAAGATCTATTGTTTCCCCGGAAATATTAAAATTTAATAGCCATGAAGAAAGGATTCGTAAATTATCTTTCGCCTCTTCTGTGAGTGTATAATTATAATAATCT
>Ga0114925_10001068_pt1 | contig 13120 bp, 10 predicted proteins | sample SumtaG_2_FD_87287 | JGI IMG/M metagenome (GOLD analysis project Ga0114925, IMG submission 87287) | Deep subsurface microbial communities from Indian Ocean to uncover new lineages of life (NeLLi) - Sumatra_00607 metaG | ecosystem: Environmental > Aquatic > Marine > Oceanic > Sediment | place... | reverse complement strand
CTATACCAGAATCCATCGGTAAGTGCGAAACCTTAATAGGGCTTGATTTAAGTGAAAATAAGCTTGACAGTTTGCCGAAAAGTATAGGAAACTCAAAGCTTGAATGGTTATATTTAAATAAAAATAAGTTTGATAAATTACCTTATGTTCTATGGCCACTTGAAACTCTTGGAACGTTAAAATTAGAAGATAATCCATTTTCAGAAGAAGAACAACAAATGGCTAAACGTGATTTGGATACGCTACGTGATTATCTCAAACAAAGAGCTAGCATGGCAATTTTTGTTTCCCATGCAGTTGTAGACTATGAACCATATCAATTGGCAGCTTTAGGTGAGTATTTAGAATCTAAACCTGAAGTATACGACGTCCTTCTCTGTGAACAAGATTTATCTGGAAATATAGATGATTTTATGGATCAGAATGTCCCTATTAGTGATATTATCTTCTTCTTAGGTACTAATAAATCTGTATTTAATTCTGTAGATTGTGCTCATGAGCTGGAACTCTCCCGTAAGCATGACGTTCCAGTATTACCAATGAAAGGAACAGATGCTTCATGGCAAGATATAACAACTGTAGGACTTTCACAGCCTCCAGGTATTGAATATACCCCACAAGAATTTGAAAGAGTATGTGAGCAGATTTATGAATATGTTAAGCAATTCTACTCACAACATCGGTTATTCAAGGTAAAGAAAATCGAATTAGAAGAGGGAACTATTGCTATTCCAACAGAAATAGATTGGGATACTTTTATAGGTATGTTAGAAGAGATCGTAGAATCTGATAGACTAAGGCAATTTCATGCGAGTAAAAAGAACGAACTTGCGAACCTTATAACACAATTACAAAGTGGAGCCTTAGGTGATGCTAATTTTATGATGCAAGTTTCCCAACTCTATTCCCAATGGTTAATGATGCAGCGATAAAGTTATTAAAAATTTTCAAAAACTACTTTTATTTTATTTCAATCTGGCAATTGTTTTCAGTTTGCTATGATATTAAATATTACCAAAAATTATAGATTATAATACTTTTCATACAGTTTTAAAGACTCTGTGAAATTTACTAAGTAATAAATAACATAAGGGATTGATATGGTAAAATTTTATGACGTTGATTTAAAGATTGAAAAGAAAATCGTACCGAAAAAGGATGACGCACTTGTAGTAATCGATATGCAATATGACTTTATTCCTGGAGGCTCTTTACCTGTTGAGGGAGGTGATTTAATAATTGAGGGTATTAATGAGTTAACTGAAAGATTTGTGGATAGCATTGTTGTGCATTCTCAAGATTGGCACCCGCCAGATCATTTATCCTTTGCGGAGAATCATTCAGGTAAAAACCCAGGAGATGAATTTTCTTCAAAGGATGGGGCAATTGGACCAATCTTATGGCCTGCTCATTGTGTTCAAAATACCTATGGTGCACGATTTCATAAAAAAATCAATACCAAATTGATAGATAAAATCATTCAAAAAGGGATGAATACCAAAATCGATAGTTATTCAGCATTCCTCGAAAATGATAAGAAATCCGAGACAGGTTTGAAAGATTATCTTAATTCAATGGGTGTTAAGAATATTTATATTTGTGGTTTGGCATTAGATTATTGTTGTTATAACACTGCTATAGATGGTTCCGACCTTGGATTCAACACGTACTTTATAATAGATTTAACTAAAGGCGTTGATTTACCTCCAGGTAATATAGTAAATACAATTAATACTATGGTGAAAAAGAAAATAAAATTCGTTATAAAGAATAGCTTTAGTTTTTGGTAAATCTCTCCTTCAATTTTTTTTTATTCTTATTTTTTAGTTTTTGAAAGATTTAACAAGAATTTTTATTAAGAGTATAAATAATTAAGATTTCTCATAAAATGGAAAAAATTCTCCATACCATTTCTTTTCCATTTTTATATTCACTATTTGAAAACACTCAACCAAATGATATGGCGTTTTAAACGCACGTAAGCGGGCTTTAATCATTGGAACTTGTCCTACTATTCGAGTTGACTGTGATTTATAAATTTTTTTCCATTCTCTAAAAATATTAATACTATCATTGACGTTCAAAAAACAATTAGGCTTAAATCCAAAACCTCGCTCATCCCACCAAGCAAGGATTTTTGGTTCAAAAGGAGGTGAGATTGTTTTAATTAAATTGCTTCCTGAAAGATAGAATGCTTGGTACACTAAACTTGAAAGATTTTTATGGTCAGGATGAGCTTCTCGAAAATGGTGTGTAAGGATAATTCTCGGCCTGTACTTTCGAATAACTTCTATAACCTTTTTTAAAGCAGTATGGTCTGACGGGGGAGGAATAGAACCATCAATAAACTCTAAAAATTCATTTTCTACTTTAAGAAGCGATAAAACCTTATTAATTTCATTTTGTCTTATTTTTCCAATAAGATTATATAGTTTTTTTTTAGTTTCTGGATTGTTTTTTGAAAAAATTAACCAGTGTAAAAATGGAGCGTATTTTCCAAAGGGTGTAAGCCATCTCTCGCCTTTTGTTGCCCACACTATTATGACTTTTCTAGATAATATCGAATATTTAGCAAGCGTACCCAGTATTGCGCCCTCATCATCGGGATGTGCAACAAATGCCATTAAGCCTTCCATTTATCATCATTTAAAAAATAAAAAAAATATAAAATAAAATAAAATTATTCTCTTTTATCTGCGTAAGCGTAATGACCTAAAAGTGCGAAGAATAGAGCGAAACTTCCGTACGAGAGCCAAAGTACAAAGATCCCCATATTAAAAAATACAAAACAACCGTATATTCCTAATTCAATAATAGGTATGAAAATATAGTGCCAGAGTTCCTTCTTGAAAACGAGTATTAATATTATTGGAACAAAGTGTAGAATTATAACAAGAGGCATTATAGCTGTGTATGTAAACCAGAAATCAATAAATTGATCTAACCATACAGCAAACACACCAATACTGCCTAATAACATACATTCTCTCATTTCTTCCGAGCCTGGCTCCACATCTCTTTTCTTTCGAAGAATAAAATATAACACAACAAAAGTAATTGGCAGACAAATACTTGCTGCTGTTAAAAGGCGAACTCGATTTCTTGAAATAGGAAAATCTGTTTTAAGTAATTTAATATGGACCGTGTCTTCTCCTTCTTCATAATAATTTATCTCAAATGGGAGTCCGCTTGTCATATCTACTATAGCGTCGCCAACCACACGACCATCATCTTCTCGTTGAATTATGTATTTTAAAGATGCTTGCGTGGCAAATCTGCCTTTTAAATATACTAAAGAGTATTGACAGACAGCTACATATGTTTTGCTCATGTTTAAAAACACGCCTTGAGGATCCTTAATATTCTTTTCTTCCTCCTCCGCTGAAATTGCAAAGCCGTTTCCGTTATAATTTTCTACTATTTTTAAATCTTCTTCTTCCCACCATAAAAAGAAATAACAATCTTTATTGCCATCAATAACAAAACCATCAGAATCAACATCAGTCTCATATGTTTTTCCTTTATACTTAATTTTCGCTATATATTCATCGTCCGATTCTTTAATAGATGAAAAAAATAATTCCTCGGCCTCATCGTCATTATTCTCGAACACTTCATACTCTGAAGTATATTCATTTGTAAAATATAGGGCTTTATCATGCGTCAATCCAATTTCTCTTGTAACAACTAAGAATCCTCCAGCAATAAGCGAAGCAATTGTTCCTAGAATTACCATCAAAATAATTAATTTTCGATTTTTTTCTTCCATTCTTTATCTTCCAAATTGTTTTTTAATTTTTTATTTAGAATTGTTCTATTATATAATTTTTGAGTTTTTTCCTTATTTAACCTTCATTTTTAAAGAATAGAGAAAAGAGTTAAGTTAATTAAAAAAATATGGAGATCATTCCTTTTCTTTATCATCTTTATCAAAAAACCCCGCTTTTGGCATCGCTTTTGTAGTTTCTTGCTCAGATTGCCTATATATTCCTTTTTGTATGACATATTGCATAATTTCATCGGTACCACCTCCGATACGTAAAAGTCTGACGTCTCGGGCGCATCGCTCGACGGGATATTTGTTTGTATATCCAATTCCTCCAAGTATTTGAATTGCGTCATCGCAGATTTGAAATGATCTTTGACAAGAAAACAATTTTGCCATAGCAGCTAAATTTCCATCGTCTAAATTATTAACAGCTTTTTCTGTAAGTGCCTTTCCAGCTTCAAAATTAGTTACCATTTGAGCAACCTTAAAATTTATACCTTCAAATTCACAAATAGGTCTTTTAAACTGAACTCTCTCTTTAGAATACTGAATAGCAACATCAATTGCTCTTTTAGCAACAGCTAATGCCTGGACTGACAATATAACTCGTTCGGGCCCTAACATTGCTTGCATACCCGCAATCGCATCAGTTTTTCCGGATACTGGCTTTCCAGAAACATCTGTTTTTATTTCTTTGTAAAATAATTTATTATTTGCCGGAACTCTAACATTAGTAAATTTCATATGCCCCAAATGAAGCCCATTTAGCCCCATCATTTTATATTCTTCAATAACTTCAAAACCGTCCCAAGCAGATTCAACTATAAATCCACCATTTCGTCCATAAACAACCATAATATCGGCAATGCTTCCATTTGTTATAAACCTTTTTTCGCCATTTAATATGAATTCATCATTCGCTTTGTCATATTCATAAATAGTCCTCATTCTTGCGAGATCGCTACCCGCATCTGGTTCAGTAAAACAAAAACATCCAATTTTTTCACCCCGGCATAATGAAATAATATAATCCTTCATAATACGCGTTTTTCCAAACATTCTAATCAATAAGGCGGGATATGTAGAAGAAAAACGAGACATATCTACTGGTAAACTGTGATAACAGACAGCTTCTGTCATCAATAACTCTTTCATTAAAGAGCCACTTAATCCCCCGAACCTTTTAGGAAACAAAATTCCGATATAACCTTTCTTTCCCATAGGCTTGATAACATCCCATATATCCATTTTTCCAGCTTCAACATCGGGAATATAAGGACCAATATGTTCATTGCAATATTCATTCGCTTCCTTCGACCATTCTAATTCCGCTTCGGTTAAATTTGAAAATATGCTATTCATTCTTAAAATCAACTTTTAATTTTATTTATTGCTATAACTAATTCTAAAGGATTATAAATAAAAAGTTTTAGTGAAACTATTAAAAACTAATCTAACCTCCTTAGATGAAAGACAAAAAGAAATAAGAAAAAATTTTATGTTAAAATTTATTTACCGCTCTTTTTCAACGAGATACCTAAGTCTAGATTCTCTATAAGCTCAGAAAATCTATTTCTGACAGTTACTTCAGTGACCTGCGAGACTTTGGCAACCTTCCTCTGCGTTCTCCTCTCTTTGGTTAAAATACTCGCCGCATATATAGATGCTGCGCAGACTCCAGTAGGACCTCTTCCTGAGGTTAACCCGCGCATTTCTGATATTTTAATAATTTTTCTTGCCAATTTTTGGCATTCTTGGCTTAATTCTAATTCAGAAATAAATCTTGTAAGAAAATCTAAGGGTTTAGTGGGGTTTAAATGTAATTTAAGCTCATTGGAAATGAATCTAAAAGATCGACCAATTTCTTTCTTATTTACACGAGCTATCTCAGCGATCTCATTTAGCGTGCGGGGGACCTTATACATACGGCATGCCGCATAAAGCGAGGCGGCAGCAACACCTTCAATACTTCTTCCACGGATAAGGTGAGCTTCGACTGCGTCCCGATAGATTTTTGCGGAACACTCTCGTAAATTCTTTTGAAGGTCTAAATTTGATGCCATTCGGTCCAATTCAGATAAAGCAAAAGTTAGATTGCGTTCTGTAGCATCTGAAACTCTAATTCTACTCTGCCATTTTCTAAGTCTATAGATTTGTCCTCTTAATTTTGCGGGGATTTCTTTACCGAAAATATCACGGTTCTTCCAGTCGATCATTGTACTAAGACCCTTGTCATGGATCATATAGGTCATTGGCGCCCCCGTACGTGTCCGCTTCTTTTTTTGGTCAGAATCGAAAGCCCGCCATTCAGGCCCTTGATCAATATGCTTTTCCGAGTGAACTAAACCACAATTTTCGCATACTATTAAACCACGATTTTCATCAAAAAACACATTTTTGCCGCATTCAGAACAATTATTATTTTCTACTTTTAGGTTCTCGTCTTTAATTGATGCGGGTTTTACTTGTTTCCAATTTGAAAAATTTGAGATATTTTACACCTTTTTTTTGGAGCATTTTTATTTTTTAAATTATTTTTAAAAAATTACTACTTCCTTCATATTTTGGTGAAAAGTGTGTCAGTTGGGTCAAATTTCATATTATGTACGGGTTTAATCGATATAAACGGCATATTAATCGGTCCGAAAATTTCTTTTACAAAGCCAATTTTTGTGTATTCTTTATTAAAAACCGGTTTTTTAAAAATTCTCTCAAGATTTTTGTTCCATGCATTGAATCTAAAGATTAAGTGTGACTTTTTTGAACTTCCGAGAAAATGTACGTTCAGTTTAACCCAGTTCTTCGATGATGATCTTTTCAACGATAAAATAAATTATTGAACGTTTTTATTTAAAGATATCTTTTCTTTAAATACAAAAGATTTACTTAAACGAGTGTTTAAATTAACATTTCTGACAATTATTTTTGTCGTAAATAGACTCGGCTTTAATATAATATATTATTCAACAAATTCCAAAATGTCAAAATATGTATCCTCTCATGATCTAACAATAAAATTTAACACATTTGGATCAAAAGTTTTATATATATCTAAAAACGATATTATAAGTTTTGAATTTAAGTTAATTATAATTTTTTTGTAATAAATATTTCTGCTTACAGTCGCATTCGAATTTTATTTGTTTTAATTTATTTAATCTCTGGGATAATACAAAATTTCGTAGTTTTTCCTTCATATTTTCATTGCATTCTCTTCTTAAACAATTATGAATTCCCCTTTTTGTACCTGCTCCAGAAGGGGCTGATAATATCCTTACTTTCATAAGATCTTCTTGATTTATGGCTTTTTTAATTGATTTAAATAGTGAATAATACCAAGGTGGACGATATCTTTTCTGAAACCATAAGTATTCAACAAGCGATCCTTTCTGAATATTTACAGGGTTGATTGAGATTGTTTTTACATTTAAATTAAGTAGAGTTTTAATTGAATCTACACAATCATCTATAGCCCCTTGTTCATTGATAAAGGGCGGTTTAAACAATAGATATGCTTTTACTCCTATGTCGTGCTCTTGACACAATTTAAGGGCATTCTTGAAATCATTGAATGTAAATCCTTTATTTATATAATTATTTCTAATATAATCATTAATAGTTTCTAAGCCAATACCTATCTCGCAATATTTTTTATTTAAAATATCTTGCATTTTTGCTAGTTTTTCAGGAGTAATGTATTCTACTCGTGATTCTACTACTACTTCTTTGAACTTACTTATTTGAGCCATTTTTTCATATATATACATTCTGAGATCTTCGGAAATTTCATTATCATCAAAAAAACTTCCCGAATTAAATATTTTTATGACGTAATTTGCTTCTTCTTTTTCAATTTCGTCCATTTTCTTATTAAGGGCGTAATTAAATTGATTTTTAATTTGGTCTGGAGTAATACTTTCGATACAAGCATCTTGAACATATCCACACATGGAACATCCTCCTGTATCACCTAATGCCCAATTACAACCTTTGGTTCTTAAAATAATAGTGAATTCCTTCCCAATCTCCTTTAAAAGTCTATCTTCTTTTATCCAAAAGCTAACAGGCTTACCTAATTGTTCTTTATCTAACTGTTTTCTTTTTTTTAATGCTTTTTGTCTAAAATATTTTATTTTTTCTTCCAATGATTTATCTCTGTCTGTTTTAAGATTAGATTCGTTCATAGACTTTTGCTATTCTCCCCGTTTTTGAGTTTTTAATAAAATTTGAACCAACTATTAGTTGTGCCATTCCAATAATGCTGTTTCTACTTTTTTCTATGATGATTAAATAATCATTAGGTAACAAATTTGAATCATATTCTAATATCCCAGGACGAAAGAGTGTGGTACCTCTAATTTTATCACCATCAAATACAATAATATTCGAATTATTAGTAAATGGAGCCAATCTCATAGCCCCCGCTATTGTTAAAGCTATTTGTCCTGAAGTAAATTGAAAAACTCCTAATTTATCTTTTTCTATTGGATCTATTAGAATTATTTGAGAATTTCGAAGTTCCCTTTTTATATTAACGCCATTTGGTAATATTTTTATTCCACAACCTATACCAAATTGGTAATCTAATATTTTTAAGAATTTTCTGGTCCACGTTTTTGAATACTTTTTATTTTTTTGTTGACTTTCGTTAGTTGTGAATAAATTTGCATTTTCTCGGATATGATCTTCTAAGATTTTAAGGGAACTCTCATTCGTAAGTTTCTCATAAATTTTTGGATGGTAAAATGTCTGGGTTGATAATTGCGATGCTATGTTAAGAATGTCATTATAGGGGTCATCTAGGTGAATAATAACTGGAATATTTTTATTATATTTATTTAGGATTGCTGCGAGCATTTTGCCTGCAATTTCCCTTTCATTTTCATCCCATTCTCCTGTCACCGAAATATCGTACGAATTGACTGGATAAATATTTTCAAATTGTCTTGGGATGGCACCAAGGGGCGATGTAATAATAATTTCTTGAAAACATGGAAACTCCGGGAACTTCCTTAAAACGCTAAGGAATTTCTTATGTGATTTAGATTCTGAATAAGGCTTTTTAGCGGAACAAGGAAGGAGAATAATTAATTTGGTCCACGGCTCAGGTTCAAAATTTTTTATCATTCTCTCCCGAAATTCTTGAAAATCAGGTCTATAATAAGAGGATGGTCCCAAACATTTTATTTGCTTCACTTTTTGTGATATTGGTGTTTCTAGTCTTAAATTATCAAAATAATTTTTATCAAGAATTTTTAGCATTGATATAAGATAGGTGTCATCTAAGGCAGATTTTTCTACAAAAGCACGATAATCCTCATAGTTTAGGTATTGTTTAATCTTATTCATATAATTTTTTGCCGTAATTAAATTATGTAAGCAAAGTAAAACGATTTTTTCAGAAGAGTATTTCTCTTCTAAAAGATATTTTAGCTTACCTCTACAAGCAATGCAAGAACAGGGTAAATTCTTCATTTTATAAATAGGGAGTAAATATTCTATCGTATCATAGAAATTCTCTGAGGATAAATATAATAAATAAGAGCCGTCTATTATATCAATTCCTAAATAAACCAACATTGGATAAAGCTTTGGAATAATACGTCCAGAAGCTAATAAAGCTTTATTATTATCGAGGTCTTGTTTAATTTTAACTATTGCTTTAATTATGCCTCTATAATTGTTTAAATTATTGAACAAATCTGCAAGGTTTAAGACTCTTAATTTTTCATATTTTTGAATTATTGGTAAATAAAGATCAATTAATTCAGGATAATCAAATACTCTTAGAGTTAAACCAATATTAAGATCTGGGTATTCTTCTAATATATTACTGGAGAGATGTAAATAATTCTCGATTTCTCTTTTAGCGAATTCTTTGCTTATTGCTGTCGTAGGAATATTGAATGGAATTATAGCGAATATATTATATTCTTTAAATACAGTTAAGTTTTTCTTTAATATTTCTTGAAAGTTTTCCAGAATCCCTGTGTGGGCATAAAGTAAGCCAGAATTCTTAAATTTTTCTAATAAAAATCCTTTTTTCAAATATTTTTCATCAGAGATTATAAATGTATCATAGTCATCAAATTCTTCGATAAAATCAAAACGTTTCATTAATAGTTTATTAATTGGAATAAGAAGATGAGGTGTTATTAAGTGCTTTCTTAAAGCTTTCGATTTTGGAAATCGACAAATCCTTGAAAAGCCAATTTTTTTAGTTAAAAGCTCGAAGAATATCATTTAAATTATTAATCCTAAATTTTGCTACGTTATGATAAATGTTTTAAAATAAAATAATGTTACTTGAATTTTTCAATGAAGGCTTTTAATGGGCGAAAGTATTCAATATCAAAGGAAAAAATATTATTATGTCCTGCGCCTTCTATTGTAATTAGTTGTTTTTCAACGCCTTCTGGTATGGTTTCGTAAATAAGTTTTCCTTCTTCATAAGGTACAATCCAATCGGCTGTACCATGAATAACTAAAGTGGGTTTTTCGAATTTCCTTACTCTCGTATCATTAGAATACTCTGCTAACCTTTCTTTTGTAATTTCAGGACCTTGAACTTGAAACAACCTTGTCATCATATTATAAATACTAGCAAATCCGCTTTCAAAGATTATGCCCCGAAGATCAGAGGGATTATGGGATCCAATTTCGGCGGCACATACACTACCAAGCGACCGTCCTTGTACGAAAAGAGAATTCTTTAATCCATTATCTATCATCCACTGTTTAAATTGGTTATAGATTGGCATAGCATCATTGATTAATCCACTATATACTGGTCTGCCTGTTGAAAAACCATATCCTCGGAAGTCAGCAACCGCTAAATTAACATCACAATCATGATATAAAGGGAAAAAATATGAATAATCTAAAGCAATCTCTCCATTTCCATGAAACATTAAAATAGTTGGGAGATCCACATCTTTCAAATAACATATACCTCCTATTTCGATGCTCTCATTAATCTGAAACCTTAATACTTTAATATTCAGAGGTAAATCCTCGGGTACTTTTACTTTTCGAGGATAAAATACAACATTCGATATTCTCGGGTCGTCCAAAAACATTAATATCACTTAATTAAGACTAATATTTATATACATTTGAATTGAATTGTATTCACAAGAAGTATATAAAACTATTTATAAATTATTAATCCGTTAAAATGAAAAGTAAAGAAAGAGTAAAGCGCGCATTCCATTTTGATAAGCCTGATAAAGTACCTAGAACCACTCTATCTTTAGCTACTGATTTTTTTCCTGTTATAGCTGTAGAACCGAAAAGTTTCCAACCAACCGATTATCCTCCTCATTTATTAGGTGGTCCAAATGGGTATAAAAATTGGATTATGAGAAGGTTAATTTTTAATTATAAATGGAAAAGTAAGCATCGAAAGAATTTAGGCTTACAAAGAAAATGGTGGAATCATGAAATTGACAATCAGATATTAACTATTGATGAATGGGGGTTAATCTGGAAAAGCGGCTCTGCGGAAAAAGACTTTACAATGGGACATCCATATAAAGGACCGTTTCAAGATTCTTGGGATAATTTAGACGAACATGAGTTTCCAGATCCTTATGATAAATCTCGATATAGATTCTGGAGAGGTCTAATAAAAACAGTCGGTAAAGATAAATATCTTATGGGAAATCTCTATCTATTATTTATTCATAATCTCTCATCTAACCTTCGTGGATTTAGTCAAATTATGGTTGATTTTGTTAGGAATCCTAAAAAAGTACACAACTTAATTGGTAAAATTACTGAAATATATTATGAGCAAATACAAATTCTGAAGGAAAAGTGCCCCAAACTTGATGCCATGATGTTTTTTGACGATCTAGGAACTCAGACAAGCCCCTTTATAGGTCCAAACTTTTTTAGAAAATTTTACTTCGAGCCTTATAAAAAAATTATAGATCTCACTCATGATCTTGGTATGGATTTTATTTTGCATTCTTGTGGACAAATAAAAGAATTAATACCATTATTTATTGAACTTGGAATAGATGTGTTAGAATTCGATTCACCTAATATGACTGGTGTAGAGAACTATAAGCAATATGCTGAACAGCAAAAAATGGCTTTCTGGCTAAGTTCTAATATACAAAGTACTTATTCTATAGGAACTCCTAAAGAAATCGAGGAAGAAGTAAAGTATTTCGTGAAAGAAATAGGAAACAATCAAGGAGGGTTAGGATTTTACGAGTATTTAGATCATAAAGTATTACAAGTACCTAAAGAAAATGTAAAAGCCTTCAGACAAGCACAGAAAAAATGGGGCAATTATAATAAACAAGGAGTAATTGATTGGCTAACCTAGTTAATAGATAAATAGGGATAGAAGAAATTTTTAAATTATTAACCATATCTTTAAATTATTTCATGTTTAAACTTATTATTAAAGATTTTAATAGGTGATTAAAATAGAATTAGATAAAGACCAAATTTTAAGATTATGCTTACTGGTTGCATTTATCTTAAGCTTAGTAGGTGCCATTTTACTACTTGCTACTCCCTTTGCTGGTTGGTCATACTATAGTTCTTATCAATATATGCAAACAAATTATGCCACAGGGTCCACATATTATTATTTCAACACATCTTCTGATGCCGGAGTAATTACCTTAGTTACTATGCCTTACGGACTAATTGTTCTAATGATAGCATTATTCCTCATCTTTAGTGCTGCGATTGCATTAGTAGCATTCCAGTTCCCCGATAAACTTCCCGATACCGAATGGGTTAGATATGCATCGTATTTATCGCTTATTGCATTAATTCTCGCAACCATCGGAGGTATTGCTTTTGCTGCAGTAATGGCCGGAACAGATAATTATTGGTGGTTTGAAGCAGGTTTCTATGGTGGCATGATCAGCTCGTTAGTATCAGCACTCCTTCTATATTATTATTATTTGCAATCAGAATAATTCTAATCTTTTTTTTATATTTTTAATCGAATTTAAAAATTAAATATTATGTGAAAGAGATAGGTATCAACAATAGGGGTCTCGGAATTTATGAATATCTCGACCATAAGGTATTAAATGTACCCAAGGAAAATGTAAAAGCCTTGCATAGAGCAGTAAAAAAATGGGGACTTAAAATTGCTTAAATTTACTATCTTTTAATAAGAAATTAAGCTCGCAAATTAACCAAGTAAGCACGTCATAATCGCAACAAGAATAGTAAATATGTGCAGATCTCTCCCTTATTATATCTATAGAGGCATTATTATTATTCTCGATAAATAATTGTCTTTCTGATAACATCCAGCATAATGTATCATAAGGATGTTTTCTCTGAGCGAGGAAGTATGCAGCAACACAAATATGG
>Ga0114925_10001067_pt1 | contig 13122 bp, 12 predicted proteins | sample SumtaG_2_FD_87287 | JGI IMG/M metagenome (GOLD analysis project Ga0114925, IMG submission 87287) | Deep subsurface microbial communities from Indian Ocean to uncover new lineages of life (NeLLi) - Sumatra_00607 metaG | ecosystem: Environmental > Aquatic > Marine > Oceanic > Sediment | place... | reverse complement strand
TCAGTAGAACAATTGCCTCATCGAACCGCTGCTGCCAGGGTTCGAGCAGTATCTGGGGCTGACGCATTGTCGGGCGGTCGGCGACGGCAGCGAGCCGATCGCTAGCTCGTTGTAGCCGGCTCAGCACGCCGCCTCGCAGCCGCTTGCCCGCAACCACCAGATTATCAAGAAGTTCTCGCTGATCGGGTACCACCATCTCCGCTGCCTCCGAGGGCGTGGCGGCGCGGGCGTCAGCAACATAGTCAGCGATGGTGAAATCCGTCTCGTGCCCGACAGCGCTGATCACTGGAATCGGGCAGGCAAAAATAGCTCGGGCCACTGCTTCTTCGTTGAACGCCCACAGATCTTCCAGCGAGCCCCCACCACGGCCAACTATGATCACGTCCAGTCCCCGGTAGCGGCCGGCCGCTTGCAGCGACTGCACGATGCTGGGAGCGGCTGCCTCTCCCTGGACTACTGTAGGAAACTGCACAATCCTGGCCCGCGGATAGCGACGGGTCATTATGCGAATCATGTCCTGGACGGCCGCCCCGGTTGGCGAGGTGCAGATCCCGACCGCCCGCGGGAAACGCGGCAGCGGACGCTTACGCGCGGGATCAAACAGACCTTCCGCCTCCAGCCTCGCCTTGAGTTCTTCCAGACGCGCTGCCAGTTCCCCAGCTCCATCAGGTCGCATAAACCGCACAATTAGCTGGTAGCGCCCGGCCCGCTCATAGACCGTGACATTACCGCGCGCCACTACCTGCATGCCCTCTTCCGGCGCAAAATCCAGGTCCCGGGCGGCGCGACGAAAACAGACGCAGCTAAGCTGGCTGTCCTCATCTTTGAGTGAGAAGTACAGATGGCCGGAGCGGTGACTGGTGAAGTTGGATATCTCGCCACGCACCACCATCTGCTGGAGCACTTCGTCGCGATCCAGCAACTGCTTAACGTACGCGGTCACCTCAGAGACACTAAGGATAGCTTCTTGCATATCAGAAGAATGCATCCTCAGACTATTTGCACCCACTCTGTACCGGGTGGTCCATCTGTCTTCTGCTCGTCGGGCAACTATCCAACTTCTTCAATCTGTTCGCGGGCCACTGCGCCCAGAATGCCGTTAATGAACTTGCTGGAGTCTTCGGTCCCATATTCCTTAGCCAGTTCGACAGCCTCGTCAATACTAACGCCGATCGGGACCTCGGGCACATAAAGCATCTCGGCCAGAGCCATGCGCAGAATGTTGCGATCCACCGCTGGCATCCGGGCCAGCGCCCATCCCTCTGAATACTGGCTGATTAGCTCATCTATTGGGATCGAGTGGGCATAATACTGCTCAGCTAAGCGGCGGCTATAACCTTCAATCTCTGCGCCGAGCTTTTCCAGCTCATCGCCGTGGAGGTTCCACACCTCGGTCAGCATGCCCAGGATGGCTCGAGCTTGCTTGAAAACCTGGTCGGAGCCTTGCCCGCCCATGTCCCCGGCAAAGACCAATGCCAAGCACAACTCCCGCGCCCGCCGCCGGGCGCCAATCTGACTTGTTCGCGACGTTCCAGGGAGGCCGGGCATAGCTTACCTCTTACCTACCACAGGCCGGCGCCGGTCAGCCCCGCTCAGACCAGGCCAAGTGGCGTCGCCGGCCACATACAATCTGCCGACCACTGCCCCCAATACTGTGAGGAGTAGCACGAATAGGCCGTCCCACGGTCCACTGACAACAAAGATAATCCCAATGCCCAGTCCAAATACCGCACCAATGATGGTGGCTACCACGGTGATGAGGGTCTCGACCCATGCCGGTGATTCACTGGACTTTTCTGAGTCTTTCATAGTAGCTGGCCTCCTTCATTTAATCCATACGCCGTTCGACAAAGCTAATATCCACTTCCCCGCGCCGGAAATAGGCATTGCCCAGAATGCGCAGATGATAGGGGATGGTGGTCCTGATTCCCGTGACCTGGGCCGCGCTCAGTGTGGCTTCCATACGGGAGATAGCGTCGGGGCGGTCCCGGCCCCAACAGACGACCTTGGCGATCATGGGATCGTAATAGGATGAGACCTCGCTGCCGCTGACAACACCCGTGTCCACTCTGACGCCCGGACCACCGGGGAAGTCCCACCGTTCGATGCACCCGGGCGAAGGCGCAAAGTCCCGGTCCCCGTCAGCAGCCATAATCCGACATTCAATAGCGTGTCCGTTGAACCAGATCTGCCCCTGCTCGCAACTGAGCTCTTCTCCGGCCGCGATGCGGAGCTGTTCTTTGACAATGTCCACACCGGTGAGCATCTCAGTGACGGGATGCTCAACCTGGATACGGGTATTCATTTCGATAAAGTAGAATCTACCATTGGAGTTCAGCAGGAATTCCACTGTCCCAGCGTTGCGATAGCCGACTGCCTCAGCCGCTCGTATTGCTGCCTCGCCCAACTTACGGCGCGTGCTACGGGAGACAGCCAAACATGGCGATTCTTCCAAAAGTTTCTGGTGGCGGTACTGTATCGAGCAGTCACGCTCGCCCAGATGGACGACATTGCCGTGGTCATCAGCCAGTATCTGGACTTCAATATGGCGGGCATTTTCCACGTACCGTTCAATGTACAGCTCACCATTGCCAAAGGCGTTCCGGGCCTCACTGCCCGCTTGTTCCAGGGAACTGCTCAACTGCTCAGGATTATGAATTATCCGCAAGCCCCGCCCGCCGCCGCCGCGGGCGGCCTTGACCATCACCGGATAGCCCAGATCATCGGAGATCTCGCGGGCCTCGCGCAGGTCGCGAACACCATTAGCACTGCCCGGCACTACCGGCACACCAGCGTCGCGCAGAGTGTGGCGGGCCCGGGCCTTGTCGCCCATATTGTCTATTACCTCGGCGGGCGGACCAATGAATACGATACCGCAGGCCTGGCAGGCCTCCGCAAAGTTGGCATCCTCCGACAGATTACCGTACCCTGGGTGAATAGCATCGGCGCCGGTAATAGCCGCTGCACTGATGATGTTGGCGCTATTCAGGTAGCTGTCGGCGTTGGGCGGCGGCCCTACGCAGACAGCCTCGTCGGCCATCTGCACATGCAGCGAGTTGGCATCTACCTCGGAATAGATGGCCGCCGTCTGTATCTTCAGCTCACGGCAGGCCTGAAGTACCCGACAGGCAATCTCGCCGCGATTTGCTACCAGGACCTTCGCGAACATATCATCTCCTCTGCAGAGCATACGCCAATTCGGCAGTCGCCGGCGCAGCTAGTAGCCTTCGTGACCAGGAGTCGGACACCAGACCTGGCCGGTTTGCGGATAATAGCGGTAGTCATAGCCGCTGACCGGACAACGCAGCGACACTCCCCAGTTCGCATCCAACTGGGCCGGGTTGCTGCCTTCCATAGCCTCCATCTGGATCACCTGGCGCAGTTGCGAGAGGTTGTTACGACACTCGACACTCTCAGCCTTCTGAACGGCCTTCCCCAGCGTTGTTTGAGCCTCACCCTCAAACTGCGGTTCCGCCTTTTCTCCCTTGCCCCGCATCCCGAAATAGAGGGCAGCCAAGCCCACGAGCACCACCATAACCACGAGTAACTCAACAAGCGCAAATCCCTTGCTAAGCACAGCCCGACGACGACCACTTCTATTCATCTGCTTGGCCCCCTTGCGACGGCCCGACGCGTATCAAAACGTCTCCGTACTGCACCGGCGAGTTATCCTCGCCAACGATCTCGATTACCTGTCCGCCTACCGGGCTTACCACATCTGTCCACTTACCAAGCGCCTCAACGGTTCCGATGACCTGACCTTCGGCGACCTGGGCACCGCACTCAACCGCCGGTTGCTCCTCGCCTTCCTGGTTGAGGTGAAAAGTGCCAACCAGCCGGGCCTTCACCGACACCGTTTCAACTTCATCACCAGAGAGTTCTGTCTGTGACATCGCCTCTTGCAACACCGGGCCAGCGGCGGTCTCAGCCTCCATCTGCCCCTCGCCACTTTCGCGCCGGATACGAATGAAGCTGTCGCCCTCCTGACAACAGATCTCAGCAGCCGACGACTGTTTGAGAATCTCCATTAGCTCTTCTATCCGCTCTCGATCCATAGCGGTCAATCACAACCAATCAATGCCGCGATGTTGGCACCGAGGATGTTGTCGGTCTCTTCAGGACTGTCGCAGATCCTGCGCACCGCCTCTATGTCGGCGCGGATACCGTCCTGTTGGCGAAACGGATAATCAGCGCCAAAGATGACTCGCTCTGAGCCGATAAGTGATATCATATGGCGCAGCAACTCATCCGGAATGTACCAGGCCCAGTCTGCGTCGAGAGTGGAAGTAATTCCGGCGTAGCAGTTGGAGTTATTACGGACAACCGCCAGAGCCTCGCCAAAAAACTCCCACCCGCCCATATGCTCCACAATAATCTGTAGGTCCGGGAACTGTTGAGCGATGCGATCAATCAAGATCGGCCTGTAGTAGTCCAGCAGCCAGCCGTGTACGCCGGTATGGAAGAGAATAGGTAGTCGCAGACTGGCAGCCAGTTCATAAAACGGATAGGCAGCCTCGTCGTCTATGCGAGCGCGGTAAGCTGGCGGATGCGTCTTGATTCCCCGCAGTCCCTTTTCGGCAAATTCCTCAGCAATAGCCAGGGACCGTGAATCGGTGGGGTTCAGTGTCATAAACCCCTCCAGGCATTCATTGGCCTGTATCTGCTCCCACAGCCATTGATTTGCCCGATGCGGATCGTTGAAATGGTTGGGTAGAGGAGCGAAGACGACTGCTCTCTCAATGTCCAGTTCGCCCATTATGTCCAGCAGAGCAGCGACTGTGCCCGCCTGGGGGTCACTGCTATCTAACGAGCCTTCAGGCATCACGTGACAATGGTTTACAAACATCAGGTATCTCCACTTCTGGAAGCTGCCCAGGCACCCGATCGGATGAACTTCCTGACCCGGGCGACTACAAGCCCGGGATGATTTTCTTCAGCCGCTTACCCTCTCCACATAATCGCCGCTACGGGTGTCCACCCGAACTACGTCATCGACGTCAATGAACAGAGGAACCGTTACCGTGGCACCACCTTCGATTACGGCCGGTTTCTCGCCCCCAGTAGCGGTATCGCCTCTGAGGCCCGGATCAGTTCTGATAACGCGCCGGTCAACCGTATTGGCCACTTCCACCCCAATAAGCTTGCCCTCATAGCTGACCAGCGTGACGTTTTCGCCCTCCTTGAGCCACAGATGCTGCTCGCCCAGGTCGTCTTCGGATAGTTGCACCTGTTCGTAGGACTCACTATCCATAAAATGATAGTACTGGCCATCACTGTAAAGGTATTGATGCCCGCGCCGCTCGACACGAGCAGGCTCGACTTTCTCATCACTGCGAAAGGTTTTCTCGAATACGCCTCCGCCTTCGACGTCCTTGAGCTTGGTGCGCACTAGCCCGCCACCGCGTCCGACCGGCTGGAAATTCTCTGCAGAAAGAACCTGCATTACTCGTCCGTTCAGATCAATGGTCCGACCCGGTCTTAGGTCATTGGCGGAAATCAACGTATCAGTCCTCAACCCGAATAGTCGGCGCAAGACACGCCTGGCAGCGCGTTTGAAAGTCTACACCATACCAGACCAAAAGTCAAAGGAGCCGCGACCACGCACCAACGCCCATCTGCCGGGCACATTGCTGCCGGCACTTGACGCATTCGTGCCAGGTAGCTATACTGATGGGAGTCGAGTCGGGGCGTGGCTCAGTTTGGTCAGAGCGCTCGGTTCGGGGCCGAGAGGTCGCCGGTTCGAATCCGGCCGCCCCGACCACTTCGCTAACCCGCGATTATCACAGAGCGAGTTACACGGTTTCGCTCAATCTCACAAGAGTCTTGGCCAATACCATGAAGCTAATCAAGTTCCGTATCAGGAACTACAAGTCAATCAGAGATACTGGCGACTGCCGGTTGGCTTCTGATCTGACCATTCTTGCTGGCAAGAATGAAGCAGGCAAGACTGCAATCCTGGAGGCATTGCGTGATTTTGACACTGATGCTCAGATACCCGAAGCAGCCCTGCCGTTAGATGATAGCTACCAACCAAGTCTGGCACTTTGTTTTGAAATTGACGAGGGAACTCTTGAACAGATTTTACAGCAATCAGGGGCAACGTTAGGAACGGAAACCAAGAAGCACATCTTAGAGAACGGGTTGACACTGCAAAAAGACTACGAAGACCATTATCATTTGGACCCTGTGCTGTTGGACCTCCTCAATAGAAACGAAGAAACTCAAGAACATATCAATAACATCCAATCCCTTCTTCACAAATTGAGAAAAGAAGAGGAGTTGTCTGCCGCTCATGAGCCGAGCTTCGACGATGATATTGAGACTATCCAAGCTGGAGTACAGCACTTTATAAGCCACGTAATCGCTGCAATCCCTTCAATTGCTGATGAGCAAGTAAGACAGCGTACGACTGAGTTAGTCCATTCCCTCGATAAAGAATGTCAAGCTCTGAACAACGACCGTCTAGCCCAGAAGTTCTGTGATCAAGCCACGAGTCATATACCAAGATTCATTCTGTTCAGCGATTTTGAAGACATTCTGCCGTTTGAGATTCCCTTCACTGAGATAGAAAGTAACGAGGCTGTACAGGATTTTGCAGAGGTGGCGAAGCTGGACATTGCTAAAGTCATAGCCACCACAGACAAACAGCGACGAGGCAATCAATTACGCGCGTGTTCCGTCGGGATTACCGGTGATTTTGGGGCCTATTGGACGCAAGGCAAAATAGAACTTATGGCTGAAGCAGATGGAGATAGTCTACTGTTCGGTGTACAGGAAGCGGACGGAACACTTAGGTTTAAGGTAGAGCAAAGGAGCAAAGGATTCCAGTGGTTCTTGTCTTTTTATCTCCGTCTTAATGCCCGGAGAGCTGCTACAAATATTATTCTTATCGACGAACCGGGATTGTATTTACATGCAAAGGCTCAAAGGGATGTATTGAAGGTCCTTGAAAAGCTCTCCAAAGAGTCGCAGGTGGTTTTTGGCACACATTCGCCTTGTCTTATCGACGCTGACCGCCTAGACAGAGTGCGGCTAGTACTAAAAGACGACAAAACCGGCACAAGGATTGAGAGCAAAATCCACAAAGGTGCCGATCAGGAAACATTGACACCAGTTATTACAGCCATCGGGCTTGACATTGGCCGTGACTTACGTGTGGCAGCAGAAGATAACGTATTGCTTGAGGGGATTTCCGATTACTACTACCTACAGGCAATGGGCGAGTACGTTTCAAAACCTGAACCATATGAAGCAAACCTAATTCCCTGTGTCGGCGCATCCAAAATCCCCCAACTTGTTTCTCTCCTGCTGGGTTGGGACTTGGAATTTGTGGTGGTTCTGGACAATGATCGTGAAGGAAGAAAGACCGCTAAGGAGTTATCCGAAAAACTCGGAGTAGGCTCCGAAAGAATAATCTTTGTTTTGGCCTTGGAAAAAGGCGACCATTCTATCGAGGACCTGTTTACTCATGAGGACTTTAATAGCTTCGTCTTAGAAGATGTTAAGAACGATGACTCCACTGTGGCCAACTCCAAATTCCTGAAAAAAGAGAAGTTGGACAAAGTACTCTTGGCGAAACAGTTTTCTGACAAGGTGAGGACCGACAGGTCTGAAATCAAGTTATCGCAGCAGACAATCAACGCTTTCGAAGAAGTCTTTCGCAAGATCGCAGAAGGTTTCACAGATCCTGATATCGACAATGCATGACCGGTGTATAGTTGGTGTGCCCTCCAGCCGCCGGGCCCCTTACGATCCACAGATAGCCAAAGCCTACGGAGTAGCCCAATAGACGAGTCACCCCCCCTGCCAGAAACAGCATAGCAGTTACTGTACGAGCAAAGGTGAGCCTTGTCTGGACGGGGCGATTATGCTATAATGACCATAAGTCGCCCTGTGTTGTGCGTGATGGCCAAATAGTCTCGGGCCAACACCCAAACGGCGGGAGCCTGGGCTTTGCCGGTGGCGTGATGTCCCTTTGGGAGAACGCAAAGCTGGCAAGAGGGCACCCACTTGAATATTGGGTTCGAAGACTGACGGTCACACGGCTCCGGCGGGGCGCTTCTCTTTCTTACTGCGACCAGCGCCCCCAACAGGAAGCTGTCTAATGGACCTGTTCGACCAGGCCAGTAATGGCGCGCAGATGCCTCTGGCAGCGCGTATGCGCCCCCAAAGCCTCGAGCAGATGGTTGGCCAGAAACACCTGCTCAGTCCTAGCTCCTTGCTGCGCCGGGCTATTGAAACTGACAGCCTTCCTTCGGTTATCCTCCAGGGGCCCGCAGGTAGCGGAAAGACCACTCTAGCTCGCATCATAGCGGGCCATACGCGGCGCCATTTCGTGGCTCTCTCAGGCGTATCTGCAGCTGTCAGCGATTTCCGCGACGCCGGTGAGCAGGCCCGCCAGCGGCTGAAGCTCCACGACCGGGGAACTATCGTCTTCCTCGACGAAATCCACCGCCTCTCCCGGACTCAGCAGGATGCCCTGCTGCCCTTTGTCGAAGAAGGCCTGTTCACTCTCATCGGCAGCACCACCGAAAACCCGTACTACACACTGACTACGCCCCTGCAATCCCGATGTCAGATATTCGTACTTGAGCCATTATTGTCTGAAGACATTGGGGTGCTGCTGCGGCGAGCTCTCAGCGACGAGCAGCGCGGGTTGGGCAAGCTGGCAGTTGAACTTCCCGAGCAGGCCCTGCAACATCTTGCCGAAAACGCCGGCGGCGACGCCCGCATGGCGCTCAACGCCCTGGAGATGGCAACACTGGTCACAAAGCCTGATGACAGTGGCACCCGCCGCGTTAGCCTGGCGGCCGTTGAGGATGCCCTCCAGCAGCCGGTGTTGAAATATGACCGCGCCGGCGATGAGCATTACGACACCATCTCCGCCTTCATCAAGAGTATTCGAGGTTCAGATCCCGATGCGGCCATTTACTGGCTGGCCAAGATGCTGGAGGCCGGCGAGGATCCCCGTTTTATCGCCCGACGCCTGATTATCGCAGGGGCCGAAGACATCGGTCTGGCCGATCCCACCGGGCTGCGAGTTGCCATAGCGGCGGCAAATGCAGTAGAATATGTAGGCATGCCCGAGGCGCAGATACCACTGGCGATGGCGACGATTCATTTGGCCGTTGCTCCCAAGAGCAACTCGGCCTATGAAGCAATCGCTGCTGCCCGCAAGGACACGCGTGAAGAAGGCGGAGCCACAGTGCCAGGGCATTTAGCGGGCGGGGCCCGACCCGGTGAAGATGAGCAGGACAGCAAATACCTGTACCCGCACGACTATCCGCATCACTGGGTTGAGCAAGCTTATCTGCCCGGTAATCTGGCTAATCGTTGCTATTACCAGCCCAAAGACAATCCGCGTGAGCAGCACATAAAGGAGTTTCTGCAAATCCTGCGCAGTTCGAGAGCCGCTGACCAGAGTACCGCAAAGGATGATAAAGATGGAGATGCGTAGCTGCCTTGAGGACGACTGGCTGATGGTATTTCATCTCCAGGGCGAGATCGATGCTGAAACCGGCCCAGACTTTCGCGAAGCGCTCGAGCAGGCGCGCGCAGAGGGACAGCGCTGGTTTCTGATTGATCTGCTTGAATCTGAATACCTGGATAGCGTCGCACTGGGCATACTATTGGGCACAGCCAAGGAGACAGCCAAGGTCGGGGGGAGGCTGGCTGTGGCGTGCAATCGGCCCAACCTCGTCAAACTCTTTGAGCTTGCCGGCGTTAAAGAACTGCTCAATGTCCAGGAGACTGCCGCAGCAGCGCGCAGTCTTCTGGAGCAAGCCCACCAGACGGCTGGCCAGTCCCAGGACGGAGGCGAATGAGCATGGCAAAGGCAGAGACTGAGACTGTAGAACTGCAGATTCCCTGCGACCCGAAGTACATCGCGGTGGCCCGGCTGGTGGCAGCGGGCGTGGGAGCGCGCAGTGGGCTGAGCGTTGACGACATTGACGACCTTAAGGTAGCGGTCTCCGAGGCGTGCACAAATGTCATTGACCACGCCTTCCCGGATCCGGAAAAGACCAAACAACCAACTGCCATCTCGCTGCGGTTTACTCCCGGCGAGAAGGGCTTGCAGGTTGAGGTCGAAGACTATGGTGCAGGATTTGATCCCGACGAGCTGCCCAAACCTGAGCTAGACGAGCTTTCACTGAGTGGGGGGCTGGGTCTGTATCTGATTAGCCAGCTCACCGACGAGGTCGAGATCCAGAGTGCTCCGGACAGCGGCACCAAAGTGATAATGATCAAGCGTGTGACGGAGTAGCCTTTATGGAGTCTCGCTGGGACGAGATGTCAACTAATGAACTGTTCGCCGAGCTGCGCGAGACGGACAATCCCCAGCTCCGCGATTATTTGATCAAGCGCCACGAGGGGCTGGTCAGGCACGTTGGCAAGGCATATCAGGAAAGCGCTGAGTCCTACGAAGACATTCTGGCCGTGGGGCGGGAGGGGCTAATTAACGCAGTTGACCGCTTTGACCCCAGCCGTGGCACCAAGTTCGCCACCTTTGCAGTACCTACTATCCGCGGCGAGATTCAACGCTACTTCCGCGACCAGACATGGGGCATTCATGTCCCGCGCCGTATTCAGGAGCTTAGTGCCAGTGCCCGCCAGATGCGCGAAGAGATGACTCAACAACAGGGCCGTCCGCCGTCGTATGCAGACCTCGCCCAGAAGCTGAGCGTCTCCGAAGAGGAACTCATTGAGGCAGTGGAAGTCGGCCGACAGTACGATCTGGTAAGCTTGGAGGCCAGCGCTGGGCAAGATTCAGAAGAAGCCCCCAGCTACCTGGACCAGGCTGGCGAAGAGGATGAACAGATCGAGCAGTTGGCCGATCAGGATGAGCTACTCTCGGCAATTAAGCAACTACCCGACCGACAGCAAGTTATCTTAGTGTTGCGCTTCTATCGGGGACTTTCTCAGCAGGAGGTCGCCCGGCGTCTGGGCATCTCGCAGATGCATGTCTCGCGCCTCCAACACAAAGCCACCGACCAACTCAAAGAGATACTACGGAAAAGTTGATCCTGACATGCTCCCGGCCGCCGCGTTGCGCCGCTGTACTCCCATACGTAAACGATCAGCACTGGCTGCGAAGCACACAGGACGAGATTGGTAATGACGACTCAGCAGCTACGAGAGCTATTTCTGGATTTCTTCGAGGAGCGGGGGCATCTGGTACGGCCCAGCGCGCCGCTGGTGCTGCACGACGACCCCACCACTTTCTTTACCAGCGCCGGCATGCAGCCGTATATGGCAGCGTTCCGTGGCGAAGAAGAGCCGCCGGCCCCGCGTGCGGTCAGCATCCAGAAGTGCACGCGCACCGGCGATATCGAACTCGTCGGCTATCAGAATCGCTATCACACGTTTTTTGAGATGCTGGGTAACTTCTCATTCGGCGACTACTTCAAGCAGGGCGCTATTGAGCTGGCCTGGGAGTTCGTCACCGAGGTGCTTCAACTCCCGATAGAGCGCCTGTGGTTCACCGTATTTACCGACGACGACGAGGCTGAAGAGATCTGGTACAAGCACATCGGCATTCCCATGGAGCGGCTGCGCCGCATCGGCCGGGAGGATAACTGGTGGCCGAAAGTGCGCTGGGAGGGGCCATGCGGGCCGTGCTCGGAGATCTTCTACGACCTGGGGCCGGAGCGGGGATGTTCCGGCGGCTGTGAGGTCGGTTGTGACCGCTGCGATCGGTATCTGGAACTGTGGAACCTGGTCTTTCAGATGTACACCGAAGCCGAAGACGGCACGCTCACGCCGCTGCCCCAACCCGGTATTGACACCGGGATGAGCCTCGAGCGGCTGGCGATGGTAATGCAGAACAAGCGCTTTACCACTGAGACCGATGAACTGTTTCCCATTCTGACTGCCAGTCTCCAGCAAATCAACACCTTCCGCGATAGCCGGTACGAATACGGCCAGGATGAGGCGACTGACGTCGGCCTGCGAGTGATCGCTGACCACCTGCGCGCCATCGCCTTCCTGCTGGCTGACGATGTGGTGCCGCCCATTTTACCTAGCAACGGAGGTCCCGGATATGTCCTGCGCCGCCTCATCCGCCGAGCTTACCGCTTTGGGCAGCGGGCGGGAGCCGAGGGTCCGTTCCTGCATAGCGCCCTGCCCGCCGTTGCCGAAGCTATGGGCGGCTTCTACGATGAGATCACGACCAACATAGACGACCAGCAGAAAGTTGTTCAAGGCGAGGAAGAGCGCTTCGCATCCACGCTGGCGCAGGGAATTGCCCTTTTCGAGGAAATCGCCGAAAAGGTCCAAAAGGCTGGCGAGTCGGTCATACCGGGCGGTGAAGCCTTCCGGCTGCACGACACCCATGGTATCACCATAGACATCGTCCGGGACCTGGCCACCGAAAAGGGTATGACCGTTGACGAAGCGGGCTTTGAGAAGGCGATGCAGGAGCAGCGCGAACGCTCGCGCCCGGACCGCGTAGGCCTTGAAGTTGCCAGCGGGGGCGTCATGACTTTTAGTGGGGGCGGTGTAGCCATATTGACAAAGTTTAAGGGATCTGAGAGTACCCGGATAGAGGGATGTGAGGTGAAAGCCCTGCACTATGAGGGCAGGAACGTCAAGTCTCTCCAGACGGGTCAAGAAGGCATCATAATCCTAGACGAGACCCCGTTCTACGCCGAGCGAGGTGGCCAGGTCGGTGACACGGGAGTAATCCGAGGCCCCGACGGTCAATTTCGCGTTAGCAATACGGTTCCTCAAGCGAACAGCATATTACACCTGGGCACAGTGACCGAGGGCGAGATCAATCAAGACGATATAGTTACTGCACAAGTAGACGAGGAGCGCCGTAACGCCATCCGCCGTCATCATACCGCTACTCACTTGTTGCAGGCAGCCTTGCGCCAGTTCCTGGGCGACCACGTGCGCCAGTCCGGGTCGCTGGTCGCTCCCGACCATCTGCGCTTTGACTTTACTCATCATGAGGCGGTGGGCGCTGATATACTGGAAAAAGTCGAGGAGCAGGTCAATGCGTGGATTATGGCTGACCTGCCGGTGACCTGCACAGAAAAGCCACTCGAAGAAGCCAAAGCCGAAGGCATAATCGCTCTGTTCGGAGAGAAGTACGGCGATGTGGCGCGAGTCGTGGAGGTT
>Ga0114925_10001066_pt1 | contig 13130 bp, 5 predicted proteins | sample SumtaG_2_FD_87287 | JGI IMG/M metagenome (GOLD analysis project Ga0114925, IMG submission 87287) | Deep subsurface microbial communities from Indian Ocean to uncover new lineages of life (NeLLi) - Sumatra_00607 metaG | ecosystem: Environmental > Aquatic > Marine > Oceanic > Sediment | place... | reverse complement strand
GTAACTTTGATTGTTGTGATGATAAATGTTGTATAAAAATACCTTTAATAGGGTTAAAATGTAAAGAAGAGGATATAACCATTAAACCTACTATATTAAAAACTCCATTTGCTAAAGATGTGTGTAATGATACATATGTTAAACCTTATAGTTGTTGGACGTGTGGTGGATTACAAACTCCAATAATAAAAGATTGGGTATCATGTGTATTAGAACCTGTGGCAGTGTTTTTAAAAATGTTAAAATTTGATTTTTATAATGATTGGGTAAGTGGTAGTTTATATTTCCCTTTAATAAAAAGAAAATATAAAGTTAGAAAGAGTAAAAAGAAATTCGGACAAATAAAGAAAGATAAATTTTGTCATTATAATTGTTTAACTAAAAATGCTAATCCTCCTCAGTTTCAAGGATACGCTACTTTCTTACAAGATAGAATAAAATTAGATGTGGGGTATAGTACCCCTACAGTGACAATACAAGGATGTAGTGCTCGTTTAGATGCTAACATAGTAAGTGATTGGTATGGGGATTATAATAGTAATAGTATAGACAATTTAAACTTAGCAGCAAAACAAATCGTATTAGATGGGACAAATGATGCAGATAAAAAATGTCAAATTACTTTTGATAACTATGCGTCTTTACAAGGGGCATTGAATAATATTAGTGGGTTACAAGTAGTTGCAGAAACTAAAGTAGGGGCTAACCCATTTGGTGAACCAGATTATGTTAAAACTATTGATCAATTTGGGACAGAAACTTGGGAAAATCAAGGTGGGTTTGGTTTACATAAAAATAAATGTGACCCTACTAGAATGATAGAAAGAGGAGAATATTTTAAAAATAGTTTAGATTGTTGGAATACACCACCTTCTTTAGGTTCCACAGGTGCACCTATGGTGTTTCCACCTGACATTGATCCCCCTAACCCTTTAGATCCGTGTATATATAACTGTCTTGGAGGTTTACCAAATGATTTATCTACGTCATGGCAGGCAGAATGTTGTAGATCTACTTGTGGTACAAATTCAGTAGCAGGGTGTAATGCCTTTTGTTCTTGTAGAGGTGCTAACGCACCAGAGGGATTATTAAATTATAATGGTCAATTAATTGAACATGGACTTATTATGTGGTATGATCAAGAATTATATTATACTTCTATTATACCCAAAGGTGATTATAGTTATAATGATTTAGAATATAAGGCAAATATAATGTTACCTACAACAATTACGGAATTAGGTAGTACTACTTATTGTGATATAGATGATGTTCCATTTATAATGGATAAATTACAACCAACCACTTTTCAAGTTAGTTATGAGGCGATAAAATATAAGATTGATAATGTTATTAATAACTATACACCCCCACCAAATAGTGGAAATCCTCCTGGAATTAGAAAAGATTTAAATTACGGAGAAGATAAAGAAGGGGCATTAAATTTAAGAGGTTACGTAGATTTTTCTTGTTTAGCAACCACTTGTCTTAATACACCTGCAACAGTTAATCAATCCCAAATAGGGGTAGACACTATAGATACTAACGATTTAGAAATAGAGATTAGTAATTGTTTTATGCGTTTTGAACATGATACAGAAATTAGAGAATATTTCTGTAGAAGATTCTCTGGTTATAAAGATGGTGATTTAAATGTACATTATATGCGACCAGGATCCAATGAATTTGAAAATGATTACCAAACATATGATGAAATTACTTTAGAGGATGGTACCCCTACTTATTATAGACTAGTGGATGATTTTTCCAGTGGTGACCCTATATTGTCTACCTACAATGATGGGGATGCGTTTGTCCCTGGAGATGCTTGTGGATTTTATAAAGACACTAACCCAACAGGGTCAGACTATTTTTATGGATTAGCGCCTGGACAAACATCAAGTTTTGTTAATTTCCCTAATTCTACTACCCCACCTTTAATTACATTTGGACAAAATGCACATACTGGGGGTGTTGATAATGTAGATGATGGAATTAATGGAAGTGGTAGTATTTTTGGTGTTAAATTTAATAGAAGTCAAACTCCATATTATTTATATTTTGGTTTATTACCAGGCAAAACAGCATTACATAAAACAGTAGGGAAATTCTTTGCAGATAAAATAAATGCAGTAACATTACAAGGTATCGGGGCATCTAACGATGACGCTTCAGAGAATACTAATAATCAAAACAATTTAAGACATGAAGTTACTAATCCTTTTAGTATATATAAAACATGTTTAGGTGAAACATTAATCGCTTCTCAAACAGGAGGTGGCGGAACACCAGGTGGATCCGGTGGGTCTGGTGGTGTAAATACCCCAGGAGGTAACATAGGAAACACTACACCTATTGGTATTGGTGGAACAACAGGACTGGCTAATCCTCCGGGAGGTGGTTTAAGTACTGGTGGTAATGTGGGATCTAACTCACAAACTACACCAACTACCACTATTACTAATTACACTATAAGTGGAACACAAGGAGTAGGTTACGGATTCCCTTCAATGGCCGCTACCGCTTTAATTAATGTATTTAATGCACCTGCAGTTATAACTTTAAGTTTATTTGGTGGAACGTTTTGTCCAACTATACCTCCTATTAATAATTCTAAAGGAGATGGAGGTTTAAATTTATATAACGGAGGAACAACTACACTTACACAACCTAATGTTGCACAAATAGGTATGTCATCTAATTTAGGTGGGTTAGGGGTTAGTATTCAAAACGGTACTAATACAGTGGCAACTGCCGATGAAATTAAAACAATAACCATAACAATAAATCAAACAGGAACTTATGATTTGAATTTATCATATATCCCATTGAATTGTAATCAAGATGGATATTTTAAAATTTTATAGAAAATATTTATTAATAAATGGAGAAAAATACTAAAATATTATTAAATAAAACTAGGACAGTAGATTCCGTAAATGTTAATACACAATTTAACATTTCTATGGAAAATACTAATAAACCTATTCCTGTTAATGATATTGACACTAATATAAATGCTTACGAAGTCTTTGAAGAAGAGAGAAAAGAAAGTAGCATATATAGGTTTTATGGAATTTTGAATGGAGTAGTATCCAATCCAATTTATAATGATAATATTAAAATTTATGAAAATTCTAATACGGGAGCCGTAGAGTCTAAAAAGATATCTAGTAGTGACATTTATGAAAAAGATGGTTGGATAGGATACTTCAATGATGAAACTAACGAAGAATTAGAATTAATAGGTGATAATGAAAGTTCTCTATGTGAATTTTTCCCATTTGATCCTGGTTATAAACGATTGAGTATATTAGATAGTGATGGGTCGTCAAATTATTTGATGAAAATTACTTATCCTTACGCACAAACCGACATAACTTTAGTTCAAAATGAATTTAATATCTCCCTAAAAGATGGTTTACCTATCATAGAAAAAATGGTTGTTTCATTACATGGTAGAGATTATGTGGCATTTAAAACACCTATTAATCATGGTTTACAACCTAGAGATTTAATAAATCTTTATAATTTTTATGATTTAAGTGGAGATTTAGCACTTTCTCAAAGATCGAAGGCAGTATTTAAGCTAGGTGATAATGAAGGTAAAAATACTGACAGAATTTTCGTAATGGATATTGATCCTTTAGATATTGATTTCCAAGCGGGAGTATCAACTATAAAAAGAATAAAAAATAATTATGAATCTTCTTATTATGTAAGAATATTAAAATCTTTAACTACAGGATATACTGATTATGATTTATTTCCTGCAGCATTTGGTGTTAATTATTATGAAGATGATGTTGCGTCTTTTAATTTTATTAAAGATATAGATGTTGAAGGGTTAAAAGATAATTTAGGAAGACCATTGAGTGAATTATTTTTAACGATTGTTAAAAATGACAATGATTCACAACCTAATAGTGTTTATAATAGATATTGGCATAATCAACAATCCCAACTACCAGCCAATATAAAAGATAGGTTTTGGACACGAATAGTGGGGGGTTATGTAACAGAAAATAATGCTTTAGTTAATTATAATATTAGGGCATTTGGTGATCCTACCTATGCAACTAACTCTTGGTTTACTAATATAGATGAATCAGATGAAGATTTTCATGGAGATATTGTAGAATATAACGAATATGAACTTTTAGAAAGATCATTAGAGAATATATATCACAGACTTAATACAATATATAGAGAAAATTTAGAATCCATTACTAAAAATAGTAATGTTCCAGTACCTAGTAAAAGAGAAGGATACATATACCAACCACATAGTAGAATTAAAATTAGAGAATTTAGTAGTTTTATCCACCCAACAGTGGATTTACAAACAGTATTTGATAAATATAATATCACTTCACCACAAGAACAAGAAAAGTTAAAACAAGATTACAAAGTACCTGATTATGCAACCCAAATTTCCCCTAATGTGTATAGATGGAGAGATTTATTAGGTATTGGTGAAATTGATGGTATGGGAAGTGGTGTAGATTATCCGTTTGAAAGTGGTGCTCATTATATGTATCTTAATAATAGATTCTATTTACAAAGACAAGATCCTCCTTGTAATTTTTATTTAACTGCGGAAGAAATACTTATACCCCAAGATAAAGATAAATTTGAAGATATGTTAAACAGACCTACTTTTTATAAGTATGATATTCTAAATATTGATGATTTTAAAGGTGGTCAGAGTTCAAGTATTACACAAAATGGAGTTGCTAGTTTATTAGATTATAATAATTCAGGAAACCCTATAAAATTAGATGTAAGATTTTTTAGTTTCTTTGGTGTATATGAATTAGGGGTAAGAGATGTAGCTGGTGCTTGTGTAGATTATAATGTTTTAGATATAACCGATATAGATGAAAACTGTTAATAGTAAAAAAATATTAGTAAGTAAGTTAGGTGCGTCAGGCACTACTATAGATATCCCTTTATCTACCAACTTTTTCCCTGTTGATAATTCTGAATTGATCACCCACCAATTCGTTGAACAAGAAAAAGAAAAGGTTATTAATCAAATAGTAGACAATAAAAAAATTATTTTTCGACCAGCGGATGATTCATGGAATATTATTGAGGAGTTTAAAATAAATCTAAATTTCTTCACACCCACTAGTATACAAAATGGGTCACCAGTTTATCACAATGCATCCAATGGGTCAAATGGTGCGGGAGTTTATAGTGAAATTGGATTTATATATGATGATTTATTCTGTAGAGCAAATAGATTTATCTTTAGTTTTATGAGGTTATTATTTTATGATAACCCCAATAGTGGAGACAATAGATTATTATTTTTTAGTGATATCTACACACAAATTGGTAAGGATCAACAGACACCCAATGGTTTACCCTTACCTCCCGATCAATCACCTATTAGTATAAGGACTGCGGATCCTCTTTTACAACCTGAAATGTCTCACGAAGGATATCACATTTATTGGTATCCAGATTTGGTAGATAATGCACCTAACAAAGAATATGAAATGTATATGACATTAATATTTAATAATGCGTCTACCGGTAAATCTATATTAATGGCGCCTTCCAAAACATTAAACCCATTTAATGTTCAAATAGGAGATTTAAATGGTGAAGAAGGTAAATTACATTTAAAAGTAATTTTAAAAAATGATAACGGAGTGTATAAATATAGATTTGTGGGAAATAACCAACAATTAAGTAGTAATGGTACGGGAGGGGTAAACTTAAACCCAACTGTTCCGGGACCATCTTCTCTTACGTTTTGGCAAATTAATGTTTAAATATTTATAGGAAAGAGATGGACTACTTAAAAATAAAAAGAAATTTAGAAAATTATACTGTTAGAAACATCCCAAAAAGATTAATAACAGTAAATGCGTCAGGAGATACTGTCGTTAATACTAGTAGTCCGAATTATTATTATGGTCAAATACCTGAATATAAAATAGACAAAGAAGGTTTTTTTATATTAGATAGTGCAGGGGAAAAAATACCCAATACTATAGATATTAATATTTTTATAACACAAGAGTATGATGATATGGGTATTTTTACGGATATGGATTTTATCCCTAAACAACCACCTTTATCACAACCCCCTAATAATTTTAATCCATTTTTAGATGGTAGAATTGCGGGTGGACCAGTAGATTTTTATTATACACCACCTATTAGTGTAACTGGGGAAACCGATGATTCCCATTTAAATTATGTTAAATCATTAAGGGTAGATAGTAATGGGTTACCCATATACCAACCATTTTTAAATGTATCAAAAGAAGATGGTCAATTTGATGGGGTAACAGATAATAATAATCAAAGAGTAAAATATAAGTTAGGTGCAGATATTAATAATATCGGTACTACGGGAGTAGAGTTTACTACTTACCATCAAGAGTTTGTTAAATCTACTAATATTGTAGGTGAAGACGTAACTTGGAATAAAACAACATTCAAAGCAGTAGACGGTGGATGGAATTCTTCAAATATAGATTTATATGCTAATGTAAAAGAAGAAGAATTTTTAGGTATAGTTTTCCCACCGGAAATTAGTGACGATGTATTTATAAATAGGGGTGTCGCAGATATCTTTGAAAGAAATGCAATACTCTCAGAAATAAAAACAACAGATGACTTAGATAATTTTAGGGGAGGTTATTTAGTTAGTGAATAAAATGATTAAAATAGAAAGATATGGCAACAGGTAATTATGGTACGGTAAGACCGGCAGATGTTTCAGTAGATGACGTAGAAATTTTATACGCATATAGCCCTAGTAGGGAAACTTTAAATACTGTGGAATTGGAGTTTTTAGACCCAACACAAGTATTATTACCTGCTAATGACCCTAATAGTACAACAGAAGTATTAGGTGGGATGTATACTTTAAAATTACCTACCGCTCAATTTGGTAATAAAGGGTATTATAGTATAATAATCCGACCCAAACAAATTAGAACAACAATAGTAGATTGTGGTGTTTTAGTAGATATGCCAGATGTTAAAGGATTAGTTTTTGATATAAGTCAAGTCCCTTCCACTGATCAAAATAAATTTGAAAATGGAAGTTTAGTAGGATACAGAGTAGAATATTTGGAAACTGATGGTAGTAAAATACCAAATTTATATAGAATTATAACATCCAATAATAGGGCATTACCTATTTCACAACCCGCAGGTAATAACAATGCAACACAAGCATGGTCATTTAATGATAACACAACTACTACGTTTTGTACATTAACACCATCTTCTGCACCATTTGTTAAACCTAATGCGGTTCCTTTTATAGGTAATCCTTTACAAGATGTTATTATAACTAACACTTATTTTGATCCAGTGATGTTGGAAGTAGAAATGGTAGAATATGATGATGAAACATTAGCATATGCCTTATACTCCAATCAAACTAAATCATTGGAAGATGGTGTTTATACGATATATAATTTTGGTAATGAAATTTATAAGCAATATAACATATTTGAGGTTAAAGATCAATTTACTGGTAAACCTCTTTATGAAGTTAGAGAGCAAAAATCTATCATTGACCCAACTAAAGATTTTGATGACATAACTAATTTTTAACATATTGAATGGCGAATAATAAAAAGGATAGAATTAAAATTGCGGGATACGCTAAAAGAGTCTTTTTCAATGATAATATTGAATATAGAGATTTTAGTCCAGATTTAGTAGGTTTTCAACTAACTAGTGAGGGAGGAACGCCTTTATTTACCAACGGTAATTTTTCTATTGATGCAAATTTAGACCCTAAACCTGATGTTGTTTTTCGTCAAGGAACCCAATCTCCTCTTTATACATTAGATGATGTAGTTTCTAATGATCAAGAGTTAGTTATTGAAAAAAATATAAAAACAAGTCTTAATTTAGATTTAACTAACCCATTAAGTTATATATGGTATGGGTCAGCATCTGAATTAATTAGGGCTTCCTTAGAAGAAATACAAGAAAATTGGCCAGCCGCCATTTATGTGGATAATAAAGTAGGATCCATTACAGGAAATAATATAACTAACTATGTGTATGATATTACTAATGATGAATCTACATTCACTATCAGTACAAGTTATTTTAGTAATCCCTACTCAATAAAATATACATTAGATGAAGGAATTACGGGTACGGAAGAAGAAGAAAATCCTTTACGTAATTTCACAGTTAATTATAAATCTTATGTTATTGAACATAATGGTATAATTAAAAAAATAAAAGATATAACACCTGCCACTCAGACTACCAATTCAACTATTGATTTAGTAGTAGAAGGAAATCCTTTTCCTGAGTTAACAGGAATTATTATACCACAATTTACACCATTAGTAACTCCATTTGTAGGTTCTATACCATTTTTTATTAAACCTAATGAGATAGAAATAGAAAGTTTTTTTACTTCTTTAAATGATTTACAACAGAATTTATTAGATAGAAATACCTACCCTATCTATACTAGTATTATAATATCCCCTAAAATTACAGATGAAGGGGTAATAGTGACAACTAAGGATGTATTAACTTTTCCTATATTAGATGATGGTTATAACCTTAATTTCTTTGATAGTTATTATCTTTCATATTTGGATACTCTTTCACAAGTAGGTGAAAATTATGATGAAAACAATACTGACTTAATTATTAGAAAATATACTGCGGAAGTCATCAGTAGTTTTGATACAGTACCAAGAGGGGATGGTAATAATTTAGTTTTAGATGGTGAAAAAGCAACTAAGCTATTAAGAATTTATGGGGTTAGTTTTGATGAAATAAAAAAATATATAAATGGGATTAAATTTGCCCATGTAGTAACTTACGATAAAAAGAATAATGTACCAGATGCCTTAGTTAAGGATTTAGTGAGTATGTTAGGATTGGATCCCGTAACCTTTGTAACTTCCAATACATTAGGTGGGGCAGTTGTTCCGGTTCCTGGGTTAGGAAGTTTTAGTGGTGCATCCGCATCAATGTCAAATAGTGAGGTCGATACGGAATTATATAGAAGATTAATCCTTAATATTGCGTGGTTATGGAAGAGTAAAGGTAGTAGAAAAGCAGTAGAATTTTTATTTAGGTTTATAGGTGCGCCGGAAGCATTAGTTAACTTTAACGAATATATTGTAATTGTTGATAAACCATTAGATATGGATAAAATTAAACAATTACTTCTTCTTTATACTGGTAAAGTAGATACTACTCACATACCTTATGATGATGATGGTTTTCCTTTACCCCCAGTTAATGGTGATTTAGTAATAGTGGATTTTATAGCGGGATTAGAAACAGGTACCACATTGACAGGAAACCAATTACCAGGTATTGTAGAAAACCCTTATACAGAAATGTATTTCCAAAAAGCAGGTGGATGGTATAAAGAAACTTTTGGACCAAATGCGGGAGTAACTAATTTAAGAGGTAATAATCCACATGTGGGTAAATATGATGGTGGTAATGAATATTTGAATTATTTTATGCAATGTTATATCCCTAACTTTACGGGGGAAACTACTTTTGCAATTACTGAAACAATTTCTAAAGTAAATCATTTTATAAATTATAATTATGGTATTTTTAATGGGGTTGCTAATGACGCTTCTATTTTTACTGAAGAGGTTACCTATAATGTTAACACTAATCAATATCAGAATATAGATGATTGTTTAGATATAACATATAATATTATAGAAACCCCAGTACAAAATAATGGTAAATCTACATTAGAGGAAATTAGAGATATTGCGGAAGATGAATATAATGCATTTTTAGAATTGATTAAGGTTCAACCTTATTTACAATACTCTCCTGAATTTATTAAGGTTAAAAACAATTATATACAAGCAAGTAATAACTATAATAGAGAAATTGCTACGGAAAATTGTGATATCAATCAAACATTAGAAATTTGTATAGTAGAAGACATTACTAAAGTAGAGGATGAAAATGAAGAACCTATTAATTGTTGTGATGGTATAAGAGTAGATTATGAAGAAGGGTTTTTAGTATTATTTGATGAAGCGACAGGGATAAAATTAAGTGGTGATAGATATGCATGTTGTTGTGAATCTCAAGAAATAGATGGACAACAAGGTAAATATATTAGTTATAATGAAGGAGGGGAAATTATAGAATATTGTGCGGTTCAAGCACCATGTGATGGTAATCCAATAGAAATTAAAAGAGATGGTACAGTAGTATTTGAAATGGTGGGTAATAATATGCCTAATAATATATTTTTAGTAGAAGATAGTTGTTATCAAGTATGTGATGATGGAGGAAGCTGTTACCAATATCAAGATAATGAATACTGTAGTAGAGTTGTGGGTGCAGATGTTAACACAAATCCACAGGCAGTAGCAGAATGGGCACAACAAAATAATGGAAGTGAACAATTTTTTAAATGTTTTACTAGAACTACTTGTAAAAATACTACTACAGTGAGTAGACCCGAATGTTGTGCATGGCATGGGTATGAAAGTAAAATTGTGCAGGAAATTACTGCAACTGGCGAAAAAATTAGTTATGTGGTATGTGTAGATTCACAAATTGATGGTGGATCATTAATAGAGTTACCAAGTAGGGTAGAAGAAATGGAAGAAGCTATCGCCGCACAACAAACTGAATTATATGAATTAGAGGAGGCGACTAAAAATAATGATTTAACTTCTAAAGAAAATCAAAAAGCACAATTAGAAATTCTACAGAAGAAGGAAGAAATTATTAATTTAGAAAATCAAAAGAATAATGAACAATTACGTGAAGAACTCGGAATTAAACCTTCATTAGAAGAAGGGTATGATAAATATATACCTTATAGTAATCGTAATGCACCTATTCAGGAAGTAGCAAAAATATCTACTTCAGGAGATGCAGTAAAAAGAGCTGGTATAGTAAAACCTAATAGTAAGGCAAATCCTAAGACAGTTAATTCAGAGTTTTATTCTGTATTTGAAGATCCAGATGTTAATGACCCAACTAAATGGGAAGATGAAAGAATCGATAATTATGGAAGAGTTGCTTTTTCTACTACCGACAATAAAGGAGATAAAATTATTATAGATTGGAACACACCTAAAGAATCAGGTGGTGAGTTGTATAATTTAATAGGGCAACAAAAAGGATATGAATACGATACCTTTAAGGTGGATACTAATAATAGTCAATTAGTAAGAATCCAACCGGGTGCCAATGAAGGTAGTTTACCTTATAACCCTAATAATAACGCCACCACCACTGCAGTAGTAGTTCCTAATAGGATAAATTGTGAAGAAGTAAGTAATGTGACTGTATTATTTGGTAGTGAAAATGATTTAGGTTTCCAATTACCTAACGATAGTGAATGTGAATGTTCTGTAGATATTACTTTTGATTATATGTTAAAATATAATGCAGCTAATTTAATACAATGTGCATCCCAAAATATAGGATGTGAGGCAGCAATAATAAATGATGCAACTTTAGAGTGTATTTGGTGTAAAAATTTCCTAACATTTACTAATAGTCAAACAGAAAGTTCTTTACTGGAACAAAATTATGGTGATAAACCTAACAGAACAGAAGAATTACAAGTATGGCAGAGTGATGTTGCCCAACAAGAACCTAATGTAGAATGTTGTAATGCTGCGGGAGGTACGATTGTCCCAACAAATGGAGATTTTTGGGATGAAATTAATGATGGCTGGGCAAACCAAACGGATATTGATTATATGAATTTAGTAAATGGTAATGCACCTCAATTCATTAATATGTTTACTCCGGAAATGCAACTTTACCAACAACAATATAGTAAATTTCAGGGAGGGTTAAATGCAATATTCGCAGCAGAATGTATTCCATATTCAATGCCCCCTAATATCAACTGTTGTGTAGATGATAATAATCAACTTATAAATCCTAGTGATTATATAACTACTCAGAATGTGTGTGCATTACCTTTATCTGTAGATTGTGGTATATATTCTAATTTAATTTATAATTATCAAAATTTACTTAATCAATTTAATCATATTAAATTAGAATTAGAAAATTGTGTAAATCAATCTGAAGGATATGGTGGGTTAGTAAGAGGAACGGATGAATTAATAGTGGAAACTGAAACTAATAAAGAAACTATTAAAGAAGAGGGTAGAAAAGAAGAAGAAACTATAGATAGAGAGATAGAAGATTTAAATCGTAAAGTGGATGATTTAGACACTCAAATACAAACTAAAGAAAATGATAATTCTGCAATTAGACAATCTTTAACTGAAACCTCTCCAACTACTGATTGTAGTGTTTATGAGGAAACACTTAAACAATTAAACAATTTTGATGTTGATTCTTTTTGTAAAACACAAACCAATCAACGTAGACAAAGTGGGGTAGAAGAATTTAATACTGCCTATAATGATTGTGTAAAACAAAAAACTGCTTCTATAGAAGAAGATAAAAAAACTTATTCTTTACTATTAAATAAATGTAGAGAAAATAATGAGTTTAATGAAAAATTAATTGAGGCAAAAAACCAAAATAATCAAGTTAAAATTGATTTATACGAAAAAGAAATACAAAATACTCAAAAACAAATAAATAATTTAACTGATGGACCTAATGGGGTGGTAACTAATAATGAGGAGTTACAGGGTTCTGCGGTTCAGAAAAATGATGTGGTTAATACTATAGATACTACTGCGGCTTTATTAGGTAAAACCCCTAATGAAGTTACGGATGATAGTGGGCGATTAGAATTAACCGACCAAGATAAAATATCTTTAGAAATACAGAATAAACAAAATGATGCTAAAATCAACCAATTAAATAGAAAGAAAGAAGAATTAGTTGCACAACTTAATGAAAAAACAACCCAAAAAGAAGAAATTGCAAAACAAACTAGTGAAAAGGTTAATGAAGCGGAGAATGATTTAGATGTTTATACTGGTAGAAAGGAAAAATATGAAACTAGACAACAAACCAATAAAAATGTTGTTTAACCACTTTAAATAGTGTAAATATGGCAATAAATGGTATTAATACCAATATTGCGGCACTTACTACTTTAGCACAAAATTGTTATGATACTTGGTATAACTCTATACAGAGTAATTTACAAAGTATTAATATAAGTTCAGGAGGAAATT
>Ga0114925_10001065_pt1 | contig 13131 bp, 11 predicted proteins | sample SumtaG_2_FD_87287 | JGI IMG/M metagenome (GOLD analysis project Ga0114925, IMG submission 87287) | Deep subsurface microbial communities from Indian Ocean to uncover new lineages of life (NeLLi) - Sumatra_00607 metaG | ecosystem: Environmental > Aquatic > Marine > Oceanic > Sediment | place... | reverse complement strand
TGGATATAGACTCATCAACCGTCTTCCGCTCACAGTCCACTTCGCAGGGATGGGTGCAGACCCGCCCAATAACCCCGGCGAAGGGCATGGTTCGGCGTACTACCTCCAAGGCTTCCTTGAACTTACCTTCGGAGATAAGGGCAATGTAGCCTTGAGCGTTAACACCAGCAGGGCAGGTAACCCGGCAGGGGGCAATCCCCTTCTTTTCTATTGTAAAGACGGCAGGGACTGCTTGGCCGAATGGCTTATAGATTGCTTTCTGCATGGCAATGCCACGCTCGTACTCGCTATATATTTCCACCGGGCAGACATTAGTACAATCTCCGCATCCGGTACACTTGTCCCAATCCACGTAAGAAGCTTTTCTTCTAACTCGGACAGCAAAATTCCCTATCTGACCAGAAACCTGCTCCAGCTCTGAATAGGTTAGAAGTCTTATGTTAGGGTGTTGTCCAGTCTCCACCATTTTAGGTGTCAGGATGCACTGGGGGCAGTCTAAAGTCGGAAAGACCTCTGAATATTGAATCATGTGTCCACCGATGCTGGGGTCCTTCTCCACCAGAAATACCTCATACCCAGCATCAGCAATGTCCAAAGCTGCCTGAATCCCGGCCACACCTCCCCCAATTACCAAAGCCTTCCTAGTAATTGGAAATTCAACAGAAAGGAGAGGCTGGGCCAAGCAGAGCTTCTCAATGAGGTTCTCGATAACCTCGACTGCCTTCTCGTGAGCAATTCCTCCATCGATTCGCTCTCTAAGGTCAACGACCTCAAATTGGTGGGGGGCTAAGCCAGTGGAGGTTATCAGGTTGAGGAACGACTCTCGATGAAGAGATGGCGAACAACTGCTGAGAACGACTCCCTCCAGCCCCTTTTCCCTTATTGCCTTTTCAACCCTCTCCAGTTCCGGTTGGAGGCACATATCTGGGTAGATCTCAGCATAGGCCACAGCCGGGTGCCGTCTTATAGCCTCTATCACCATTTCAGCGGCAGCGGCTTTTAGTGGACTTAAACTGCAATGACAGAGAAAAATCCCTATTTTTTTCATCACTCTTTTAATAATTACCACTTAAAGGATTAGTTTCTTTCGTTTGAGGAGAGGAAGAGGGTCACCGTAGTTCAGCTCGAAGTGGCATACTTGGGGATCAAGCTGTAGGGAAAGGGCTAGAAGCTGGCTAAAGTAGAAGATAGGGATGCCCTGAAAGTCACTATATTTTTGCAATAGTTCCTGTTGTCTTTGACCCAGGTTGAAATTGCATAGGGGGCAGGTAAGGACTAAAGCCTCAGCCCCCCTCCTCAGGGCTGAGCTCAATATATCCCAGGCACACTGGGTGACGAGGTCAGGGTTACTTACTATTTGAAAGGAGCCGCAGCATTCGGTAGCAAAGGGGAAGTCCACCGCCTCTGCCCCAATGGTTTCTATTAGTTGATGGAGTATAGTGGGCCTTTCCACCTGGTCTATAGCCACTTCCTGAGGGCGTAGCAGGGTGCAGCCATAATAGGGCGCAACCCTCAAGCCTTGGAGGGGAATCCTTACCTTCTCTGAGATATTTCCCCACCCTATTTCGTATCTGAGCACCTCTAGGAGGTGAACTACTTCTACCTCCCCATTGTAGTCCATTTCTTCTTCCATAAAGTCGTTAAGTGTTTTCCGCTTTTCGCTGTCCTTTTGCATCAGCAGATTTGCTCTCTTCAGGGTGTTGTAACAGAAGGAGCACAAGGTAGCCACTTTATTATTGCCCTGTTCCTTTACCCTGATAAGATTGCGTACCGGGGCTAGATGATGTGCCAAGTCGTCGTCAGCCAATGAATACACCGTACCACAGCAGTTCCAGCGCTGGATTTCCTCCATCTTGATACCCAAGACTTCCATGGAGGCAATCATAGAGTCCTCCAGACCTCTTGCTGTGGTCTTCAGTGTACATCCTGGGTAATAACTTAAGTCCATATTGCCCCTCAAGCAGTGTGTTTCCTAAAGCCTCCGACCAGCGCTATCTGGGGAAGTTCACTCAAGGTGTCAGTGGGGATGTCTGATGCTTGCAGATAGTCGATATTCCTCCTCAAGGTGACGAGCCTTACCGCCTCCATCACTTTAGCAAGATCGACTCCTTGTGGGCAGCGAACAGTGCAGGTAAAACAAAAGGCACAAATCCAGACGGTTTTTGATCTGACTATATCCTCCTCGAGTCCCAATTGCACGAGCCGTATAACTTGATTGGGCAGGAAATCCATAGCAAAGGACATGGGACAGCCTGCTGAGCACTTACCACACTGATTGCAGGAAAGGAGGCTCTGTCCGCTGATTTCCTCTACCTTTTTTACAAAATCGCTTTGAAGCCTCTGGGTGGATATCTCGATCCTCATCGTTTACGCGTCCTTTAAAATCTAGCTAAAACTTAGATACTTTTGTAGGAACTTTTAGGCACAAATCACCTTAATTCTTGAATTTGAAAAATTTGAGAAGTCCCTGATCTAGGTGAATCGACTACTCACTTGGAAGCAACATCCCTTGTAACACCATTATATGTAGTTTACTAAAAGCAAAGGGGAAGTTCAAATTAAGAGATAAACATAGTAGCCAAACGAAATTCAAACGATGTGTGACAGAACAGACAATTGTTGCATCACTGAACGAAACAAGCTATTGTGACTTCAAGTCTAACATTAAAACTGGACTCCTTTTTGGGGGGCAGGTCACCAAGAAAAACTAGGGTGCTATAGTATAATACTAGAAATAAGTCAGAGGAGCGGAATGTGCAATTTTTTCACCGTAATGAGCTCACCAGAGAAACCCTTCCTGGCCGAATCATTCAAAAAGCGGTGGGTAAAGAGGGTGGCTCCATCAGTAAGAAAATGACCATGGGATTTGGCCGTTACTCTGCGGAAAGTGGGCCCATGGAGCCGCATCAGCATGCCGAAGAAACCGTTTACGTTATTGATGCGCGCGATGGCTGGGTCCGCTACGGTCCGCAAAAGGACCAACTGGGTAACCGGGTGCGACTTGAGCCGGGTACGATCCTTCATATACCTGAGCTGGAGTGGCACGTCTTTGAGTACGGCGAGAACGGCTATGTCGACCTCATTTTCTTTTACGGACAAGTTGACAACATCCGGCCGGAAGAAATTACGAGACAAAAACAATGAAACCGGTGTTCCAAATTCTATGGAGGTGAATCGTTGCAAATAAAGAAGGTTCAGCGACTAAAAAACGTGGTCAGCTAGGTTGGGGCATTATTGGAGCCGGCTGGATAGCAGATACCAGGATGGCTACTGCCATTAGCCGGGTTGAAGTTATTTGCAGGCAGGTCATCAACACCTTAATAGGCAGTTCGTTACGGCAAAGGAGGAAAAGGTCCTAAATAAATCAACATAAGGTTGCCAATTTATTTGATATGAAGAAAAGGGACAAGTCCCCCTTTTTCTTCCTAAGATTTTAAGTAACAATAGCTTGCTTCGTTCCGCCAAGTGACAAAATTGCATTCTGTCACATATCTCAACGCCGAATTGATTGCATGAACCACCGACCTAGTTTCCTGTTGAATAGCCCGGTAATAGAGGATTAGGTGGTTGCTCCATACCCAAGATCATCTCGCACTGTACAAAAATAAATCAGAGTACAGTATTAAAATATTGACATTCTTATAATAATTGCTATAATATGCAGAAATTGTGAATAGTGTAACACAATGTGGAACACTCACTGATAACTTTTTATATGACATGGAACTATCTTCAAGAGAAAACAAAAAGACAATCAAGCCGGAAATCTTAGGTGATTGGAGAAAAAGAGTTTTGACTCAAGATAACTCTGAGTGCTGGTTGAAATTGGAGGTATCTAAAAGAGAGATATTAAGTGAAAAAAGAGTATAGGGATGAACAGGTAAAGAGGAATGGCAGCGGTATCAAATGAAAGAAGGAGAAGTGATACGAAATGAATCAGTTGCAGAAAAAGGTCTTAGAGCACATTGATGAGGAACTGTTAATAGATATCGCTAAAGATATGATTTCGATTCCCAGTATTTCTGGAGAAGAGGGGAAATTAGCGGAGTTTCTAGTCAAAAGAATAGGGAAACTAGGCTTCAAAGCGGAGTTACAAGAAGTTCCGGGTTACAAAGGTAGGCCAAACGTAATAGGCATCTTGGAGGGTGACAAAGATTATCGTAGCCTGATGTTCAATGGACACATAGACCAGGTACCGCCGGCACCGGATTGGACAAGGGACCCTTTCAAACCTGAAGTTATAAATAGGCGGCTTTATGGGCATCAGCACATGAAAGCTGGTGACGCGGCTATGATAATAGCGGCGTACGCCATAAAAGAGGCAGGGATTAAGCCTAGGGGGGATATCATCCTTACTTTGGTGATGGGGGAATGCGACACCTTTGGCTTGGGAACTATAGAGGCTTGTAAACGATACAAGGCCGATGCAGGTATCTGTGGAGAGCCTGCGGGTGCGCATTACATCCTCATCACCCAGGTTGGAGTTACCCAGTTCCAAATAACCGTGGAGGGCAGGCTTGCTCACCAAAGTCAGCCGCAGATACAACTGAACGCGATAAGAAAAATGTGTAAAATCATTAGCAAGCTTGATGCATCGATATTAACCTACAAGAAGCACAAGCTCCTTGAAGATCCCAGCCTAGTTATCGGGAAAATAAGCGGGGGACTTCATCCTGCTTTTACGGCCCCGAGTTGTACAATACATGTAGACGTCAGAACCGTCCCCGGGATGGCCGTGGAAAGCGTCAAAAAGGATGTGGAGAACCTGATTGAGAAGCTGAGAAAAGAAGATCCAGAGCTTAAAGCGACCGTGGACATGTTGGAGCCGCCGAAGTTCTACCCACGCCCCCCACTCGAGGTTTCTCAGGACGAGCCTATTGTACAATCCATAAGAAGGGCCCACAAATATGTCACGGGGGAGGAGCCAGGAATCGGCGCTGACGTTTGGGAAAGCCGTGGTGTAACGGATGCTATATGGATGATTAATGCGGGCATCCCAACTCCAATATATGGTCCAACTTGCCCAGAATATCTGTGCCAACTTCCCAATGCTGACGTATATATGGAGGTAGATGACATCGTAACCGTTTCTAAGGTAATGGCTCTCGCCGCTCTGGACTTCTGCACCCAGAAAAAATAGAGCTGTGAACCGTGCTCATGACTATCCCTACTTGCAATTATGAAAGAGAGGTGTAACAGACAATGAATAGAGGTGACCTCCATGGAAAAGTGCAGACTGTATTAGGATTGATATCTCCAGAGGATTTGGGAATCACCCTTCCTCACGAACATTTTCTCATCGATAGCGTAGTCTGGTTTAAGGAACCCATGGCGATTACCGAAAGGACTTTTGCATATCAACCCGTCTCCCTAGAAAATCTCGGGTGGGTTCGCTATAACTGCGAGGGCAATCGAGACAATATACAATTGCTGGATGAACAAGTGGCAATCAGCGAAGCTTTACGCTATAAGTGGGCCGGGGGTAATTCAGTGGTAGACCTGACAAATATCGGTCTAGGTAGGGACCCTCTGGGGCTAGCACGTATATCCCGGGCTACAGGTCTAAATATCATCATGGGGTCGGGGTACTATATTGAAAATCCAGCAAAGCCTTGGAACCTGATTGAGCAAATGGTGACCGAAGAGATTGTACGTGATATAACAGTAGGTGTCGGTAACACCGGCATACGGGCTGGTATAATCGGTGAGATTGGTGTCTCATGGCCCATGCGAGATGTGGAGAAAATATCTCTCCGTGCTGCCGCTCACGCCCAGAAACAAACCGGAGCACCGTTGAACGTACACTCTGGACAGAGCCCTGACTCGCCATTTGAGATTATCGAAGTGCTAAGCAGCGCTGGTGCCGATATCAATCATGTGGTCATAAGTCATATTGGCCGTACCATTTTCGACCACGACACCCGTGTCAAATTGGCTAAAACTGGTTGTTACCTAGAGTATGACCAGTTCTCATGGGAAGGATACTTCCCCCGCGACCAGCGCATGGTATTATCAGAAGCTAATCCCGTAAAGGGTGATTTGCCCAACGATGCAGGACGTATCAACGCCATCATGGCTCTCATTGACGATGGATTCTTGAACCAAATACTGATATCACACGATTGTTCAAAGAAACACCAACTCTGGCGCTATGGCGGTCCAGGCTATGCTCACATTCTCCAAAATGTGGTGCCATTAATGCAGGACAAAGATATGTCTGAGGAACACATTCGTGCCTTATTGGTAGAGAACCCAAAACGGATGCTGCAGTTTGTTTAACTAAACAATGTGGTAATTACAAAAGGAAGCTGCCGAAAGGAGATTGAGAGAGTAAATGGTAACCCAGACAACCGAGGCTATAAGAGTTACAGTGGATGGGTGAAATGAACAGACAATCTGCTAAAGTATTCGTTACTAAAATTTTCACAGGCCTGTTTACTTTCACCAGGAAATTTGAAGAAGTAACTTTGATTTCCGGTATTGCTTTCTTGGCGATACTTCTGATGGTAAATGTTGCATTTAGGGAAGCGGGCCATAGTCTATATTTCACTGAAGAGATAGCCATGTTTTTGATGATTTTTATTGTTTTTGTTGGCCTCAGTTATGGTGTGAGGAAAACAAGACATATTCGTATGGCAGCAATTTTTGACCTTATGAATCACAAGACAAAGAAAGGCTTGACTATTTTTACATCGGTCGCAGGCGCCTTGGTGATGTTTTTCATGACATACCAATCAGTTCTCTATGTATCACACGTTTTTCGTATGCATACCTTAACTCAATCCCTACTACTGCCATATTGGATATTCCTCGCCATTGTCCCGGTGGGTTTTTTCTTTGCCGGTCTTCACTATGTGCTGACTATCGCTAAGAATATTTCAAGTGAGGAAGTATGGTTATCTCCCGAACAGAAAAGTGAATACGAAGACGAAGAGAGCACGCTAATGATAGGGTAACTTTGAACGGAGCAGATTTATGTTAACATTTCTAGGAGTGGGCGCGTTCAGTATGCTTTTCATGGGATTTCCCTTTGTGGTTATCCTGCTTGCTCTTGCACTGCTTCTGACTCTAATATTTGTTCCCGACTTCAACCTGATGATAGTGGTACAACAAGTCGTCCATGGCTTTTTACCACCGGCTCTTCTCTGTGTGCCTATGTTTATACTTGCCGCTGAGATAGTCACCAGAGGGGAAGCAGGAGATAGATTAATAAACCTGGTAAAGGCATATCTGGGACATCTGCCTGGAGGTATACCTATATGTACTACTGCCGCTTGTGTTCTATTCGGGTCTGTGTCTGGTTCCACCCAGGCAACTGTGGCTGCCATAGGAAGGCCGTTCCGCCCCCTGCTCCTACAATCTGGATATTCTAGTTCCTTTTCTCTGGCGCTGATTATCAATGCCAGTGATATTGCCTGGCTCATACCTCCAAGTATAGGTTTAATTGTTTATGGTGTTGCTAACTCGACTTCTATTGGCCAACTATTTCTCGCTGGTATCGGCCCGGGCGTGTTAATCTTTGTTATGTTTTCCATTTTTTGTTTTTTCTATTCAAAATTCAAAAAAATTGGTACCATCCCAAGCGTTAGCTGGCACGAAAGATGGGATGCTACAAGGAAAGGCGGCTTACTCTTGGGCTTTCCTATAATAATTCTTGGAGGAATATACACCGGAATTTTTAGTCCCACGGAAGCTTCAGCTGCTTCTGTAGCATATGCTTTGTTTCTAGAAGGCGTAGTTTATCGTAAGTTGAGCATTAAACATCTCCGAGACGCTCTGTTATTTACAGGAGTGATAACAGCTGTATGCTTTATATTGGTTGGCGGAGGACAGATTCTTTCCTACATACTGAGTTATCTTCAAATACCTCAGGCTATCATGCCTCTTATATTTGGGCCAGACCCATCAGCATTAAAAGTTATTGTCATAATAAACATCGCTTATTTTGTCGGATGCATGTTTATGGGGCCTGTTGTATTAATCTTTGTTTTAAGCCCTATTTTCTTGCCATATGTTGCGCAGGCAGGAGTTAACCATGTTTTATTAGGCACCCTGGTAACTTTACAGGGAGCCATTGGTTCGGCTACGCCTCCATTTGGGTGTGATATCTTCAGCGCTCAGATGATTTTTAGAAGGCCGTATTTTGAAATAATAAGAGAGACACCAGTATTTGTATTTATATTGCTTCTAGTTGCTGTGACCATAGTTGCTTTTCCGGATATTGCTTTGTTCTTACCTAGCCAGGCTTTTGGACTTAGATAAATACCAAAAACTCAATCCTAAAACAGAATTGCACCGTATAAAAATAAATCAGAGTATAGTAAAGAGTTATTGACATTCTTATAATAATTGGTATAATATACAGAAATTGTGAATAGTGTAACACAATGTGGAACGCTCATGGAGAAACCGGCTTACTACCAGATTAAATCTATCGTTAAAGCTTTCAACCTTATGGAAATTCTTGCCACAAAAAATGAGTTCCAATTAGCTGAACTCTGTCGCCTGCTTAAATGTCCTAAGACAACAGTCCATAGGATGCTTCTCACCCTTGAGTCATTGGGATATGTCCAACAAAACCCAAAAAACCTTGGCTATATGGCTTCTATAAAGGTCTTTCACTTGGCTGGGAAAGTTGTACAGAATTTAAACTTTATCGAGATAGCCAGACCATTGATGATTGAGCTTTCCGAGAAAAGCAGTGAAACTATTAATTTGGGCACCTTAGACGGTCTTGATATAATCTGCGTTGACAAAGTAGAGAGCAAATACCATTTGAAACTTGATCAGCCTATTGGCTCTAGAGCTAGGGCTTATCATACTGGCATGGGAAAGGCGGTTCTAGCCTATTTGTCTGAAGAGGAGAGGGCACGACTCTTTTTAAAGCATGGCATCAGCCCTGGTACATCGAAGTCGTTAAAGACCATTAGTGCCATTGAGAAAGACCTCCAAAAAGTGCGTGAGCAAGGCTACGCAGTGGATGATGAGGAATACATCACAGGCGTACGTTGTGTGGGCGCTCCCATCTTCGACCATAATGCGAAAGTGATTGCAGGACTGAGCATTGCGGGTCCGTCTTTGCGGATAAAGGAGAAAAATATTGAGTCCTTGGCCAAATTAGTCGCAGAGACGGCTGCCTTTGTCTCTAATAGGTTGGGCACTTTACATGGAGGAGACGTTAACCGCCTCGCACAGGTTGAGAATCTATGAAGGGGGGTGATATGTTGTGAGTTAGCGTGAGTAAAAGACAGAAGTGTGGAAATCTTGAACAAAGGAGACTTTAAGTGAAAACTAAAATATTCATGCTAGTGTTATCAATAGTAATCGTTACAAGTTTGATTTTTATTGGGTGTGCTAAGCCCGCACCACCTCCAGCACCGGCGCCAGCTCCAGCCCCAGCACCGGCACCGGCTCCAGCACCGGCCCCAGCACCGGAAAAATATGAGTGGCGGTATGCTTCACCCTCCCCCCCAGGGGGTATTGCCAGCGTTTGGGGTAACAAATGGGCCGATATCGTGCGGGAGAGGTCAAATGGGCAAATAGAGATTTCTGTATTTCCCAGCGGCACCCTTGGAAAGATTAGAGATATCAATGAGGCCTGCCAAGTGGGAGCTGTTGAGTTTGTTTTTACCGACATGGGATGGCTCTCCGCATTTGTGCCAGAATCGCAGGTGTTCGCTCTACATTATCTTTGGCCACAGCAGAAGACTGGAGAAGTTATAACCGAAGTGGCTAAAAATGGCAAGGTTATAGGCCTTCTAGCGAATAGGTTAACGGACAGGGGATTTCAACCATTGTGTTACCTTACTGCAGGGTGGCAATGGTTTACCGGCAATAAATGGCTTAAAACACCGGAGGATTTTGTTGGTTTAAAGCATAGGGTAATGGCTTCAAAGATTCTGGTGGAGAATTACAGGGCCTATGGTGCTAACCCAACTACACTGGATTACACTGAGATTTATAGTGGGTTGCAGACGGGCTTGATAGAGTCACAGGTCAACACAATGAAGGGTTGCTATGAAATGAAGTTCTGGGAAGTTCAGGACTACTTTGTCAACGCATTTGGCGAGAACTACATAGGCATAGTTGTCGCTAACCGTGGGTTTTTCGAGACCCTCCCTGTAGAGACTCAACAAATGCTGGTTGATACATGGACAGAACTTATAGCTCCTATTGCTGAGTGGAATCTTGAAGTGGAGCGGGAATCGATAGAATCGATAAAACAGCAAAGACCAGTGGTTCAGTTCTATGAACTCACCGGGGAAGAGATGGAGCCATTTAAGGAGAAAGCCAGGACAGTATACCCGATATATGAAGAAATAGGTGGAGAAGGAGCTACAGAGATACTCGCTACTTTACTGGCCGATGTAGAAGCAGCAAAAGCTAAGCTGGGCGTAAAGTACTAGGCGATATTGAAAGAGCAAAAACAAACCGGTCATAGAGTGAGTCTTGACACCTACGACACGGGATAAGCTTCTGTGTCGTAGGTGTCGTATCGCGTTGCCCAAGTTTTCCAAGCTACCAAAATGGATGTGAGGTTTCTGTTAATTTACCATCCAAATTATTCTGCAAAGTGAAACATGGAGCAAGCGGAAAAGGGAGGGATAAATAACATGATTTACAAAGCTAGAAAAGGACAAGTCAGTTATGGAGAAGCCATAGGGATTATTTTGATGGACAGCTTTGTTCCTTATATACCAGGGGATGTAGGAAATGCTTCAACTTACTCCTTCCCCGTGAGGTTTCAGGTGGCAAAAGGCCTTACGGCCGAACGAATATTTGCAAAGGACCCAACGCTGCTCAATTTATTGATTGAAGCCGGGAAGGAACTCGTTAAAGAAGGGGTAAAGGCGGTAACAGCTGACTGTGGCTTTCTGGCATTCTTTCAAAAAGAGCTTGCCAATCAACTTGAAGTTCCGGTGTTTTTGTCGAGTCTTCTCCAAGTACCCTTTATTTCCAGGATGCTTGGTGATGACGAAAAGGTAGGAATAATATGTGCCAACTCCCAAGTACTTGATGCTTCTTTACTGGAAAAGGTGGGGATTGATAGCTCCATTCCCATTCATATCAAGGGGTTGGAAAACAAAGAAAATTTTGCCAAAGCAATACTCAAGGAAGATGGAACACTCGATTCTGACAAGATTGAGAAAGAGGTAGTTTCTTCGGCTAAAGAAATGATTCAAGAAGAACCTAAAGTTAGGGCAATTCTGCTAGAATGCAGCGATTTGCCTCCCTATGGAGCAGCTGTTCAGGAAGCAGTCAATCTCCCGGTCTTTGACTTCATTACAATGATTAACTATGTATATTCCAGCGTGGTAAAAAAAAGATTTCAAGGTTTTTTGTGAGTTTATACTGTTAACATACAGGTGTGAGAGGGTGATAAAACAGATAGCAAAATTACCCCGTAGAAGCCTGGGATGTTTCCCTACTCCTCTGATAGAGGCTAAGCATCTATCGGCGGTTTTAAACGGGCCACGTATATTGATAAAGCGTGATGACCTGACCGGTTTAGCCCTGGGCGGCAACAAGTGCCGCAGGTTGGAATTCCTAATAGGTGATGCCTTGCAAAAAGGATTTGATTCCTTCTTAATCAGTGGCATCGGCAATATGTCTACCCAACTGGCAGCAGCCTGTGCAAAGCTTGGTATAAAGGCCAGGCACATTGTACAAGGGGATTTCTCTCCCAAGGAAAAGCAAGGGAACTACGTTCTTCATAAAATACTCAACTCAGATATTAGGGTTAACTCAGATATAATGGTTATGGAAGTTAGTGGCCCCGTTGAAACACTTGATGATGTTAAAGCAAACATTAATTTTGTGCTGGATAGTGAGGTTCTCAAGCTCCGCGATGAGGGCTGCAACCCATTTGCAATAAGAGACTGGCAATCTCCCATAGTAGAGAACGCTGGCTGGGTTAACGCTGTTGATGAAATCTGGCAGCAATTAAAAGCGCAGGATATTGAGGCTCAATATCTGGTTGTCACCAGTAGCGAGGGGGCAACTCTGGCAGGGTTAATCGTAGGTGCCAAGTACCTAAGGGCTCCCTTCAAGGTGATTGGGATCAGTAATCTCTATAAAAAGGCTAAGGCAATAAGTGAAGTCGTTAGAATATCCAATGAGACAGCTGAATTCTTAGCATTGGGAATAAATATTATGCTAGATGAGGTAACAATCTATGATGAATATGTGGGTGATGGCTATGGTAATATAACAAAAGAGTGCATTGAAGCCATCAAACTGGTAGCTCAAACTGAGGGATTTTTCCTTGACCCCGAATATACAGGTAAGGCTATGGCTGGGCTCATTGATCTCATCCGTAAGGGGCTATTTACTTCGGAAGATACCGTTGTCTTTATTCATACAGGCGGCATTCCGTCTCTATTTGTTTACCATGAGGAGCTCACCAGTTAGATTTGAAAGGCACAACAAGAACTTTGAGAAATTCTTTGAGCTCCGCCAGGTAAGGAGTATTAAACGTAAGGGGCATAACTGGCAGTCCTTTTGCTGCATTGGTGAATATTGAACTAGGGAAGGAGGAAACCAAATGGCCAAGACACTCAAGGAAATTAGAGACTTTATGGAAAAGATGAAAATCCCCGGAAGAGATCTGTGGGAACTGCCATCTTCAACGCAAACCTTCCCAGATGGCGCACACTGGAGAATCGAAATTGCCGGGGTTGAACGTCCCTCAACCATGGAGGCTCTAATTGATGAAGCCAGGAAGAGGAATATAACCATTCATAGAGTTATAGCGACTGTGGGCGGGTCAACATATTGTACCTTCGAGGAACTAAAAACTATGGCGCAGATGGCACGAGATGAAAAAATAGAAGTCGTGATGACGATTGGCCCTCGTAAGGCGTGGGACGTAGGGTCAAAAGAGCTGTCTACGCATGAAGGGGGCATGCAGGGGTTCAGGTTGAGAGGCTCAGACAGCATTTCCTATTGGCTGGATGATATGATGAGAAACATTGAAGCAGGTTTCAGAGGCTTCCTAGTCTATGATGAAGGGGTACTTTCCATTGTAAATCAAATGCGAGAAGATGGCTTTATACCCAGTGAAGCAGTTTTTAAATTCTCTGTTTTTGGAGGGTACTGCAGTGCCGCTGGGGCTCGAGTCATCGAGTCGTT
>Ga0114925_10001064_pt1 | contig 13132 bp, 9 predicted proteins | sample SumtaG_2_FD_87287 | JGI IMG/M metagenome (GOLD analysis project Ga0114925, IMG submission 87287) | Deep subsurface microbial communities from Indian Ocean to uncover new lineages of life (NeLLi) - Sumatra_00607 metaG | ecosystem: Environmental > Aquatic > Marine > Oceanic > Sediment | place... | reverse complement strand
TCTCGTCCACTTTGCAAGCATCTTACCGAATGCCTACCAAAGCAATTCTTTGTGAGCATATGTCACCGCCAAGAGAATCTATTGGACAAAGTCTTCCTTCAAAAATTTATGCAATACATTGAGAATGCCAGTCAAAAACTTCCCTGCGTGACAATTTTGCACAAGCCCGCTCTGCAGGTATTTCGAGAGTTTGGAATGATTGAGCGACTTGAAAAGAATAGCCAGATAATAAGTCTCCCACGTCAAGGATATATTGATTTTACTCACATTCTTCAACAGTCTGACTACGTCCTGACTGATGGAGGGAGTAATCAAGAAGAGTGCTATTACCTCGGAAAACCGTGTCTGTTGCTCAGGAGAGAAACCGAACGTGATGAAGGACTCGGAGAAAATGTTGTGCTCAGTCACAAAAAGGAATCTATCATCTTGCAGTTTTTATCGAATCCATCCCAATGGAAACGTGATCCTCCAGTAATCCATATCTCCCCGAGCGAACTGATCGCCGAAACATTATCGAAGCTGTTGACTTCGTGAGTGCTAATAAATCAACGCATCCAAAAGCCGTTGTAGTGCGTTTTCTTTTGCACACGACACCATTCCGCATCGAGGAGGTATTGGCGTATTGCGCGCATCCACTTTTCCTTCACGTCTATTTGTTTGCACATTTCTTGAGTAATGACCAGGACGATAAAACTGGTCTACTTACAATCATTGAGAGACCATTCCATATGGAAAATGTCTTACCAGAGTAGGACCCAATCCTCTCACGTACATCAATAAACAAAACAGAATGATTGAGGTGTTGCTTTTTCTTGATGGGCTGTTTCATCGCTTCACGATCTGGACCGCCAGAATCAGCACTCACGCAAATGGCCTTGAATGTGTAGCGACGAATATGAAAAGATCCTTGAGTTCTTTCGATATCATTAAGAACTGCATACTTAGGGCTCTTAACTTCCCAGAGATTTACAACCATTTGCGGAAACAATAGGTGACGTAGAACAGGCACTTTTGTGACCTCTGTGGTGCTAAATAGATAGAGCAACCAACAACTCCACACAGCGTTGCACAGGTAGCCATCAACAGGACGAGGTTTTCGGGATTAGGATTAAGGAGCGGAAAAGTCACAGTCATAATGAATGCAAATCCCATGAGGATCCATGAAAAGAAAACGTAACCGGAAGCTATGGCGTAGTTTTTCAACACGAGCACAAGAGCTAATGGAACCATGGCAAAACCATAAAAACGCAGGATTTCAGCGGCTTCTGGAAATCGCTCATGGAAGAAAAGTCCAATAAAGAAATCACTCATCAACATATACATGAGTGCTGCAGCACTACATAACAACAATGTCAAGAAAAACGATTGGTAGAGTAACGCTTTATTTGATGAATGCGTTCTGATATTTGCAGCCACCATTGGAAAAAGTGCCATGACCAAACCACCAGGTATGTACAACACTGCTTTTCCTAATACTGCCGCTGCTGAATATGAACCCGCAAGATCTGGCTCAAAAAAGTAGTTGGCAAGTGGGATATCCAACTGGCTGAGCAAAGTAAATGAACCGCTTGCACAGATCACCGGTACTGTTTCAGACCATTGAAAACCAAATGGCTCAACAGTCTCTCTCTGCTCAACTTTTGAAAACAGCTGTAGGAGACGCATCATCCCGCTCATCCATGTCACAACAGATGCGAAAAGCATCCCTGAAAGAGCACCCCATACTCCCAGATCAAGGAATGCAATCAACATGTAGCTCAACAGAATCTTAAATGTGACCGGAAGAATGCTCAGTGAGCCTAGCCAACCGAATGCATGGAGGCCTTGAAAAAATCCAGCATTCATTAAGACAAAAGCATTCCCAACAACGATACCAAAAAATAACCAAATAACAGAACGATCTGATGTTTTGACAAACGTCTGTATAACTGGCATCCCCAAAGCGACAACACAAGCAAGCATGACAGAGATGAGTACGAGGCGTATGTGCCAATAGCGATACATTGCCACAACGGTAGCGTTATGACCAATGGCTTGAAGACTTGCTACCCGCCTTGCAATCAACATTACAAAGGCTGCTAGCGGCGATGCAAGCACCATCGTGAGGGCATTCAATGCACTGAACAATGAAAATGTTTCTTTCTCAAGGAGGCATCCCATGAGAATTTGAAAAGCATAGCCACATATACCAGCCAACAGGCCGCTTACGGTAAGCCAACCACCAGCAACAATAAATTGTTTATGCGGCTTACCGAAGAAACGATTCATTAGTCATTCGCTATTGGATGCTTACGTGTGGCAATAAAAATATCATGCTCAATATGCCATGATAGGGCGTTTTCACGAGCCCATTCCACAAGAAAATGCCGCTCTGGATAGTGTCGAAACAGTTTTTGTGTCGGTTCAAAGCATCTGACATCATCGATCATGATAGAAACATTTTCCAAATCCGATAACTTTGATGCTATCAGTTGACATTCATAACGTATCGGAGTGTCGTTGGCCCCTTGATACGTTCCCTCTCCTGACCAGTGTCCGTCCAGCCAAAACGTTACATCTCCAGACACTGTATGAAGTACTTCTGATAGCACCTCTTCGCTTGTCCCTTCATGGACTGTAATCCTATGATGTCCCTGAAAACGCTTTATCGCCTGACGAGCAAGTAAGGCATCTGGTTCAATACTGATAACACTTGATGCCCATCGGCCAATATAGGCTGTTGTATCACCAGTATAGGTGCCCGTTTCAATCCATGTTGAGCCCTTAATACCATTGCGTTTGAGAACCTCCCACTTAATGTAACGTGGACTTGGTGCAATAAATTGCCGGGAGGACCAGGACCAATATTCCCATATATCTCTTATCCATGGACAACATGAATTACAGATCTGTTTGAAGTACTCATTCATCTCGTTGCTTGGATCGATTCATCAGTAGCTAATAAATATCTTCCTAAGAAAATTCATCACTCTCACTCTCCACTGCCACGGTATTTGCGCGATCACTGTAAAACAGAAGCTTGCGAGGACACTCCGTACATATGACAAACCGGAAAGGGATGGTCTTTCTGATGGGAGAACCTCGGTCGATTGATTCTGTAAGAATCGCATACTTGCTGGTAAAAACTGTCCTTTCTCAACAAGATTTATGAGTTTGAGCGGATACTTTTTACTTCGCACGAAACCGTCCATATAGGCACTTCTATAAGAGCCCATAATTTCAAAATTCCATGGTGATTCACCACATATAAGAAGATTTTGAAGTGTTTGTTTTTTCCAAAAACCGCAGACATTCACTCTGTAGGGTGCTTTCTTGTCAATAAACATGTGCTGCTCATCACACCACGAATCCCCTTTCAGCTGATTCGTAAATTGAATGTGATGAAGATGTTTTTCTTTCATCAGCTGAAATTCGTTTTGTATAGTTTCTTCATCAACATCTTCTACAAGAATAAGATCTTCCAGTAACACCAGAAGATATGTTTCTTCTATCTGCTCGAGAATCTTTTGAAAACTTGTAGACCAATCGTGATCTTCACCGCTTAGAATGACTGTTACATTCTCAACGCCTAATTCTGAATATGTATTTGAACCAAGATAAACTGGATAACCGCAACACGGCCATCGACGTTGAAATTCCCTAAAAAAGATACCCCACAGATCCCTATAGTGGTCAGAGGACAGGACAAGGATTCCACAGTCTCCGATTTGTTGTCCCACCTTTCACCACCTACATTCAGTTTCAATCATTTTGCGATGTGAACCACTGTACGCAACATGGAGTGTTCATCAATAGAATGACGCTTACTGTTTTTCTTTTTTAGTCTTGTATCAAAAGAATTGTGATCTCTCACAAAGATATTGTACCATTTCTTTTCATTCGTTTACTAATCGATTCTCTCTGCCGTTCTTCAACACTATTCTTCTTTCATGATTATTCCATGAAGCAACTCTTTTCTCCGTTCGTACGCTCCACGCTCTTGGGCACAATAGCTCTGGTTGCATTCACCTGCTTTGGATGGTGTCTCGCCCACAACAAGTTTTCATCGAATACGTGGACGTTACCAACCAGTTATTTAGAAGCCGAATATGCTGATTTCATCGGTACAGCTGCATTTTATAAAGCATTGTCTGATGGTGAGATTACACATTTTGGTGAAAAATCTGTTGACAGTCTGGGGGCGCCAAATGAAGCAAACTGGAATCAATATCCCACACCTGATGAAGCCCTTGCATTTTTATGCCAAACACTTGTAGGGCTCTTTGGTTTATTTCCTGGTTATAATATGAGTGTTCTCGTTGGCCATATAGCTGCCTCCGTCACCTTTTTTCTGGTTGCACGAATTGGTTTTCGTGTCCACGCTCTGTGGGCTTTCATTGGTGGGCTTGCTTTTGGATTAGCGCCGTATCAGTTTGCACAACAGCCACATCATCTTGCTTGTCAGTACATTTGGTATTTACCATTTTTCCCACTTGTTTGGACGTGGTTAGCATCGGATGAAGATCTCTCCTTGGGATCTCGTCGTTGGTGGCAAGCATTGGCAATCGGTTTCATCACAGGCCTTCAGAATCCGTATTATTCAAATATTTTTTGCCAACTCGTCTTAATCATTGGGGGTGTCCGTTCTTGGCAAATGAAATCACTGGAACGAGTCAAATCAGCTTCCTTAATTGTTGCCGCGGTGGCATTTGCATTTTTTGCCTCTAATCTCGACACACTCTCCTTTCGTATTACAAATACAGCTGAAATGGCGGGTACGCCAATTATTGGTCAACGTGAATATCGCTGGATGGATATTTATGGATTCAAACTGGTTGATCTCTTTATTCCTCCAGTAACGCACCATTCGAGTTCGCTTGCTACGTTTGGTCGGCAACATAGACAAGCATCTGCTCTCAATGACGAAGAAGGTTCTGGCTATCTTGGAATCCTTGGCATTGGTTGCTTTCTTTTTCTGATCTTCAACGCCACCCGTGCAATCCTTGATGGGCGACTGAAAGACGTACCTGTTGAGGTTTGGTGGTTACTATGGATTGTACTTATGTTTAACACAGGAGGCCTCAATTCAATGCTTGCAGCATTTACGGGCTTCACGCTCTTTCGTACTGCGATTCGCTATAGCATTGTGGTACTTGTGATAAGCCTTCTTTACACAGCACGATGGATGACGCATTGGCAGGAAAAGAGTTTGTCGTCCTTTCAAGAAGAAATGTTACGAATTGTCACACTAACTGTGACATCGGGGAGTTTATTACTTGTGCTGTGGGACCAAATACCCAAAGCACCGACAAAAGAGCGCATTACTATGATCTCCAATGCTGTTCAATCAGATAAGAAATTTGTTGATGCAATAGAGGCGGCTCTCCCGAAAAAGTCTGAGAATAAAAAACCTATGATTTTTCAATTACCTGTTATGGAGGGTCTTCCTCTACAAGGTGTTCCTGCTTCACACCACTTAAGACCTTTTCTCTACAGTTCAGATCTACACTTTTCGTACGGAGCAACTGGCGAGACACTGCGCTTGCAAAAGGATCTTGAAAGAGAACTTTTTCAGGGCGCTGAAATCGAACCCATACGTGACATCATTCAATTATCTCCACAAAATGTCAGTGACGTCGTTGAGGGGCTTCGTCAAATTGGATTCTCTGCTATTTTCATCAACTGCAATGCGTATATCGATCGCGGGAAAGGGTTGCGTGATGTACTTCAATCACTTGGATACAATACCGCTGTTGAAAGTTCTGCGAAAGATTTTCTATGCATTATGCTTTGATCCTGCGCAAATGATACGCTACGGATCGTAGAAGAAATATTGCATTCGTTTGTCTTGTCTCAATGCTTCTTTTGGACACTGGTGCGATGAGCAATAGAAACATTCGCTCTGTACTCTTGAAAGCGGCTGTCATTGTACTGGCTGGTTTCTGGATCTATTTGCCGACCCTTCAAGGAGAATGGCTGTGGGATGACGACGTGATGCTTCTGGCCAATCCTACTGTTCAATCCGGATCGTTTTCTGGATTGATGAAGCTTTGGTTCAACCCTGAAGGAATCGATTACTTTCCTCTCACCTACAGTGTTCTCTGGCTTCAATGGATGTTGTTTGGTATCGACTCCACTGGCTACCATGTCGTGAATATTTTCCTCCATGTCATGACTGGTTTGTTACTGTGGTTTCTTTTGGAAAAAATGCATGTTCCTGGAGCGTACGCTGCGGCACTTGTCTTTACTGTACATCCTGTTTGTGTGGAAAGCGTAGCCTGGGTGGCCGAAACAAAAAATACGCTTTCCACATGCTTGTTTCTTTCCTCATGTATTTTTTGGGTTGAACAGGATGCTTTGGAGACTGGTCCCCGACGTGAGCGACTGTATCTTTGTTCGATTGTTTTCTATCTGTTCGCGATGTTTGCCAAAACCAGTATGGTGGCAATGCCAGTTCTGACCTTGCTATACGCTTGGTGGAAACGTGGGAACATAAAAACACAAGACATCATCAGGGCAGCACCCCTGTTTTTGATATCAATTGTTCTAGGGCTTATCACCATTCAATTTCAGCACAGCAAAGCAATCGGTGGAGAACAACTTCCAATCGGTGGTCTTGCATCCCGCATCGCCGTAGCTGGTATGGCAATTTTTTTCTATCTACGCACTCTTCTCTGGCCTATTAACCTGTTGCCTATTTATCCTCAATGGGATGTTAGTCCTCCACAATTGTGGCAGTTTGTTCCGTGGTTGATCATTGTGGGTGTTCTCTGGTGGCTTTGGACAAAAAGAACCATTCCATGGGCCTGTCATACGCTCTTCGCATTCGGATTTTTTTTCCTCATGATTGCGCCTGTTCTGGGTTTTATCAATATTTCGTACATGCGTATTTCATGGGTTGCTGATCATTTTTTGTATCTTCCCATGATTGGCCCCCTGGTTCTTGTCGTAGCAACCATTTCGAAATGGCTTCATACACGAAAACCAAAAGAACAACTTGTTCTCAACTGTTTCGCCTTTGTTGTCATTCTCTTTCTTGCAGGAAACTCTTTTTTCTACAGTACGGCATGGGCCAAAGAGGAGTTTCTCTGGGACCATACGTTGCTTTACAACCCAGATGCCTGGCAGGCTCATAATCGGCTTGGCGTCAAAAAACTGAGTAAGAATGACCTAAGAGGAGCAGAGTACCATTTTCGGAATGCCTCTCGCTTACGTCCCGATCTCGGGGAAACAAAAAACAATCTTGGCCTCACGTTAGCTCGGACAGGACGACTCGATGAGGCTATTGAAATCTACAAATCTGCTGTACGTGCGTCACCGAAGATTCTCACCATTAGAAAGAATCTCGCGGATGCCTACATGGAGTTGGGAAAATACGAAGAGGCGAGTATTGCATATCAGCAAATATTGAATCAAAACCCTGACGATGCTTTCATTCTCAACTTACATGCCATTGCACTCTTTAAGCTTGGCAACATACAAACAGCTATCAGAGAGTTTCGTCGGGTTCTAGAACTGGAGCCCAACTTTGATGAAGCATTAGAAAGCTTGAAAGTGGCTTCAAAAAAACTAGAAGAATTGCAGAAAAAAACGCCTCGAGTCCCAGATAGTTCCTCCGAAAAGAGCAATAACCCATAGCATCTCTTCACATAAGAGTGAACTTGAGCAGTCCAGCATTCTTACTCAAGATCATCTTCATGAGGCTATTTTTCTTGCGCTCCAACGCAAGTACGAATCAACTGAAACGCTCTTCGAGGTATGCAGCAAATGCCACAACAAACTGGCTGATGTCCTTCAGAAACCAAACCAGGTTATCCTAGCCAATTTGAGCAACTCACCGATGCTCCGCTTCATCTCCGCAAAATCTGCCTTACTCGAACCAACTTCACGATCATTAAATACAATTGGTACTTCAATAATACGTGCTCCTGCTCGATGGGCTCTCCAAAGAAAATCTTCCTGAAAAGCATAGCCTTTGGATATGCCTTCAACGTCGACATCATCGAGTAACGTCAAGCGAACAGCCCGAAAACCTCCTGATGAATCTTTGACCGGTACCCTCAAAATCCATTCCGTAAACCAACACACAAGCCAACTGCTTATCTGTCTCGATAACGGCCATCCAACTGTTCCTCCTCCTTGAACACGGCGGGAACCGATTGCAATATCAAAAGTTTTTTCATTTTCTTGGCCCATGGCTTCAAGAAGACGTGGAATATCTTTCGGATCGTGGCTAAAGTCTGCATCCATGTATACAGCTATATCAAATGCTTTTGATTTTGCTGTCTGGAGCCCTTCGAGGATCGCACTTCCAAGACCACGTCGATCACGTCGACCTAGGAGATGGACACGTTGATCATGTATGGCCATCTCTTGCACTATATCGCCTGTTCCATCTGGCGACTGATCATCGATAACAAGAATTTGTGCTTCCGGTACTTCTTTGAGAACAGCTTCAATGAGAGCCGCAATATTGCCCTTCTCGTTGTATGTTGCGGTCTGTACGAGCACCTGACCAGGTGGCCAATTTGTTCCGGAGCAAACGTCGTTGTCGTAATACATATAGGTTTCAAGCACACATCAAATGAAAGTTATCTTCAAACAATACATCTTCTTACGTGTGTGTGAAAGTTTGAATAAATGACTTCTCGTTCCATACCCTCCTTGAACCTCCTAACGAATGACGCCTTTTTTCGTTCCAACAAACGAAAAGAAGATAAAACTTGGGATGAGAACTCTTTTGAAGTGCCGCTTTTTACAATCGAGAGATCGTGCTGACAACGAATGCGGCAGATCACTGAGAAGGAACGAGTTGGGTCAAAATCGACTACCCCCCTTAAGAGTGGTTTCTACGATTTTTAGAGTGGCTTCCAACCGGCCAAAAAATGGCTCCAGAACGTTTTTTTCGACTGCTCGAAGAACACCGCTTGACTCCCTCAGCACTCACGCTACATTCACCCCCCGGCTACATGAAGTAGTCATTCATTTTTTCAACACTATATCTTGCGATAGCAGGCAGAAGGAGCTGCTTTAGGGTCTATAACGGTTTTAACGGTTATACGGGGCATGAAGGATTCATTTTTTACTCAGCCCCTGTCGATATCAATTGTTGGTTCACTATACGGAAGTATACTCATTTAGATTTTGTCACTCGCACGGAGCACCCCTCTCATGGCAGATTTTGACGCGTCCGCCACGCTCGCTGATTCCAGCTCAATTACCCACAATTCTCCTCAAGCTAGCCATAGGACGCCTCTCAAGATTCAGCCGACTTTCTGCCCAACCGATGTTGAAAGCCCATTTGATACCACTGAGTGGGAACTTCGAACGGCAGCTATCAAGGGCGAGGATGGCAAAGTGCTTTTTGAGCAACCGGCGTGTGAAATTCCGGCGTCGTGGAGCCAATTGGCCACAAATGTAGTTGTCAGTAAGTATTTTTATGGGGAAATACATACGCCTGAACGAGAACATTCTGTCAAACAGCTTGTTCATCGGGTTGCTCGAACCATTGCCGACTGGGGTGTGAAAGATGGATACTTCAACACTCGTGAAGATGGTGAGAACTTCTATCGTGATTTAGCCTGGCTCTGTGTCCACCAACATGGTGCTTTCAACTCTCCTGTTTGGTTCAATGTAGGACTCTATAACCAATATGGTGTGAAGGGTGCACCATGTAACTGGCGGTGGGATGAAGCAAAGCAGGATGTTGTGGTACCAGATAATCCTTATGAGTATCCACAAGGCAGTGCCTGTTTTATTCAAAGTGTTCGTGACAACATGGAAGATATTATGGAGCTTGCCCGTAGTGAGGCGATGCTCTTCAAATTTGGTTCCGGCACTGGAACGGATCTCTCGACTCTTCGTAGTCAGCGAGAAAAACTTGCTGGGGGAGGAAAGCCCTCCGGTCCGCTTTCGTTTATGCGTGTATATGACCAAGTTGCAGCGGTTGTAAAGAGTGGTGGAAAGACACGTCGGGCCGCAAAGATGCAATCACTCAAAGTGACGCATCCTGACATCATGGAGTTTATTGAGTGCAAAAGTAAAGAAGAAAAGAAGGCTCGTGTGCTCATTGAAAAAGGTGGATACGATGCCAATTTTAATGGAGAAGCATACAGTTCCATTCTGTTCCAAAATGCAAATCTGTCGGTGCGCGTCACGGACGACTTCATGGAAGCGGTTGAACGGGATGACACCTGGACAACCCGCTGGATAACGGATTCATCAACAGCTGGTCCAAATTTCAAGGCCAATGATGTCATGAGTCGGATGTCTGAATGTGCCTGGCAGTGTGGCGATCCAGGTGTGCAATATGACACCACGATCAATCGATGGCACACCTGTCCTAACTCTGGCCGGATCAACGCAAGCAATCCATGTAGTGAATACATGTTTCTTGATGATACTGCTTGTAATTTGGCGAGCATCAACCTCATGAAATTCAGGAAAACAGACGGTCAATTTGATGTTGAACGTTTTGCTGCTGCATGTCGTATTTTCTTTATCGCTCAGGAGATCTTGGTAGATCACGCCAGCTATCCAACAGAACGTATTGCTCGCAATAGCCACCTTTTCCGTCCCCTCGGACTGGGATACTCCAACCTCGGCAGCATGCTCATGGCAAATGGGCTTGCTTACGACAGTGATGCCGGTCGCGGGCTCTGTGGAGCACTCACAGCCATATTGCATGGTGCTGCAAATCGGACAAGTGCTGAATTGGCTGCAGCTGTCGGTCCGTTTGAAGGTTATGCTGCAAACCGAGAACCGATGATCAACGTCATGCAGATGCATCGTGATGCTGTTGAAAAAATTGATTCATCGTGCCCGACGTATCTTCATGACGCAGCTCGGGAGATCTGGGATCATGTCCTTGACGGTGGACGTCAAAATGGATTTAGAAATGCACAGGCAACTGTGCTCGCCCCAACAGGCACGATTTCTTTTCTTATGGACTGCGATACAACAGGGATTGAACCTGATATCGCCCTCGTAAAGTATAAGCAACTCGCTGGCGGAGGCATGCTGAAGATTGTGAATCAAACGGTTCCATTGGCACTTCGAACGCTTGGCTATGATGAGCCTGTCATCGAAAATATTCTCTCGTATATCGACAAGAATGACACGATCGAAGGTTCTTCGGATCTGGATACCGCTCATTTACCTGTTTTTGATTGTGCGTTTCAACCACGCCTTGGGAAACGGAGCATTGCGTGGGAAGCGCATGTCAAAATGATGGCAGCTGCCCAGCCCTTCATATCGGGTGCCATTTCAAAAACAGTGAATATGCCTCGTGAAACAACGCCTGAGGATATTGCAGGCGCCTATGTTGAGGGGTGGCGATTAGGCCTTAAGGCACTTGCAATTTACCGTGATGGTTCAAAAGAAAGTCAACCACTTTCAACAAGTACGGAAGGTGAGAAGTCATCCGCGAAGGCTGCATCTGCTCCGCGTCGTGAACGCCTTCCCGATACCCGACGAAGTATCACCCATAAATTCAGTGTCGGTGGACACGAGGGCTATATCACCGTGGGTCTCTATGATGATGGTCGTCCTGGCGAATTGTTCATTACGATGGCAAAAGAGGGAAGTACCATCGGTGGACTGATGGATGCCTTCGGGACTGCGGTATCGATGAGCCTTCAGTATGGTGTTCCCTTGGAGGTTTATGCCAAGAAGTTCTCGCATACTCGTTTTGAGCCATGGGGCTATACAAAAAACCCTGAAGTTCCTGTGGCGAAAAGTCTTGTCGATTATATTTTCCGATGGATGGCCACAGAGTTTATACCTGGCTATCGCGAGGCGAGTCGCCCCGCAGGTTCAAGTGATAGCGGCGGTGGGGAGGCCGCCGCCTCGGACGACTCAGAAAGTGAGCCCAAGCCCGCCGCCACGAAGGCGAGCGGGCAGGTCGAGGGTCATGGAAAGACCACTTCCCAGCAGTCCAGTAGCAACGGAGAAACAAAATCTACGGCGGGAACGTCGACGAGCAAGCCCAAGAACGTTGGAACTTCCTCCGTGGGATTATCCGATCGAGCAAAGCTTTTGGAGAAAGCCGGCCTCAAGCTAGCTGTTGATCCATCAGCAAAAGCTTCAGATCAAGGAGAACAGTTTGCTGCCTTTCAGATTGATGCTCCGGCCTGCGATAGCTGTGGAGCAATCACTGTTCGAAATGGTAATTGTTACCTTTGCCACAACTGCGGCAACAGCATGGGATGCTCATAAGCGATTATAACGACTATACGACTGGGATTGTTGTCGCATTGAGTTTTGCACCCTGTGTTGACGAGTCTTCAAGTGGTTCTTTTATCACCTGTTGCCATATCACGTCGGAGGTGCCAATCCATTTGCGTTGGTATGAATCGTTAAACGTTCTGTACGTCTACAGTTCTGATTCGTATCAGTCTCGCAGTTCTCTACCCCGCTTGTAGGCTGTCAACAGGGTTTCATTTATTACGGGCCGCAGTAGAAACATTCACTGCGGCCCGTAACTTTTCTACCTTTATTTGATCCGAACCACAAAGCAAACTACGATCATATGGAGCGATCCTAGGATTTTGGGCTGAATTTCTCCGTCTCATTGCGGGAGTCTATTGTGCAACGGTCTTACCAAAAATATCTAAGAGCCTGTGTTTTCGTGCTGTCTCTACCGACTCTTACAATGGGGCCGGCATGGGCAGGGCGTGGCTGGAGATGTCGCACAAATGTTGTTCCCTATCCTGTCTATGAAACTGGGTCCTGTTTTGTTCCATGTGCTCCTCATTGCAATTCATATGAGGTGATTGTTCTGCATGCGGATGATTGTTGCAGTCCGACCACGTATAAAAGTTATTCACAATCACGACCATCACAGAGTCAATATCTACAGCCCAAGATTGCAGAGTCACAACCACAAGAAAACGATGCATCGCAACCAGATCCTACAAGCACCAAGTCCATTGTTACTGCACCTGAATCCACGCCAGAACTATCAACGATTGTCGAGTCTGTACCAGAGCTGGAGCCCATTGAAGAAAAAATGGTAGCCACCACTTCAGCTGAGGCTCCCGTCGAGCCCACACCTGAGCCCACACCTGAGCCCACACCTGAGCCCACACCTGAGCCCACACCTGAGCCCACACCTGAGCCCACACCTGAGCCCACACCTGAGCCCACACCTGAG
>Ga0114925_10001062_pt1 | contig 13144 bp, 12 predicted proteins | sample SumtaG_2_FD_87287 | JGI IMG/M metagenome (GOLD analysis project Ga0114925, IMG submission 87287) | Deep subsurface microbial communities from Indian Ocean to uncover new lineages of life (NeLLi) - Sumatra_00607 metaG | ecosystem: Environmental > Aquatic > Marine > Oceanic > Sediment | place... | reverse complement strand
TTGCTCACACCTCAACAATATATGGATACCTATACAAAATACAGATCGGAATGGATCCAAATAAATAGAAGACTTTCCGTTGCAGGAATAAGTGAACAAGAAATCGAAAGCGAAAGCGAAAGCGAAATGATACCTTCTCCGATGGAAGAGTTAGCTTGCCCGTCTTGTGATACTCCTTATCCAAGTGACACCCCATTTTGCCCCACATGCGGTGTAGAGCGCGAGAAATGTACTGTATGCCTATTACCTATGGAACCTGGTAGTGAAATTACCAAGTGTCCACATTGCTCAGGCATTGCGCACAAGGACCATCTACAAGAATGGGTAAAAATTAAAGGCTTTTGTCCGAAGTGTAAAAATAAGCTTACTGAATATGATTTGATACAGTAATTACAGCTTTTAAAATCAAGTACGCAGATCATTTTTCTATTTTTTTACTTTTTTGATGAATATCTGATTTCTTAACTATAAATAATTAAAAAAAAGGCTGATGGCAGCATGGTTAACAGTCTGATGCATCCTTAACCCCTTATTTGTCTATATAAAGAGTACCCGCTATGGCATAGTTTTCCTTAGGCATATCATTAATAATGATTCGTACAGCGTCTTTGGGGCAGTCAAGTGCGTTAACGACAGCCTCTGTAACCATTTCAACTAATTTACGCTTTTTTTCTAAAGGTCTTTCGAACAAAGTGATTTGTAAGATTGGTATTTTGATCACCTTCCATATTTTTCTTGATCTTACACTACTATTACCTCACTTTTAAAAACCAATACTGGTTCATGAAGGAAAAAGGGTGATTTGAATGAATATTGAAGGGCATATTGATGAACTTCGAGCTCAATTTCCAGTCATAAAGCGCTATACCTATTTGAATCACGCAGCGGTGGGACCTCTTCCGCAACGTGTGCTTGATGAAGTGAGCAGGATAAATCAAGATAAGGGGTACAGCGGAGGACTTCACTGGATGGATTGGGAGGAGGAAGCAGAAGAAACTCGAAAGATCATTGCAAGATTCATTAACGCAGATCCCGAAGAGATTGCCTTCGCACAAAATACATCCGCAGGACTTTCGACCATAGCAAATGGAATAAATTGGGAAAAAACAGACAATATAGTCATAAATGATTTAGAATTCCCTTCAAATATATTCCCCTGGCAAATTCAAGCAAAAAGGCATGGACTTGTAACAAAAACAGTACAACAACGGAACGAAGAACTAGCTATAGAAGATTTCGAAGAGCAAATCGATAGGCATACAAAGATCGTAGCGGTAAGTCACATACAGTTTAGCAATGGATTTAAAGTAGATTTACAACGTTTATCTAAGTTGGCACACGAGAATGGTGGATATGTTGTAACAGACGCCGTACAAAGCCTTGGTCAAATGCCTATAGATGTTAAAAAATTAGACGTTGATTTCCTTGCTACAAGTGGATATAAGTGGCTGCTGTCTCCTATAGCTACAGGTTTTTTATATATCAAGAAGGAATTAATAGACGAAATCGAGCCATCTATTGTAGGTTATCGAACTGATGAGAATTATCACGAATATTCCTATCGAACTATAAGACCTGCCCTAACTGCACGCCGATTTGAACACGGGCAGATTAATTTCCCAGGGATCGCTGGGATGCGAGCAGCAATTGAACTTCTTGATAGCTTTGGTATTTACAATATCGAAAAACGAATTCGAAAACTCGTAGATCACCTCATAGCAGACATTTCTGAATTAAGAGGGCTTAAAGTACTTTCATCTATGAAGCCAGAGCACAGAAACGGCATCATCAAAGTCGGAGGTTTGGACAATCCAGATGACGTAGTAAAAAAACTCAAGGAAGAGAATATCGTTATTTCTTCACGTGCGGGAGGACTTAGAATTTCGCCGCATTTTTATAATACGGAAAAAGAAATTGAGCAATTGCTGGATGTATTATCCTTGCTCACTAAAAGTTAATGCAAATCGGTCAGTATGCCAATCAGATTTTCGTGAGTAAGCAATTTTACCCTTTTTGTAGTATCCTTCAATTGAATCTCCTTGTAAATGTTTTAACCGCTTTAGTATGTTAATTACGGCTCTTATCTCAAACGTATTTGCTGAAAAGCCTACTCGGCTGGAGATATATTTCCAAACTTCCTCTTCTGATGTTACTACATTTTCGCATACTTCGGAGTTTTCAATAATTTGAACAAATGACACGAGACGCTCAAAGTTATCAAAAATTTTCAATATTTTTTCGCCTTTACCTGTAAGCTGATAATAAAGGACAAAAAAATCTTCTGGTAAAGGGTCCGGTCCAGCCTTTTCTATGATATTCATTCTAGAAAGTTCTGAAAGGCGAGCTTGAACGCTTTTTTCAGCCAAACCAGTATTTTCTGCAATTTCTCCCGCTGTCAATATGACTTTTTCCGGATTTCCTTTGGTGAATATTCTTATGATTTCAAAATAATATGAAGGTAGTTTTTCTAAAGCAGTAGATGTTATAGCTTCTCTAATCTTGTATCTTATTCTTTCTGTTTTAACTATGTCTGCTTCTTTAAGCTGCCGCAATAATATAGATGCAAATGTACGTGAAACATCTAAGATTTTTTGCAACTGTTTATTAGTTTTCGGCTCTCGGAGAGCTTTAATACACCGAATTTTTCCGCCAACCTCTGAAATTTTCAACTTGCCTAAAATATCAACCGTTAAAACGCCTATTGGTGTCGGGGTACATGAATGTTCGGTTATTTCGATTAAATCTCGTCCTTGAAGTCTCAAAAGGTATCTTGACAAAAATTTGCTACGATATCGAGGGGCATAATCAACAGTCTTCATAATGATATCAATGTCAGTATACCCATATTTGTAAAGTCGATAAAGAATCTTTGCACAGATTCCATTTCCTAAAGCCCGTATTGCTACGTCAGCAGTAACCAGGCAAAAACCTCCTTCACACCTACTGAATTGAGACCTAGATCGTAAAATATCTCGCTTTTATAAAAAACGATTTTATTATTCGGTTATCTTTGTTTATGTTTTTCGGCTTTTTGTATTGTATTCCTCGTCGAAGAATATATCGTTTTCCGTTTTCGCAAAGTAGTTTTCTTAAAGGAGTAGAAAAGGTGTGTCCAGCAATCGTTATGGAACGATTAAAACCATAACGCTAGGATTTACAAAACGGTATGATTGCAGAAATCAATACATACCCATACAAATTTCATTAAAGACTTCTTTCAAGCATGATAATCGTGATATTTCATCTTTCAAGTGAGAGGTAAGTTCGTTAATAATTTTGTAATCATTTGTGAAATTAAGTGCTGAATAATGAACATTGTAAAGTAATAATCCCCCGGCTGGTACTGGAAGGATTCCCTTTTTAGGAATACTGATCGGATCTAAAAGTTTTTTGAATTCACTCAAGGTCATTAAACTTTTACCAACTAAGGTTAGCACAGAAACGATTTTTCGTACCATTTCCCATAGAAAACTCTTTCCTATGACATCAAACTGAAGGATATTGTTTATCTTTTTGAGTTTTAACTGAATTATTTCTCTTATTGGATTAGCATGGTTGCTAGCCTTTGAAAGATTTTTAAAATTGTGAATACCAATTAATTGATCTGCGGCGTTTTTCATTTCTTCTATATTCATAGGCTTCTCAAAAGGTAAGAAATATTTGTAATGCTTAGAAAGCGCGTCAAACCTTGGATTAAATTCCTCTGAGACTCGTGAAATCGCCCAAACTCGTATATCTTCTGGGAGACATGCATTTAGTTGTCCTAATATCACTTTTTTAGATGTTGAAAAAACAATTACTTGTCCTAAAGCATGAACTCCTCGGTCAGTCCTTCCTGCTGCCCTATATCGAAATTCTTGAGGATCATTAATAAGTTCCGACTTTTGAAATGCTCTAAAAAGGCATCCTTCAATAGTTTCAAGTTTTTTCTGCCGCTGAAACCCGTAATAATTCGTTCCGATGTAAAAAACCTTAAGTGCATAGCGAGGCACTCAAAAACACCAAACGAGGTAGTTCACTCAAGTCGAATTTGAAGGTCAATTTCTCGAATTTTTTCGGGAACTGCTTTTAGTTCCTTAACAACTCCCATTACAACTGCTTTAAATAGATCCTGAACGAACCCTTTCATCACAATATTCTTTCCGTCTATTGATAAGTCCACTTTGGTGAACAGTGTTATACATTGTCTAACGTCTGCCTCACCTGCACTGACAGCTCTAGCAAGATCTTCACAGCTATCATATCCACAAGACTTACAGTCAATACCCGGTAATTGATTGACAAAAATAGTCTGTGCACGAGATTCAAGAAGATTCACTAATTTTTCACCTTCATTTATTTTAACTACCGGAACATCGAGATCTAGTTTCTTGAGTTCTTCCGGTTTTTCAACTATCCTTCCAGAAATTGCGATTAAATTTTCCAAATTAATATTTTCCAAATCTTCTGCAGCATCTGCAACGATGATTTTCGGATGGACCATTTTCCGAAATCCCTCAACGATTACATAATCCAAATTTCTTGGAAATTTGTTCAATAGAGCTTCCAGAGTCTGAGGGGGCTTGTTCCAGATGGTCACGCTTTCAGATTCCGTTATCACTCCAGTGATTAATGCCCCTGCCTGGATATGTTTCCAAGTATCTTTCTTTGGGCTATCAAAAGTACCATGCACATGCTTCACAGTGCCAACATGAAAACCTCTTTCTGTTAAGTTCTTAACCAATCCTTCTACTAAAGTTGTTTTACCAACATTACGTTTTGGACCGACAACGCAAACTACATAAGATCGCATTTAATCTCACCTAAGTTCTATAGTGGCAATAGCCAATAATGAAAAGACCACATGAAGGCAGTATGATCTAACAAATGAGAAAAAGCTTTGCCTTATATAAATTAACATATTAACCAATTCTGAATTCGTGCTGATTTGGGTAACTGATTTCTAAAAACTGTTTGAAATGACGTGAAATTAGAGGTTTTTGATAATATCTTTTTTATCCATTATTATTTTACAGTAATGGCAGCGTATGCGAAGGGGGTCTTTGCTTCTAAGCGTGAAGAGAGGTTCTACTGGTTCATTCGTATTAGTGACGCAATTAGGATTTCGGCAATGTGGATAGCCTTTTACAGTTTTAGGAAGTTTCACTCTATTTTTTTCTACAACTTTAAAGGTCCGAATGATATTAATTGTTGCATTAGGAGCGATTAAAGCAATAATATCAACTTCTTGCGGCTCTAATTCGCGATCTTCAATTTTTACGATATCTTTTCTACCAGCTTTGCTACTTGGAACATTTACAGCAATGGAAATGGTGTTACCCTCTTTGCCAGATATACCAAGAATCTTCAAAACTGTCAATGCATTACCCGCTGGGATGTGATCGATTACGGTGCCGTTGCGTATCTTTCTAACTCTTAGTTCATCTTCCACAAAAAGCCCTCCATACAGCAATTGTCTTTTAAATCTGATCATAATCTTCTAGTTTTCTCTTTAAAATGTTTTTACTACTTTGTCCAAGATTTTTTCACTAATCTATTATTAACTTGAGAGTCTTTTATTTAGGATATGAAATTCCGAGTTTTAGGAAATTAAAATTAAAAATATAAAACTATCAAAATAATTACAAAGAGAATTAGTAATCACACTTTCTTGAAGAGGCGAAAAACATGGATTTTTCTGGGCGGCATATTATGTCCATTCAGGATTTTTCACGAGATGAACTTGAACATATTTTCAAAGTAGCAAGTGACATGGAAAAATATGTTAAAACCGGAAGTGATACTCTCAAAAATAAAATTTTGGCATCTCTTTTTTTCGAACCATCCACAAGGACTCGATTTTCTTTTACTTCCGCTATGTACCGCCTTGGTGGAAATGTATTAGGTTTTGATGATCCTGAAATGAGTTCAAAGGCGAAAGGCGAAACGCTAGTAGACAGTATACGTGTCATTGACTCATACGCGGATGCAATCGTGATACGACATACGATTGAAGGAATTGTAGAGCTGGCGGCAGAATATTCGAATGTACCGATCATCAATGCCGGTTCTGGAACACTTGGTCATCCCACACAAGCCATGCTAGACCTTTTTTCAATTCTCAGGGAAAAAAATACAATTGATGGGCTTACGATTGGTATACTTGGGGATCTAAAATATGGAAGAACCGTGAAATCGCTTGCATATGGTTTAGCAAATTATGATGTGAAATTGGTTTTAATAGCTCCAGAACTGCTAAGGATGCGCCGAGATATCTTAGAAGATTTAAGTGAAGCCGGAAAATCCATTCGTGAAGTGCCATATCTTGAAGAGACAATATCTGATCTTGACATATTATATGTTACACGAATACAAGAAGAGAGATTTCCTGATCCCTCAGAATATGAAAAGGTTAAAGGATATTTTATAATATCAAAGAAATCATTGAAGTCTGCGAAGGACGATCTAATTGTGCTCCATCCACTGCCACGAGTAGGCGAAATCTCAACTGATGTCGACTCTACAAAACATGCAAGATACTTTAAACAAAGTTATTATGGCCTAATGGTTAGAATGGCGCTTCTTTCATTAATAATGTCATAATATTATTTTCTTTTCGAGCGCAAATCCTATTTTGCCAGTCAAGTTTTTCAGAAGAAAAAAATGAGGAAAATTACTGAAAAGATATAAAGCATTGCAAAAAGGATAGGGAAAGCCGTTTTTGAGATATGTGCGGCCTTTGAAACCCCTTCCAAAAGGTTTTCAAAGCTTTTATCGCCAAATACCTTTACATCTTCGAGCATTCCTTTGCATACTCCAACTTCGACTTCTTCTAAGTTCTCACTAGCCTGTTTAATGCCTTCACGAACATGCGCAATAATTCTTTGATGATCAGTTACTTCTCCAATAGGATGATAGCCACTCCTACTCGGACCTAATGCATTTACAGTATGTGTATCCGATGTCATAACCTCTATTTCGTCGATTTCTTTTATGCTTTGAAAAATTTTTTCTCGGAGACCAATAATCATATTATTGCTATCGAAAAGAACATAAGCGCCCCTCTGTCCAGCGACCTCTACAAGCAAGATTGCAATCCCACACTCTCCCATTCCTTCTTCTTTCTTTATTTCTGGGTATACGCGATGAATTCCCATTTTAAACTTAGAACTCTCTTGTTTTAGAAGTTCTTCTATTGCATTTTCTCCGTCTATTATCAATTGATTTGCCAGTCCAGATCCTGTGGTAATATAAGGCGAATCATCCCCCAAGCAATTATGAGCGTCAATTACAGCGATCTCTGTTCCAAAGCGATTTTTTATGCTGTTAATTAAGGATAATCCAACTTCAAGCGAAATATCTTCCATTGTTTTTGGAGCGCGAGTAGCTATCAAAATGATTGTTTCATTGAATTTTTGACAACCTATTTGGAATTCTTCACCAATTAATCTTACAAAAGGGGTTGCTGATGACGTGAATGAAACATCGTTCTTGAGAAGATTCTGAATTTGTAACAACACTTTTTCGTTTTCTCTTTGACTTACAAGGTTTAACGCGTGCGTTGAAGGACCGTGAAACACTAAAACCTCACAATTGAATTGTTCTTGTAACTTCTTGCTTAAATAGTAAGGCAAAATACTGCTTCCCACATCTTTAAATGGGCCTGGATGGAAGGAAGGGATAATAAGCATAGACTTCAACTCTTTTTTACGGCGAAAGAGAAGTATAGTGATTGGAAGACTACTTATTTCGCCTATTTGTTCAAGAAGTACCTCTAAGTCGGCGCTTTCTCCTCCAAACCAATCTTTTACGAAGCTCCGAAAGAGAGCATCTCCTGGCACTCCAACGATCTCTTTCACAGAATTACTAACTGCATTGAGATAGAGGGACATTCCAAGCAACAAAACAACTGAAATTATGCCAAAAACCAAAAAAATGCGAATTAGATCATTATTGCCAAACTTCAGCCACGAAAATGCTATCAGACTAAGTAACGGATGAATAAACATGTGCAGTAAGGTATTAATTATAGTCTGTGATGTAAGATATGTAAACGCGAGATATCTCAAAATAACTATGGTTGCCACTCCAAGAATAGCCGATGAAAGAAGAAGTCTATCAGCTTGAAAGATTGCCATGCTGATTCTTCCAAAAAGGAGTATTATGCCTAAGAAAACATTACAAATCACACCTGTTGCAACCAAACGACGAAATGTTAAAACACGGCGATGCTCGCCAAGAAGTGAATATGAAACGATGGTAGAGGCAAATATGGGAATAAGAAAAATTGTTAACCCAAATAAAAGCAAATCAGTTATTATAGTAAAAAGAGAGATAACAGGAAATTCTAATAGGATTAAACCATAAATAAGACTTGAGACAAAAGCCAATAATACCAATTTACTACTCGAGGGGACTGAGAAAAGGCCTTTGTACAACCCCACAACCCTTGATACATTCTTTGTGTGATGGAACTGATCATCCATTTGCTACCCTCATCGCTTGTTTGAGCTCGTGGATATTGGTAAATCTTCGTATTTTTTCTGATCATTTTTGCCAAAATTCATTGGATCAATCAACTACAAACTCGAAAGAGAAAAGTATGAATTCTTTAGTACTTTCAAAGAATTTAAAAAACTTTACACAAACATCATCAATTGAGAGAACGAACTGCGACACACAAGATTTTTTGTTAAAGGGGAGTAATTTCAACTTACTGCATCAATACTAAACGGTGAAAAATCATGAGTGAAAAATATCTCTCGATATCCAACGGAGAGAGATGTCCTGTATGCGACAACTCAAAGTTGAAAGTTACCGTAAGAGAGATCGACGTCCCACATTTTGGGCACACCTTGTTATATTCGAGTCTCTGTCGCAACTGTGGATTTCGACAAAGCTGGTCATATCCGCTTGAGGCACGTTCACCTCATAGATACACGTTATATGTTTCAGAACCTTCTGATTTAACCTCACGGGTAATTAAGTCAAACACAGCATCGATAAGAATACCGGAATTTGGTTTCAGCTTAGAATCTAAAATGGCATCCGATCCGTGGATTTCGAACGTTGAAGGAGTGCTTCAAAGGGCTAAGTCTGCTGCGCAAACGTTAAATTCATGGGCAGAGTCTCAAGAGGAAAAAGAAAAAATTAAAAAAATAATATCAGATATAGATCTTGCTATAGCAGGAGAACTCTCTTTTACATTGATTATTGAAGATTCGCTTGGAATAAGCACCATAAAAGCAACAAATCCAAAAAAATTAATAATAGAAGAATTAAGTTCACTGGAGGGCCTCCAGTAGTTTTTAAACCTTACTGGCAGGAATATAGAAGTTTTTTTCCTAATTTTCTGGTTTAAGTCATTTAGCTTCAAGTTCTCCGTGAAGGATATATATAAAAGTAATAGTGGATTTGCAATATACTTGAAGAGACCCCTTGAAGGGATATCTCTGATAGTTTTTATGATGCGAATATTTACGATTCTTCATCTATTAACTGCTTATGCATAGCATTAAATCTAGAAAAAAGAGGTAACTACATGTCCGAAAGAGATGAATTTAGCGCAGAGCTTGATATTGACTTTAAAACCACAAATGATTTACCTGTAGATAAAAGCTTAATCAACCAGGTAATCGGTCAAGAGCGAGGTGTGTCGGTAATCCGTAAGGCAGCAGCTAAGAAGCGGAACGTCCTTCTGATAGGTCCGCCTGGGACTGGAAAGTCCATGCTTGGCCTAGCAATGGCACAACTCATCCCGAAAGAGCAGATGGAAGATATCCTCGCCATTCCTAATAGAAAAGATCCAAATACGCCTAAAATTGTTGTGGTACCTGCCGGGAGCGGAGAACAAATAGTGCTCTACCACCTACAAAAAGCAAATAAGTCGAAGGGATTACGCAACTTTATTTCAATCATGCTCCCCGCAGTTATTATTATTTTAGCCTTTATAACTGGACAATGGCTTATGGGCGTATTTGTAGCTCTTGTGGCATTTCTGATCATAAATCAGGTGAAGATAAGATCTGAGCAACTCGTTCCAAAGCTATTAGTGGATAATAGCAGCAAAGAATATGCTCCATTTCTCGAAGCAACAGGTGCACATTCGGGTGCAATGTTGGGTGACGTGAGGCACGACCCATTTCAAAGCGGGGGACTTGGAACTCCTGCACATGAACGCGTTGAAGCAGGTTTGATCCATAAGGCTCATAAAGGAGTGCTCTTTATCGACGAAATTGCAACTCTTAAATTAAGAACTCAACATGATCTTTTAACGGCAATGCAAGAGAAAAGGTTCCAAATAACAGGCCAGAGCGAATTAAGTAGTGGTGCCATGGTTCGAACAGAGCCAGTACCCTGTGACTTCATTCTCATAGCAGCAGGCAATTTAGATACCGTCCAGAAAATGCATCCCGCTCTGCGATCAAGAATTCGCGGGTATGGATATGAAGTATATATTAATGAAACAATCCCTGACACCCTAGAGAATAGACGAAAATATGCACAGTTCGTGGCGCAGGAAGTAAGAAAAGATGGAAAGATTCCTCATTTCACTAAAGACGCAGTTTTCGAAATCATCCGTGAGGGAAGAAGAAGAGCCGGCAGGAAAGGTCATTTAACATTAATGCTCCGAGATCTCGGAGGTTTGATTAGGGCAGCAGGAGACCTGGCAAGTGAGCAAGGTGCTATAGATGTTACTGCGGAGCATATTATTAATGCGAAAAAATTAGCTCGCAGCCTCGAACAACAGATAGGTGATAAGTACATCGAACAAAAACGAGAGTACGAGGTTATTCGAGTAACAGGGACAGCCGTTGGACGAGTTAATGGGCTAGCGATCATTGGTGATCCACGAATAGGTGCAAGCGGGATTGTACTGCCATTGGAAGCAGAAGTTGTACCTGCACTGAGCTCTGATGAAGGAAGAATTATTGCCACAGGCAAATTAGGAGATATTGCAAACGAAGCTGTCCAGAACGTTTCAGCTCTCATCAAGAAATACAGCGGAGATGACGTTTCTAAATATGACATACACATTCAATTCCTGCAAACTCATGAAGGAGTTGAAGGCGATAGTGCATCAATAGCAGTCGCAACAGCAGTCTTCTCCTCAATAAGAGGAATCCCAATTGATCAATCGGTAGCCATGACCGGGTCACTTAGCGTGCGCGGAGACGTACTCCCTGTTGGAGGCGTAACACCGAAAATAGAAGCGGCATGTGAAGCTGGGCTCAAAAAAGTTCTTATTCCTATGGCAAATAAGAAGGATGTCATTCTTGAGGCAAAATACAAGGATAAAGTTGAAATAGTGCCCATTTCACGAATTGAGGACGTACTCCAACATGCCTTGCTGTTCGATAATGAGGACGCATTGGACTTTTTAAAAACTAAAGCAACTGCTGCTGATAGTGAAAAGAAAAAATTCTCGATTGACTTCAACCAGCCAGTTCCCATATAGTTTCAAGACGCACTATTTCCCTTTTTATTTTTGAAAAAAACTTAAAAGGAATCATATGTGATTTGACTGCAAGAGCGAAAAAAGTAATTCGGTTTAGGTGAAACTAATGGTTAAATTTCCATCAGTTATTCGTGCGTACTGTCCCTCTTGCCGTAGGCATACAACACACGATGTTAACGAAGTAAAAGGCAAGGCAAGAAGAGCCCTTTCGAAAGGACAACGAAGAGCCAAAAGGCACAAAAAAGGATATGGTAACCACGGAAAATACTCAAAAAGAGCGATTATCCAATCGAAAATGGCTTCAAAAACATCAAAAAAAGTGGATTTACGCCTTAAGTGTGCGGATTGTGGAAAAATGCATCCAAGGAGTTATCCTAGGACTCGAAAATTTGAAATAGTAAAGTTAACGTAATAAACCTCGCTCTATGAAGAACTCTCATTTTCGTTTCAAGATATTTAACTTACAGGTCTCCAGATAATGCCTAATTCATCGGCGCGTTTGTAGGTTTTGTCCATTTCTGCTGAAGTAGGACGGCGATTAATACTACTGTACTGTTTGTTGCGACCAACTAGGTGTGTAGGGCGATATTGGGCCATTATGTTTACGAGTGCCTTTGGAACATTTTCGGCTATCCATTCTAGAATCGGTTTTGTACAACATTCAACATGATTAGGCATCACTAGATGTCGTATAATCATCTCGCCGTGATCTAGCCCGCCATGATCGTACGCCATTTTATGGTTTCTTGAAACGACAGCCCAATAATTAGGAACTTTTGAAAGTTCTTTGGCATGGTCATTCTCGTAGTATTTCAGATCCGGTAACCACACATCGCAGGTGTCAAGCAGAATCTTCATCGTTTCTTCAGAGCAGTAGAGGTTTGAGTTCCAAAGTTGAGTCACGTTTAAATTGTTGTATTTTAGAGATTCTACGATTACATGAAGATTTGGAGTTGGATCTCCCCCAACATAGTTGATATTTCGCGCACCTTCGCGCTTTAAATTACGTGCCATCGATGCAAGTTTTTCAGGAGAGATTTCTACACCGTTTTCTGGGTAAATCTGTGATATATCATAATTTTGACAAAAGACGCAACAGAAGTTACAACTGGTAAAGAAGATTGTACCACTCGGGACTAAAGGAGCTTCTTCTCCGTGATGTAAAAAAGCACTACTGACCCGCGCCTGTCCATCTAACTTACACCAAGTTCCTTTCTCACCTTGACTTCTATTAACCCTGCATCGCCTTTCACAAAAGATGCAGTCCTCAAGCATTCTTTGAGCTATTTCACTTTTCAAATCTAAGTAGGACACTTTAGGGGTATCCATGGATTCGAATTCGAGTTCTCCGTTATCAATTCGCTTAATAGTGTTTCTAAAACTCTTTCTAATTTTTTCATGTACACTCCATAATCTTGATATGTCTTCATTTAGCTCAATTTTTGCATCAATTCTCTTTGCGATAAGATACTTTGCAATCCTTTTTTCATTCATAATGTCCCAATAGCGACTAAGTAGAGTTTTAACAACAGAATCATCCCATACTTGTTTTGCATCGGGACGTAAAAGTCTCCATACCATCATTATCGCCTTTATTATGAGTTGGTGAATAAGGTACAATCATGGGTTTAAAATAAGTACAATATAGCTTCTAAAGTTACAGATTATTTCACCACAAAAGGAAGTACCTCTATTCTTTTTGACTCA
>Ga0114925_10001061_pt1 | contig 13146 bp, 9 predicted proteins | sample SumtaG_2_FD_87287 | JGI IMG/M metagenome (GOLD analysis project Ga0114925, IMG submission 87287) | Deep subsurface microbial communities from Indian Ocean to uncover new lineages of life (NeLLi) - Sumatra_00607 metaG | ecosystem: Environmental > Aquatic > Marine > Oceanic > Sediment | place... | reverse complement strand
CGATTTTAAAAAAATATAGATAAAAAAAAAAAGAAAAAAAGAGAGAAATTAATCAACTTAAAAATTATGAGCAAAAAGAACAACTCCATAGAAATCGAATTGACCTTAGAAGAGCTAATAGAGATCATATTGGAGGCTCTCAGACTTCCGGAGGGTATATTTGAAGAGTTTTTAGAGTTATATTTGGACTTAAAAGATGTGAAAAACATTTTAATTCATTTTTTTCTTTAGGACAAATATCGTAATTCCTATTATCGAAATCCCCATAATGAATAGTGTTAGGAAAATTGAATAACCTGGAATACTAGCAGCTCCACCCACATAAGCCAGGGCACAAGCACATGCCTCAATTGCATTATTTAAACTCTCCTCAATGCGATCATAATATTCTTGTCTTGTAGAAGATTCACTCGCACGATCATCATAATCAGATGCCCAAGAAGTAAAGAAATTATTATGTAACCAAGGTGCATCGTTAGAGCCATCAGGATCCTTGTAGGTATCCCATGCTAAATCAATAGCAAGATTGTATGGTTTTTCCTCATCATCTATATCAACATCAGAAATCTTAAAAAATTCTTCCATATCTTCATGTTCGTTGCTTCGAGTTTTTACATAACCTTCTACTTCTGTATGGTACTCATCAAAATCAAGATTATGGGGAGCAATGTTATTTTCAGCTACATGAGCATACATAGATAAATCCGCAATATAATGTGTCATAGCACCTAAATAAAAAGCGGCTAATTCATATTTCTTTTCTTCTAGATAGGAATCAGCAAGATCTGCACATTTTTTTGTTCTAAGTGCTGAGTCGTCCTCAACAACAGACCCATCAGCCCATTCCAAGTATACGTGATGTTTTGTCGTATCTCCGAAACCTTCCACATCTTTGCCATCCAAAGTGACATCTACGTTACTATTATCAGGTGCTTCTGTTCCGAGAAGATATATCTCTCTTCTTTCATTCAACCAACTCCATTGAGATTTATCATCATCTAAAAGAGCGTCTAATGCAAGATCCGCAATCCAATCATGCGTCCCATAATCCGTACTGTAATCATATTTCGTATTGTCATATGCATAGGAGCCATTCTTCCATGCACTAACTTGAGTTAAGGGCATTATTAAAAACATTATTAGCATAGAAAATAAAAAAATTTTAGATTTTTTCATTTTTAATTATCTCTCTGATAATTTTTCTTATTTTTATTCTTAAATTAAAATTTATTAAATAAATCTATTAATCATAGATTTTAATAATGGTTTATTAAGTTACAAATAAATTATGGTAAGATTATATAAACTCCGACAAAATCGAGAATAAGCTTAAGGAATAAATATCTCTATTTTTAATAAAAAAGTAAATATTAGGAAGTTTTGAATTTTTAATAAATATTCCACAATATTCATAAATAGTCTGAGTATTATGTTAATTATGATTGAACGCTTATACCAACCAGATTTTAGTTGTATTTTTGGAAAAATATATTCAAATGCCTTTCTTTATGGTCAAGTTGATTCTCTAGTTTGGCCAATTTTTAATGATATAGAAAAATCTGATTTATTAAAAAAACTATTAGAATTAAAGAACAACGATGGTCGAGAATATTTTTACCATAGAAAATTAAGTATAGAGGATGAAAAAGTTGAGTTGAATTGTTCAAATATAGACTGCGCTTTAATTCAGGCCATGGACTTAGGTAGAAACTACGGGATCTCAAATTCTGATGTTATCGCTGTCGTTAAAAAAGAGCCCAAGTTATTCAAAGCGATTTTATCATATAATTTAAAACAAGGTATAGAGAGCGTTTTATCAGACTTAAATAAAATTGAAAACCAAATAGATATAGTTGGCATTGTGCTTTACCCCTCCTACACGAAATTAGATTTAATAAATATCAAAAATTCAAGTCTTAAGGATCTATTAGCATATTGTAAAAAAAAGAATTATTTTATTAAAATTGATGTAGGAAATTTATTACTTCCAGAAAATTCTCCAGAATATACATCTTATGAAAAAATAAATGCGTTTCTATCGAGGACCTCAGAAAATATAATCATTCTAAGCGGTTTGGATATTTTAGGAGATTTTAATTTATATTATCAATTACTCAAATCTTATAATAATTTATGGATTGAAATAGACCCCAGAACATTTGGAGGGATGACACCAACAGATTGCTTTAATCAACTATTTAGCTTAAAAGGATTCGTTCAAAATTGTTGGAATAGATTAATCATTGGAAGTGCAACGCCTACTTTAGAAATTTCACAAATGGTTAGAGGCTTTTTAGAAGCTACTGATGAGTTAACTTTCGCCCAAAAATGTATTTTAAAAACATGGGCTTTTAGAAATATTAATCGCCTAAATCCTACTTTTAGCCCTCTTTCGAATACGGATCTTGATTTATCCAAAACATTATTAGAAATAAAACAAGACCAGATAGTTGAGAATGGTAACGAAGTTAACTTGATCTATAAAGTCCAAATGAGGAGTTATAGCATAACTCAGCTAGTATATTTAACTAAATTAATTAATAATATCTTTAACGACGCATTAAAATCAAGACCTAATTTAAATAATGGAGAATTATTTATTAGGACTTACCATACAACTACCTCTCTAATTGTAAATGAACATGAGTACGGAAATTACCTTGATTTACACTATCGATTTGCCGAAATTTCGAAGAAAGATAGTTCTTCTTTTTTACATACGGTAAAAGCCTTGGAAAATAGAGCAGATTTTAATCACTATGATCATGAATTAGCGAGCATATATGGAAGTCACCAGTTAACTCTTCCTATTAAAAATAAGAAGCTAGAAATTGGAAGCCGAGAAAATTTTTATATTCTTGTAACATTCGGTCCAAGAACATTCCAACTATATTTGAAAGTTAAATTAATTAAGGAAAAATAAAAAAAGAAAAGAAAATTTAAAATTTAGATTTTACTTACGCTTTCTTTTGATAATTATTGCTGAAACTACGAATATTGCGGTTATTATAAAGTAGAGATTATATCCGGGAATTTCTAAAGCTGCTATATCCTCTGGTAAATCTTCTTCATCAATGTCACTTAACTTGAACGCATACGCAAAAAGCCCCGAGATTTCACCATCAAATTCCGTTACTTGGAATATAAGTGCGTTATTATCAGAATCTATTGTAATCATCTCGTTAAACACAGAATCCGGAATTAAATCCCAGTATCCATATTCACCGCCCATCTCTGTAAAATTACTCCATTTATACATATAGAGGTCTATCTCGTCAATATCTATGCTTGATGGTAAAGTAATAGTAATAGTAATTGAACTAATAACAGTATGATCAGGCATCATTATCCAATTATAAAATAGCCTAATCCCATCGGGGATTGGTTTATCTACTGGATTTTCAATTATGAATGAATAATGAAATTCTGTAGCCCCTGTAGTAATTATTACTCCTTGATAAGATAACTCCGGAACAAGTGAGCTTTCGATGTCCAAAATATTTGCGCCGAATACGAGAGGTTCCACATTGACTGCATAAAAAGTGATATATTGCCAATCACCATCACCACCAGGCAATTTCATTTTACCATACATATTCAATATTAAACCAGTAGTTGAATTAAGGAAGACTTTAAATTCGGCATCGTTAGTATTGTTCCGCATTACAATGTGATCATCATAGTATTCGGCTTCATCAAAGATTCCTTCGAACATCATAAAGGCTGGTGCCATATCGAATCCTGTTGTCCCCATAGGTACAATTGGTGGAGGTCCTTCGGTTCTTGTACTTTCTCCTTGTATAATATAGGGAGCAATAGGCCAATAATTATTTGCCGCAGTTATAAGAATAGATGAATTTCTTAATAACCATTCTTCTCCTGAAGCATTCCAGAAGTACAGATCTCCAAAAATTTCTGAAAATGCTTGGACTCCGGGTGAAGCATCAGGGACATAGGGTGTAATATCAATAACCGTCTCATTTATTTCCGTAATAATTACTTTACTTTCTATTCCACCTCCTCCATAATAGAGTACATCGGTTGGTCCAACGGACCACTCTACTTTACTTGTCGTATTTGCCCCAATTGCATAATATACTTCAGATGAAAAATCATTGAAATCGAAAGTAATTCTATCGCTAAGTGGCTCCCTTGTGATTATGCTTTCTGGAGCCATCTCCCAAATGCCCTTAGTTGTATTAAATTTAAACCCAAGCAGATCCGTTTCGTTAATATCATACGCATCTAATAAGAGTTCATCATATGTTGCGGTAAAATTGACAGGACCGATACCTACTGAATCATTAGTATACACATCTAAAAACATCGCGAGCTCATGAGGCAATCCATAAGGCAAGGATACATTCGTAGGATTGATTGGAATAACAGCCCAATATAATTCAGTATCTCCAGAAACTGTAAAATCCGTATGTATGTCCCAAGCTGGGCATAAGTCATCATAAAGCCATTCATCTTGTGCATCGGTCGTTAGTATTGTCATATTCTTTTCAAATAACATAATATCCATTTTTTCACCGTATTCTTGAGTCATCTTTAGGAAATTAATCATTCCACTTTTTAAATTCCCACATGACACAAGATGTCTTTCACGAGTATGGTTTATTAATTCGGTAATAACCAAATCTCCATCTTGTTTCACCTTTATTTCATCATAACCTTCGAGCCACTTTATAGTAAAATTATTCTGCATGAATATCAAATCATCAAATGTTGCTTTTTTATTAAGCACTAATGGTGCAATCGGGTCTTCAGTCGATATCAAAGGTAATGTCGGATAGAATTTATTTGCAATTCCGACTGTTGCATTTACCTCTCCAATTCCTTGCTGTATATCAAGAATATATTCTCCAAGGGTTTCATTCCATATTGAAACATTAGCAAGAACTTGTTCAAATAACATAGGTGTTGCGTCTTGTTCAAAGCTCCAATTACCATAACAAATTGTTATATTAAACCCTGTAATTTCATATTTTTTCTCGAAATAACCGAAGTACCAATTATTATCTCCATAGTAAAGAATATCACCTTTATTTACAGACCATTCAACCTCAGTCGTAATATCAGGATTAGAAACATGCTTAGCTTTCTGATAAAAATCTATATATTCACCTGGACCCATTTGCATTTGTATAAACATCTCGACGAATTTAACCGTTCCATTATCATAGTAAGTTGCATTAATGTAATATGGATCGGAAGTACATCCAAAATACAAGTTATTCTTTGCATTATCGGCATTAACATAATCAAATACGTTAATAGCTCCTATAGATGCCATAGGATCGTAGTAATACGTCTTGATGATATTACTTAAATACTCAAGATCTACGGTATTAGTACCATTCAAAGGAAGAATTATTGGAACTATGCCACGATCGCCAGCAGAAAATACTTCTGTGAGTAGTGTATCATTATATCCAAAAAATGCATTGGCACTTGTTTCTCCCAGTATTTCTATATCAGTACCATTATACCACACATCTGTCATATTTATAGCTGAAACTGCATGTGTTCCTTCACCAGGTATGGCAAGAGTTGTATTAAATATGGCAGTTATTTCAAATCCATATATATTTCTAAACATTGATATTTGTTCGTTAGTTGTCGAATTCCATTGGAGAATTTCTAATTCATACCATAAATAATCTCCAACAGTCGTGTTCCAATGCCATTCATTATTTGGATGCTCCACTGGAACCCATTCTTCAGCAGCTACATGTGTTGTAATTTGGCTTAACAGTAAAATCGTTGGTAAACTCATAAGGAACATTATCAAAATTGTTCTCTTATTCATTTTAGGTTTTTTCATATAATTTTTACCCCTTCTAATTAAAAAATTAGTTAGAAAATTGTTTTAATAAATGTATTAAAACTAAGATAAGATATTATAAATTTAAATCTTTTCATTATTGTCTAGTTAGGAAACTTCAGTAAAAAGAAGTTATTTAAGTAAAATTGAATTTTGAATAAATACAACAAATTTTAATTCTAATATGCCTTCAATTAGTTCTTCAACACTTATCAGAGAGCGTACAAGAGATTTTTGTTCTAAAATTAATAATTGGAATATTCAGAAAAATAAACATAGTTTATTTAAGCATATTATCGAACATCTTGAAAATGAGTACAAGATAATTCCTGAAAAAGAACGGATCGGGAAAGGAGCCGTTTATATTTCTAAATATATTGCAAGAGAAATTGTTCAGTACTTAAAAAGTGAAATTCATGTTAGTAGCGAATATTTAATTGAATTATCAACGACTTTGTTCAAAGTAGGAGAAAAATATGAGAATATTAAGGCATTACATTTAGCTTTATATTTATTTGCAGAGTTTATCACCCAATTTCCCGAAAAATTTGATGATATCAAACATTTAATCGAAAATTGGGCCAATTATGAAGAATGGCAAATAAGAGAAAGCGCTGGCGAAGGCATTCTCGCAGCTCTGAAAAAAATACCTAAAAAAACTCTCGAGTATTTATCTGAATTGACAAAAAGTGATAATGAAAACTTAAGACGATTGGTTTCAGAGAGTTTAAGGCCAAGAGCTGATGTAAAATGGCTAAGAAATCCTTCTAAAAATGATAAGATCTTAGAAATCCTAACAGAACTACGTAAAGATCCCTCAGTATATGTTAGAAAGTCTGTTGGGAATAATCTGAAAGACCTCTCAAAATATATGCCCGAAAAAATACTAGATCTTATGGAAGAATGGATTAAAAAATCCAATATTAAAGTCCATGACCAATTGGCAACAGAAATTGAGTTATCTAAAGATAAAAAACAGTTGGTTTGGACCATAAAACATGCTATGAGATGGCTAAAAGAAAGAAATCCAAAATATCATAATCGGATTGAAAAAATATTGGGAAAAAACTATATTCTATATTTTAATGAAAAAAGGAATAGATTAGCAAAACCAAAATAAGAAGAAAAGAAACCATATATAAAAGGGGTTAGCATATCTGTTCATACGCTAGTCAAGATAAAATATTTACCGATATCAGACAATCCCGTCAATAGATACTCAAACCCCAAATTTTGATTTTATTTAAATCAAAATTCATATTTAAATATTTCTTATGAATTCCTAATTTTTCTATGACAGATTGGAAGAATCTTAGCATTTAAATATTTGAAAAATTAATATTTCCTAGAGATTTTTATTTTGGAAGGTCATTATGACAAATTATTTAAATAAAACCTCTAGGAAAAAGAATATACGCATTTTTCTAATAAATCAAAATTAAACTTTGTTACTCCTACTCCCTAGAACTTTATAAAGCTATTAGTCAAAATATTATAGGATTGAGAAAAGCGATAAAATGACAGATGAACTAAAAGAAGAAGGCAAGAATAGTAAATCCGATAAGGAAAAGGCACCTAAATTAGATAAGGTCAAAGAAAAGAAATCAAGCCTATTAAAATTTAGTAAGGGGGAGAGGGAACTAGAAAAAGTGGACAAGGAATTCTTATCAAAAGCGAAAAACTCTCGGGACTTGATTGATAAAAAGATCAGAACCGTCGAAAACAGTATTGAAGATATTTCTAAAAAAGAAAATGGTGAAGTTGGGAAGGAAAAAGAACGAAAAACTGTAGAAGATATAGATCAAGATATTTTAGAGGCATATGAAAAATATGAGTCTGTATTGAAAAAAATTGAGGGAAAAAGTGAATATCTTACAGGATTAGAAGAAAAAATAGCAACACTCGAAGAGAATTACACACGAAAAAAAGAAGAAATGGATAACCTAGATGAAGGTTTAAGTATAACTAAAGAAAGTAGGGAGCATTTAGACGAAGAATATAAAGAACTCTTAAGAGATAACGAACAATTAGTTAAGAATTACGAACAAAGACAAGTAGATTTAATAATACTTACTGATAGTGTTAAAGAAAAGGTTGCTAATCAAGAAGAGCTAAGAACAAAAATAGCAAAATTAAATCAGAACGTTCAAGAACAAGAGGATCAGCTTGTTAAACAAAGGGAAGAAGCCGAAGCTTTAGAAAAGAAATTAAAAAGCCTTCAAACTGAAAATGAAGCAAAAAAAGTATCAATTGAAAAAAATAAAATCGAATTAGAACATTCGAATAGTCTGATAGAAGCAAAAGAAGATGAGAAAAAATTATTATCTGAGCAAGTAGAAAAAAAGGAGAGCCGGATAAAAGAAATCAAACATTTAATTGAAGAATATAAGGAAGGCTTCCCCGAAATGGAGAAGCAAAAACAAACATATGATGAGCTCTTAGCAAAATATCAAACACAACTTACGGAAAAACAGCAGACACTCATTGGTATCGAATCTCGAATACAAGAGTTAAATGATTCATTAGAAGCTTTAGAAGAACAAATCTCAGGAAAAGAAAATTTAATTGAAGTTCATGATAAAAGCTTAACTGATATAAAAACTGATATTGAAGAATCTAAGAATGAACATGAAGAGAGAGAAGTGAGACTTAAGGCCATTACAGAAAAGTTCGAAGATGTAGAAAAAGAATATATTAAATTAGAAAAAGCAAAGGAATTAATTGAAACAAGCATTAGTGACTCGAAGGAGCTTCTTCAGAAGTTAAAAACAGATTTGGATTCTCAAGAAAAAGAAATCAGAGATAAAGAAAGCCGTATACAGAGGTTAGAGGTTTTATCACTCGTATATCGCGCTTCAAAATTTTTTGGTGGTATCCTAATTGGCATGGGAATAATTTTTATTGTCATCGGGATTTCCTTTGGTGCAGGTCTTATGGATCTGGGAGAAATGAATAGAGATGTTATTTTTTGGACAGCAATAATTTGTAGTTCTTTATTAATTGGTAGTGGCATATTCCATTTGGAAAAGAGTTGATGGCGGGGTTTGAGCGATTCTCCAGAAGAAATACCTCTTGTGAAAGAAGAAGTACCAATTAAAGTCTCGCAAGGTATAATTTATGGCATAGGGTGTGGCATTGGAGGATCAATATTCATTTTATTAGGGACTGGAATTGAAACCGCTGGTCCGGGTATATTGATTAGTTTGATACTTGGAGGCATTTTGATTTTTTTAACTGCTCTTAATTATTCTGAGCTTACTACCAGTCTGCCATTATCTGGAGGCGCTTATAATTTTAGTAAAGAAGGCTTGGGCGGATTCTTAGCATTTATTATAGGCTTTTTCCTTTGGATCGCTAATACCGCAATGATTTCTTTTTCTGCTCAAGCTTTTGCCATTGTAATTGAAGTTTTATTTGTTAAGGCAGGTTATACTTTTATGACCCCTTATATACTACCCATCGCAATCGCCGCAGTATTATTCATGAGCATACTAGTATATAGATCTGAAAGATTAGCAATAAAAATACTAATATATTCTACATTTCTTTTGTTAGCGATTTTTGCGTTTTTTATTATCTCCGGATTATTTATAGCACCTTTAACTAATACTACGTATCATAACCCAAGCTATATAAAATCAGGTGCTTCTGCTATTGGAGTTATCCAAATGTTTGCTCTTTTATTTATTTTTTTCACTTCAATCACTTCAAATTTGGCTTATCTGAATGTAAACATAGATCATCCATCAAAAAATGTTCCGAAAGTTAATATTTTAGCTATTCTTTTAACATTAGGAATTTATTTGGCAATCACCTATATTGTATTGCTAAATGTTGGAGATGGAACAGGAGATATAATTAAATCACCTGTATTATTAGCTGAAGTTCTCTATAACATTTTAGGACCTTTTGGGTTCATACTAATGGGTATAGCCGCAATTATTTCAACCTTGATTGCTATGAATGCCGCTTTAGGTTCTGCGGTAAGCGTATTATCTGCTTTATCTCGTGATAAATATGTTCCTGAAAAGATTCAAGAAATTAATAGAGAAACGGGTGTTCCAATTCGTGCCTTAATTATTACGTTATCGGTTGCGATCTTCTTTACTTTAATAACAAATATTGGTTTTGTCGCAGAAATGACCGTATTTATTTATTTTTTTGGATTAGCATTTATAAATTATGCCGCAGTACGTTTAAGATATAAAAGAAGAGAACTAGATAGACCATTTAAAGTGCCTTTTTTTCCATTTTTACCTATTTTCGTTGCTATTATGTGTTTAATCCTTGCGATGTTTCTGCACATCTCTGCTATAATTGTTGGGATAATTATCGCCCTTTTTGGAGTTATTTATTATCTTTTAACAATTGCCGATCGTCACTCGATTGTTATTACACTTGCGGGACTAAAACTTCTAGCAGTAATTCTTTTAGGTTTTTTAATCTGGCTCGTCGCAAATTTTGGCATTTTAAGCTCAGCTATGCCCGGTTTCGAAGTTGTTTTTAGGGACGTTTTGCTGCGTATCCTTATTTATATATGTATCCTTGGATTAGGCACTGTTGTTCTTGATGTCATTCCTTTAAGAGAAATTATCTACTTTGTTATTAGAAAAACTGATAAGGAAAAAGTAGCTATCCTCGGTCAAATAATTGAAATGGATAAAGCGGATGTAAAAACTATTCATTTCATAAACGTTATAATTAGCTATGTGCAATTAATAAGTTCTATTTTTATCTTCTTCATACTTATTTTATTAGGGTTAAATATTGTGACTATAGAAAGCGTAACTTTAGGTAATCTAATTATGAGTCAAGAAGCTGCTTTTTATTTTTTCACAATAGGGCTAATATTTCTTGGAATCGTCTTATTTTTTGGTGCTATATCGATGCTATATTTAAATCGTGAGTTAAAAGGCCTTGGAATTTAAGAACATAACAAAATTAAAATAATCTTTTTTACAAACTTCGTATTTTATTGATTACTATGGAAAAACAAACCGTAAAAAATTCCTCCTCCTCTTCATCTTCTTCAATTTACGCATACGCAAACATGATTGCGTTACTGACAAGTATATTCACTGGCCTTGCCTATAACGTCTTCGCCATTATTCTTCCTTTAATAGTAGAGTCAGAGTCTACCTGGAGTTTAGATGAATCTATGCTGGGAAATTTAATGGGAACTATGGTGTTATTATTTGCAGGAGGGGGGTTAGTAGCGGCTTTTTATGTTGATAGAATTAACAAAAAACCCGTAGCTATTTTTGGAGGTATATTTACTGGATTAAGCTGCATTCTTGCAGGACTGGCAGGCACATGGGAAATATTTGTAGTGGCAATAATTTTAATAGGTGTGGGTAATGGAATTATTAGCCCCGTTATATTCGCTTTAATCTCTGATATAACCCCTCCGGAGAAAAGGAGCACAAATTATGGGGTATTTATCCTTTTTGGACTGTTCGGTGCCATTTTTGGGGTGATTATTTTCATCGGCTTTTTATTAAATGGAATTTGGCGAACTCCCTACATTATTACCGGAGTAATAACGATAATATTATCATTAATGATTTTCACTGTAAAACTTCCTAGGAAAGGAGGAAAAGAGCACGCTCTCGAAGAAATTCTTGCTCAAGATGATGTCGAATATGATTATATTATAAATATTAAAGATATTCCCGTTATTTTAAAAAGGAAAAGTAATATCATTTTGATTTTTAATTTTGCCGATGCTCTTCCCTCAGGTATTTTCATGTTTGCTGCCCTATGGTTAACTACTGAACATCATCTTATGTATGAACTCACATTTTTCTTTGCAATCTTCCTACTTATAGCACGATTTATGTCACCGCCACTCTGGGGTAAAGTAGCTGATATTATATATAAAAAAACTGAAGATCCTCTATCTAAAATCAAGTTTTGCTTAGCCTTGTTAATTATTTATACCCCATTGTTCGTTATCGCAATTCTCATTCCATGGGATGCGAGTGGAGTGAAGGATATTGGAGGTTTATTAGCGATGCCGGAATTTATGTTATTTATTATTCTTTTGTGTGTGGGTTTCTTTATCTCATCAGGAACACAGCCTGTCTGGCAAAGTGCCATTTCTGAGATCAATTTGCCCGAACATCGAGCAACCTCGTATCAACTTGCTATGTTTGTTGATCAAGTTGGAGTTGCCATGGGCGTTATTATTGGCGGTTATATGATTGTATGGTTTTACCCAAACGGGTATACTATAGCATTTCTCTTGGCAGCCGTAGCTGGGCTGATTAATATAGGAACATGGGTCATCGCATTATACACATATAGAGAAGATAAAGCTTATATTGACCGAATTCTTGAGGAAAGAGCTAAAGAGCTTGTTGAGAAAGTCTCTCATGGAAAAAACGAATAAAAAAAATAAAAAAGAAAGAAGTTTTAAATTTCAGAAACAAGTTCCTTTGGAGTTGTTTCAATTTCCATAGTATTAGCATCAATAATAATTACTTTTCTTTCTTCTTTCAAAAAATCTATCGTCCAATATGCGTTTGATGAACACATTTTTTATCCTCCGATAAAAATATTTTTAATAATACTAATAATATTAGTATTGATAGGATATATAAATATGATTATTAAAAGCCTATTTGAGTAAATAGAAGAGTGATTATCTATTTAAAATTTAAAATTTAAAGATAATTAATAGAAAAGTAAGGCTGAAAATTATTATGAAGTATCGTCCTATTGATAGAAATAGAAAAGAAAAGTTAGGAAAGAAGGATAAGAAAGTCTTTCTTGCAATTTTAGTTATTTGTGGCACATTAATCTCATATCTCGCAGGGGGTTTTTATTTATTATGGCATATTCCATACGAAGCCACAATGTCTTGGGGCATTGACGATTCAGAATTCATTGATGCGAACTATACTCGCATGGCTGAGATGGCTGGTATATTTAATGATCACTGGGAGCATAATAATACTCCTTTGGATTATACTCTTACTGTTTTTTGGTTAAATACAAGTTATGAAGAGATAATTAGATATGGAACGGCGGGGGATGCAACTATCTGGACGGGGATGAACCTAGCGGCACAATCCCTTCATTACGCAGTAGCTAAAGAATCGGGTGATGAGGATGAAATCGATGATGCATTGAGATTAGTTAAACGGGCTTTACGTGGCGTAAGCATCTTAATTGCTGTCCCAAGTGGAGGTATAGGAGAAAAATATCCTTGTATTTTATCGAGAAGTGTCACTCCAAAGGATTGGATGGATGAGGGCGGAGCTTGGATTGATGCTTATAATTATACTGATCCCGAGGTCATGGATCCAAACGAT